>Ga0079226_10004060_pt1 | contig 11182 bp, 4 predicted proteins | sample Poulit2014_FD_76345 | JGI IMG/M metagenome (GOLD analysis project Ga0079226, IMG submission 76345) | Agricultural soil microbial communities from Georgia to study Nitrogen management - Poultry litter 2014 | ecosystem: Environmental > Terrestrial > Soil > Agricultural land | place: USA: Georgia...
AAGTCGAACCGAATCAGAGCTGGAGGCGTTGGCGGGGGAACCGCTGTGTGCCCCGGTGCCTGAAGAAGACGGCGAAGTCGAGAACATCACCGCGTTCTATGACGTGTTCCGCAGCTCGCGCACTGGCACCGTCATTCGCCGCAACTACAGGCGAGCCGATGGGAGCTTGCTACTCACGGACGTACGGGACCCGAAATTTGGGGCGCGCTTCGTCCTCCACTCTCCTTCAGGAACGCCTATGGCGGAGTGGAGACGTCCACGGGATTTCTACAATGCCTGGATCTCGGCATATGTGACGAAAGAACCCGCTGTGGTCATCGTCGATGACAAGAAAGTCAGCGAATTCATCCATGAAATCTCGGATCGCCGTTTCGGACTCATCCTGTTTCTCCACGGGACCCACCTCCGTCATCCTTGGAACGGAAACCATGGAGAAATCCTCCCACGCAGGGTGGAAACAATGCGCAATTTCGACCGGTTCGACGTCGTCGGAGTTCAGACCAGGCAGCAGGCCGATGCCATCAAAGCCATGGGTCTATCAGGAGACAACATCAGGCTGTTGACGGGAGAGCTGCCTTCAGGGGCGGTATTGTCTGAACTGTCGGTTCGTCGTGAACCGAACGACGCTGTGATGATCGCCAACCTCCTCCAGCTCAAACGTGTGGACCATTCGATTCGCGCAATCGCGAAGTTGCGGGACCGGGGCGTCAGCGTCTCATTGACTGTGCTCGGTGAGGGCCCGGAACGGCAGAATCTCGAACAGATCGTCGAGGAACTCGACCTCGGCGACAGAGTCAACCTGCCTGGTTATGTGCACAACGTTCCCGATCGCTTGCAGCGCGCGTCCTTCTCTATGCTGACAAGCACGAGCGAGGGTCTTCCACTGTCGATGATGGAAGCGATGGGGACCGGATGCGTTCCCATCGTCTACGACATCGCATATGGGCCGAGGGACCTGATCGATCGCGGTCGCAATGGTTTCATCACACCATGGAGCGACGTCGATGCGCTCGCTGACCAGATTGAGCAGTTCTTGTCCTTGGACGCCGCGCAGGTTGAGAACATGCGGAGGGCGGCGATGAAGACTGTCGAACGCTATCTCCCGGAAACCGGATACCGGCGCTGGAAGAGTACTCTTGAGCAGCTGCGGCTCGCACGGCTGCCCGACGCCCAAGAGAGTGAGTCTGTTCCACCGATCACGGCAAGCAGGGTCCGGACGGCGTCGACACCTCGTGGAAGTCGGCTTGAAGTGGAAGTCGACCAGCTGCATCGGTCGATTGCCAAGGACCTGCAGTTGGTTGTCGCGCGACGCGACGTCAGTACATTCTTCATCTGCAGCGAGCCGGAGATCGCGACCAGACAGTTCGGGCGCCGGTTGGCGCTCTCCTTCGAGGTGGACCACGAAAACTTCTCGGAATCTGCCGGTGAGACTTTCGACGTCTACCTGCGACGACCCCACGATCTGTGGACGTCGAAGCGGAGAATCATCACACCGAGGAGCTTTCGCCCAGACCGCGTCGGCGCTTGGGAGTGGTATCCGACGAATCATGGAACTCTGTCCGTCCGCCCCCGATCATGATTTGGCCGAGTCCAGCGCTCACTCGTCGCTGGACTCGGCGTTGATGCTTTCGGAATGGAAGCTCTCCAGCTCGACCGTGCGATCGGCGATGAGCTTGGAGACTGCCTCGGTGAACTGTGCGGTCGAAGTCCCCTTTTCGCCTTCGCCGAAGTAGTATCGCCTCAGTTCACGGCGAGCTTCTGCTGCGGTGTCCTTTGTGAGCATCTCAGTGAGCATCGCCTCGAGACTTTTGATCGTCGACGCGTTGATGACTGGAGTCGCACGACTAATCGGTGCTTCGGCGTTGAGCGTGGAGATATCGTTTCGACGATCGGTCAGTGCGAGCGGCTTGTCTGACTGCAAATAGAGGAAGTCGAGTCCGACACTGGAGATATCAGTGATCAGCAGATCGACGCTGTCGAACATGGCGAGGATGTCTCCCTGCATGAGCACTTGGTGCTGCAGAGACTCATCAGCAATGTATGCGTTCGCTTCTTCAATGAGTGCGAGAATTCTAGCATTTGCCTCCGCCATCACAGGATCGTTCGACGATTCTACCCTGGGGTGGGGTTTGTAGATCACGCGAGAATCGGGGATCTGAAGAGCAGCCTCGATGATCTGGGGTCCGAAGAGGTCGACCGAGGAATAGTTGTTGGATTCGTTCTCGCCTTCCCACGTGGGCGCGTACATGATGGTTCGCGCCGGTGAGGGATCGAGTTCCAGGGGTCTCTCGATGTCTAACTGCGGCCGCCCAACCTTGACCAGCGCGGACTCGTCGAAACCGATGAGTGCCCTGCGGTGCCGCTCGATCGCCGCATCACCGGCGACGAAGACAATGTCGTATGACTTGGCCTGGTTCGAGACCATGCTCAGTTTGTCTGATTCACCGTGGTTAACATGCACGTGAACCATCGGGGCAAAGCCCAGTGATTGGAAGTTCGTCATTCCATTATTCACGTACAGGGCAAGCTTGAAATCGTTGGCGTGATAGAAGGTGTGCAGGGGATCGAAGCGCCGCTTGAACACCACAGGCAAGTGAGTCTTTTCCCGTGCCTTCAGCAAGGCTGAACCCTTTCGCAGAACGAGGACGACTCTGTGCTTTCTGTGCAGTTCTTCGAGCACCGGAAGCCATTGTTCGAGCTGGTAGAACTTGGAGCTGCGGTCTCCAAAGTAGACGACCACCTCGCCCGTGACGTAGCTGCCGTCGAACTCGTCTTCAAGACGGTTCCACCGTTCGGTTCCTCTGATCCACTTGCTCGTAGTCTTCCAAGCAGGCGATTGCACCGCCCAGAGGGCAGTCTTGCGGAGAAGACTCTTCAAAGTGTCCCTTTCGCGTGATTACCTTATCGGTCAGCAACTTTCAAGACTAACTCCCCTGATGGTAGCTGCAATTCTCGAACCATGCCTGGTCGCTTGTTGTGAGGTCGATTGGAATGGTCTTGTCAAAACGACAGATAGAACCCGAGGGGTATTTGTCTACCGAATGTTTCGCGGCGACTCGGGCTTGCAGCTGGAGTATGAGATAGGACGCCGAACCGATAGGACAAAACTTGACTCTTGACTACACGACAGGGGCATCGTGGTCTACGATGCACAACAAGCCGTCGCATAGGATCACTTTATGAATACTCCAATCCAGCGTTCGCTGTTTTCGCGTATCGTGCCTGGCAACCGAAAGCAGGAAGAATTCCCTCATGCCCGGTACTTCGCGACATTGGGAGAGCTGGCCGAGGACTACGGCGGTACCACCAATGTGTTGTTCCACAGGAGCAATGTAATCGCAGAACACTCTGGCCAACCTATCGACATCTTGGTTTTCGGACCCCGTCGAGATTACTCCGAGATCGATCGGAAGATGCACAGCACGGGGCATCTTCACGAGAGCGTACACTTCCGAAGCATGTGGGCGGAGCTTGCAACGCTGGCCATGCCCGCAAGCAACAAGACCTTCGAAGCGTTCAAACCTCTCGACGCCGAGGCTGGTTATGAAGAGCGCTTCGGGGACGGAGTCCCGATGCAACGCTTTCGCAAGGACCAGCAAGGACGCACGCTTCAGATCGATATGCTTCGCGAAGACGGGACTGTCATCGTTTCAGACCGCCGCGATGCGGAACCGACCAAGTCGCGCGGTCAACAATCGCTTATACTATGCGATTCCAAGAGCAATCCGATTCGAGAATTCGGAACGCTTGACGAACTCCGGTTCTTTTGGTTAGACCATGTCATCGGTGACTCGACAGCTGTTATATTCTCAGACTCGTTCCGGGTGGCAGGAACGATTCACGCATATCGACGTCCCAATGTCATCGTAGTCCAAACTTTTCACAACAATCACATACGAGACGACGCCGATAGCGCCTTGAGCTATACCAATAAACCCTACTTGCCGTTTCTTTCGAATTTGGACGCGTTCGATGCGACCGTCTTTATGTCTGAACGACAACTCGAGGACCTCAATCAACTCATGGGGCCTGCACGTGGTCGATGGGTGATACCGAATTCACGATGCGTCGACTTTAAGGAGCGTCGCAACGACATACCTCGCACAGCTGGAATCATGGTCGGCCGGCTTGCTAAACCAAAACAGTTTGACCACGCTATTAAAGCAATCACACGAGCTAATGCAGTACTGGACACACCACTCACGTTGGAAATATATGGGGAAGGCAATGACAGGGGCCGCCTTGAGGAAGTCATCGACGACATGAAAGCGTCGACAGTGACCCTCAAGGGTTACGACCCTGACGCAGCAAGAGCGTTTGCCGCATCTTCGTTCTCACTGCTTACCAGTCGTTCCGAGTCATTCTCTCTTGTGTTGGTTGAGAGTATGGCGCGAGGCTGTCTTCCGATTGCGTATGACGTTCGATACGGCCCGAGTAGCATCATTACTGACGGTGTTGACGGTTTTCTTGTCGATCCCGGTGATGTTGACGGACTAGTGAAGGTGCTAATAAAAATTCAGCAGATGGGTAGACGACAGCTAGACCGGATGCGTCGGAACGCTAGAAGGCGAGCGAAGGATTTCTCCGATACTGCAATTGTGAATAGATGGTTGGAGTTGTTGACATCGACTATCGCGAATAAACATGCACCAAAAAAACTCACAACCAAAGACCGTGCAACTTCGCTGACCTGCACCTCCGGTCTGCTCACTATCACTATTTCTTGCATTACCAACCGGATTCTGGGATCGCCGCGAGCGCACATCGTGCTCACCGGTCGAAATGTTCCGGCTATTATCCGGTTCCCCTGCGAGCTTGCGCAATCCGACGACAAGAGCCTGACCGCCACTGGTTGGATTCACGTTAGCCGGCTAGCTTGGTTCACTGAGGGTGTCCTTGACGTCAGCTTTGAGCTCAGCGACGAGTTCGGCAGGACGGTAGTGAGAGTGTCCGCCGACGATACGGTGTATGAATTCGGGCATCTCGAGATTTATCCCACTGCATACGGAAACCTTAGCCTCCGTCAAGCAGAGCACGACTCTCGCCTCGAGACTTGAGAATGGATGCACTGGAAAAAGGCCGAGCCCCACCTCATCGCGATGAGGTGGGGCTCGGCCTAAAAGATGCTGGCTCCTCTGGGCCACGCCTAACGTGACTTCGACCGATTCGAGAGCAACCGCTCAATGACACGTTCGGCTGCATGCCCATCATCATAAGGGGCGTATTTCCTTGCGAACGACCGGAGCTGATCTCGTTCGACTTGAGTCATCGAGGTAGCTTTGTCGATTTCGTCGAAAAGTGCTTCCGGAGTTGTTGCGATGGGACCAGGCAGGTCCTTCTCATAGTCGAGGTAGAAACCTCGCAGATTGTCTCGGTAGTTCTCTAGGTCATAGGCGAAGAAGATGATCGGTCGCTCGAGCACCGAATAGTCGAAGAACGAGGATGAGTAGTCAGTGACGAGCATATCGCTTGCCAAGAACAGCTCATTAATGTCAGGGACGCGGCTCACATCGATGATGTTCGAGCGTAGCGATTCTGGGATGTCTAACTTGGTGTTGATGAGGAAATGTGTTCGGAGCAGGAGAGTGACGTTACTACCGAATCGTTCCACAAAACGCTCTGGCTCGAATGGCCAGTTAAAAGCGAAGCGCCCTCGCGTCGTCGGCTGATCGTCTCGGAATGTCGGGGCGTAGAGCACGACCGTTTGCTCGGCCGGGATCTCTAGGCGGTGGCGGAAGCTTCTCCGGATATCGTCCGTGTTGGGGCCACGAAGGACGTCATTTCGTGGATAACCCAGTTCGTACACTGGTCCCTTATAGTCGTACGATGATCGCATTGCAGCGGTTGCGTAGGGCGAAGGTGAAACGAGGGCATTCCACTGAGCAGACGCTTCTTTTACCCTGTCGACGTATCCGGGGTCACGTCCGTAGAAGTTGTCTTGGTCGAGGAACATGCGCTTGAGCGGTGTCCCGTGCCAGGTCTGGATGTATCGACCATGCTTTCTCCTGTGGATGTAATTGGGGAAGTTGTGATTATTGACCCAGTATTTCGCGGTGGCAAGATGCCAGAAGAACTCTGGTGAATGTCTCTTCACAACGGTTGTGTATTTGTCCGTTACCGGAAGACGCTTGTTGTAGATCCATACCTTCTGGCGTGTGTCGCCCTGTCTGACGAGTTCTTCATGGATCGCCCGGGGACTGTCTGCATACTGTTTGCCCTGACCTGACTCGAACACGATCGTGTTCACTTTGATGGGGGCCATTCGCATCAGCTTGTAAAGCCTCTTCATGACAGGTAGATAGTACCTGCTTCGCCTGACAACCCTGTATACGGACTGGGCAGTTTCGCTTTGCACCAGGTCTGTGGGTGTGGCTTTCGGTGTAGTGGAGTTTTCAATCGCTCGGAATATTCGATAACGACTGTCTGTGTCACGGTGTTCCAGGAAAACATCGGCACGTTTGCGATATTGCTCTTCCATCTCACCTGCTGACTCGTAGGCTCTTTCGACAGCGTCGAGCACCTTTTTTTCCTCGAAGACCACGGGTCCCGGGAACTCCGCAGACGGATCGGCATGTGGTCGTGCGAATCGATGGTCATCGAACTGGTAGTAGGCGACAGGTTTATGAAGGAACGCGAAGTCGAATGCGACACTCGAGTAGTCGGTGATGAGCATCGAGCTCTGTTTGAGGAGGAACTGTACGTCAACTTCGCCCTGCACGACGACTCGAATTCCAGCGTCGCGAAAATGAGAGCTGAACTGCTGCATGTTTGGATGCAGGCAGAAGACCGGTGTTAATTGATACTTTTCTATCAGCTTGCGGAAGCGATCGCTGGTGAGCAACGAGTTCCACCGTTGAAAGTAATCGGACTCAGTGAACCGTTCTGGGTCCTGAAGCCACGGTCGCCAGGTCGGCATGATCATCAATTGACCTGGTTTGACTTCAACATCACCGGCAAGAAGTGCGTCGAAACGGGCGAACCCCGTCACTGCCACTTGTTCGGGAGAATAGCCGAAGTCTTTGACGAAGAATTCCTTTTCACGTTCAGAACACACAGTGATGAGGTCGACATCGAAACCCTTGACATACTTTCCATAATTCGGAACCATCCATTTCGCCGCAGTGACGCCGTGCTGAAGGAAGATTTTCTCGGCTTTCAGTGCCTTTTCGAACCGTGGTTCGCGAGTGGGGTAGAGAAAGTCAGGATGGTGTGTTCCGACGATCTTGTCGGCAGCCAATGCGACCTGGACATGCTCACGTGATCGGAAGTCAATCACGTTGTCGTACCCAGCAAGGTTGGCGCGTTCCGGAGAGGCTGGGTCAATGACATAGAACGCGTCGATCTCCGGGTGCTGTTCTCGCATGTACTTGAAGAACTGGAGCCCATTGTCCTGTGCTTTGTAGGGCAATTCGCCAATCAGCCAGATGGGCTTTCGCTCTGACGGGGAAGGGATTTTCCAGGCACGGCGGTTGGAGACCAACCGTTGCTTGTAGTCGTACGTCGATGTATCGAAAGTTTCCAGATGCAGCGAGGGGTACTTTGCCTTGAACGTGTAGTAGGGGACGATCGATACAGTCTTGTTTCCCTGGCGTACTGAGCTGCCAGTCGTACCGAAGCGAACCAAGTATCGGCTCTTACCGACACGGGCACGTCGAGGTTCCTCGGCGAAGGGCGAGTCCAAATCCAAATAGAGATCCGCGTTATCGTCGGCGATTTGTTCAATGACCCGTCTGAAGTCGAGAGTTGCCGAAAATTTGTAGTAATTGAGCCCGAACTTTTTTGACGTCAGTTCCTCGTTGAGCTTCAGCTCGATGTCAGTAGTTGCTCGAAAGCCGGACGTGCGGCCAAGCACCACCAGCTTTCCGGAGGCATACTCGGTACCGCGGGCGGTGATTCTGCCCCGGACTTCGAGCTTTCCGTCCTGGACGCTCAGTCCCTCGTTGTGAACGTTTGCATAAGGCCGGTGAGGTCGGTCTACTTCGATGACGATGTGACCGTTGCTGTTGATGAGGGGATAAAAGCTGTGACCGTTCGCGTGACGGTAGGCGAAGTTGTCAGTCTGAGTTTCCTCGGCGCGCCCGAGTCGAACGAGAGCCACAGGAGCTTCGTGGAACGAAGTGTCGATACGAGTGCCGGGGAGGCTGTCCGCGTATTCTCCGTTATATTCGAGATACAAACGAAGTCCGAACCCAGAAGATTCGGTGCTTGGCTCTTCGCCTCCCTGGGGAACCGTCGTCCACTCCGACAGGCGCTCAATGAGGGCGTCAAGATCGAGCGTAATAGTGCGCGGAATTGACGACTCAGGGTCAGAAGTGGCTTCCGCGGAATCCTCCAAAGTTCCAAGGCGATGTAGGTCGCCATCGTGTTCGACCCACAGGCCGCTGGGGGCGATGCCGTAAGGTGAAGAAAGGTCAATATGGAGCAGGTTCTGTGTCTGTAAAATCCGGAGAAACCCAAGTTTGGAGGACGGAATAGATAGTGCCGGAGCCGGCGAAGACGGCTTCTTTGCTACTCTTTTTATTGTCTTCCGGGCAGCACCAAGGCCGCTGATCGCTGACCGGGCGACAAGATTCCGAATCTCCACAGGTTGTTCCTCCAGCATGTAATCGACAGTGCGTGTCTCCGTTCGAACCAGTCTAGATCCTCTCCGATCATGTCGCCGCGAAGCGTGGCCGTAGCATGTGGTTCCGGATGATGGTCGTATTTCGCGTACGTTTGTATAGGCCATGACGGGCGACTCTGATCGCGTGAGGAATATGGCCGATGGCTACTGCACGGGCTAGGGTGGGGTCACGGTGACAATGAGTGAACTCGAGCGGAAACAGACGGTGACATTGCCATGGGCAAGCGGTATTTGATGCGGCTGGGGAAGACTCCCTTCGAGGTCTTCGATGGGTTTGATACTCACGACCGGAACACTATTGGCCGTAATAACGGCAACCTGATCTTCGGCATGGCCGCACATAAACTGTTCTCAACGAACGACACAGTTGTCGAGGCAAACCGTTACAAGATCAACGGGGCGATGGCTGCAAAGGTCAACGCTGAATACGACGGCTTTATCTTGCCACTCGCTAACGCGTTTCGTCCCGGTTTCGAGGCCGAGCTGGCGCGAACCACTGACTTCATCGAAAAGCTGAAAATTCCATTCCTGATGCTATCAGGTGGTGCGCAGCTTCCTCTAGATGGCGATCCTGCTGGTCTGAAGAAGATCGAGCCGACAGTCAAACGGTTCGCGAGAGCGGTGCTCGAAAAGTCGAGTGCTCTGACTGTTCGGGGTGAACTGACGGCTGAGTACCTGAGGTCTCTGGGATTCAAAGACGTCCTCGTAGTGGGATGTCCGTCGATGACAATGAACGGTCGAGGGCACCAGGTGAGCCGACCAGATACCTTGGCCGAGGGTTGTCCGATCGCCTATAACGTTCAGACGAACAATCCGTTTGGCAGCGACCTCGTAATGGATGCGGAGTCGAACTTCGACGCTACCTACATGCCGCAGGACTTGGCGACTCTGGAATTCATGCTGTGGGGCACCAGCCCCTACGTCGGACATGACCCGCGCATGCCGCTCGATCGAAGTCATAGTCAGTTTACGGAGGGAAAGGCGCAGTTCCATCTAGACGCTCCAGTTTGGATGCGGCGTATGGCTGATATGAACTTCTCCTTCGGGCCGCGCATCCATGGGAACATCGCAGCAATTCTCGCCGGGACGCCCGGAATCGTACTAGCGCATGACGGGCGCACTCTTGAGCTGACGCGCTACCATGGGATTCCGGCCATCGACTTGACAACGGAAGAGGCACCGACCAATGTGAACGAACTCTATGAGAAGGCAGACTTTTCCGAATTCAACCGCGGCCATGCTGAACGTTTTGACCGGCTTACAGATTTTGTGCACGAGAACGGTTTCGCCACGATTTACGATTCTGAGCAAGAGAAGGCACTCGCTGAGTATGAGCAGAAGCTCGATGAACTCGAGTTCTTCGAGCCCCAGAGGAGCCTTTGGCACGACTGGCCCCCAGAGTTTGCTCGAATGACCGCAGTACTCCAAAAGCGTTACGCGGCGCTGAAGAAGACTCAGAAGACCTTGAACGCAACTGTAAAGTCGTCTGGTGCTCTCAAAAGTCAAGACACTCAAGCACGGATTCGTGATTTGGAGAAGAGGCTAGCGAATGCCGAGGCCCAAATCAGGGCACCGCGAATCAGCGTGCGTACGGTGTCTGCCAAAGTCGGTCGCACTCTCAAACGGCTTTCCAAAAATTCTGCTGGAGGGAAGGAACTTTCCAGCGAGCAGAAATCGAATTGATGCTTGTGCTGGTTTGATACTGAAAGAAGACTAGGTGTGGTGTGAACTAGGTGTTGGCGTCAAGCTCGAAGCTTGATCTTATAGGAAAGCGATCCTCGAAGAACCGCTTCACGAGTTGGTTGACCTGCTCTTTAGACTCTTCAGGTACGCTGGTTTCGTTGAGGCAGAAGACGTCAAGGTCGGCGCGTCGCGCGACTCGGACGAGGCGCAATTCAAGGTCGTCCTCACTGAGATCGACGAACTGATAGCCGATTTGCCCCTCAACCGACTTTCCCCTGGCGAAGGCGTCGAAGTGATGAAGCGACGACGGGATCGACACGTCTTGAGGGGAGCGGAAAGGCGAAGCTGCAACTTGTGCAAAAAGCTCAGGCTCTTCCGATTCCATTTCTTCCAGCACTCGGCGCAGCTGAGGATGCGGGGTGTGCTTGAACCGATGGGTGATGGTTCGTCCGTATTTTTTGATTATGTGGTCGCGTCCACGCTTGGCTGCAGACATGATGGGTAGATCTCGTTGATCCCACTCACCGAAATCGATTGGAACTTGCGATGGGAAATGTTTGGAGAGCCCGTTTGGTGTGAAGAACAGCTCTGGATCCGTGGGGCGCAAGAAGAAGCAGTCGTCGTTGAGATATAGATAGTGGTCAGCAAGCCCTGGGATATGATGCAGTTGCGATTCGATAGCGTGAGAGTTGAATACGGGGAGCACGCTGGGGTCGGAGAAGATCTCACGATGATCGATCACGGTGATTTTAGGGTTGGCAGTGTTTAGCCACGCCGGAACTTGCCCGTCTGTGACAATGAAGATTCGGCGAGCCCACGAGGCGTAGTACTCAAGTGAGCGTAGAGAATAACGCAACTCTTCGCGCGAGGTATACC
>Ga0079226_10004061_pt1 | contig 11182 bp, 6 predicted proteins | sample Poulit2014_FD_76345 | JGI IMG/M metagenome (GOLD analysis project Ga0079226, IMG submission 76345) | Agricultural soil microbial communities from Georgia to study Nitrogen management - Poultry litter 2014 | ecosystem: Environmental > Terrestrial > Soil > Agricultural land | place: USA: Georgia...
TATTGACGGCTTACATAGTATCTAAAATTACCTGTTGCAATTATTTTTCCATTGTCCTCATACAGTTCACTTACACTTGAATTAAAACCTCCATTAAAGGTAGGATAATATTTGATAGTGTCGCTTTGATCTATACGCCGAAACGGCTCTACGCCCATTGTGTCCACAGCACCGTGTATATGCAGACTTGTTATATTAGATATGTTATCGGTACGCTGGTCATATCCGCTGAAACTCCCGGCGATAAAATATCTGTCATCCATTTCAAGAATACTATTCAAAGTACCGTTTGCGCCTCTTCCGGTTCTCCAGCTCACATCGTACGATCCATTTCTAAAAGTCCTCACCAGACGGTTAATCGGCCTTACCAATCCTTTGTTTTCATAATTTGTAAAGCTGCCTACATAAATAACTTTTTCGTCCGGGGTCACAAACCGGTTAATAATCGCACCATTACTTCCGATTGTCGCTGCCCAAGTCGGATCGATCCGTATGATTCCATCCACTTCAAAAGTGGGCCCAAAAACCACAATATCATCAATAGTCAGAGAAGTAACACCGCTACTTGCGAAAGCTGGAATTTTTATTTTCACCTCATTTTCAGAAATATCTGTTACTTCAGCTATTTCGCCATTTACTTTAAAAATGGCTTTATCCTTAAATTTCTCTAAGCCTTGTACCCGAAAAGTCACTTCGTCTCCTGGTTTTCCAATATTTGGACTTGGAGAAACCGTTCGGTCAAAAATTACTCCGATAGTTCCTTTACCGTCCATATAAGGTTCGGAGTAAAACTCCACGTCCTTTTTACAAGCTGTAATTACAATACCTGAGAACAGAACAAGTAATAATAAAAACTTTCTTTTCATAATCTTATCTTTTGCTTTCAATAACATCATTACGTACTTCTGAATGGCTAAATCCGAATTCTCCTTCCGTATAATCGATCACGTGAACCACCCCATTTGAAGGTTGAATATCAGAGGAAGCTACAGGAAACGATCTAAAAGAGTCCGGAAAAGCTGGATCGGGGATATAAGAAATATACAACTGGCGGTATCCCATATATTTGAGGCTGCTTCCTTCCCCCTCCGCATCGTTAAAAACGACACCAATATTACAAATCGTTTCGGCTTGGGAAATATAATTCTCACCTCCATATATATTCATCAATGAAAAATCGATCTGCGTATAATCCTCAAGCTTGGTTTTCCCTCTAAAGACATGTCTCAAAAGAAATTGTTCCCAGATATAAGGCTCCACATCCGCCAAATTCTCAATCGTGTCTAGTCCTAAATAATACAAATCCCGGTTTAGTCCCCCTTCTTCAAAAGTGCCGATTAAATCTTTGACATCCTCATCACGCGGGGCGAAAAAGGTCATTTCTTCCTTTTTAAATTTCTCCTCAAGACCTGCCAACCGTATAATTTCGGCTATAGTATCAAATTCAACCGGTTTAGAATCCAGATAATCCATAATGGTCCCTGGGAAAACTGCCTCTGCAAGGCCACCATCCGTATAATAGTCGTCTTTCGAGCAAGAACTCCATACTCCGGCAAGAAAAACAAAAATGATTAAAACAGTTGCACTATACTTTATTTTCATAATTTACCTCCCTATGGTTAACCAGTATTCATTTAATTTCATGTCAGGATTATAGTTTAAAGCCGATCTGTGCACAGGCCATGTCCAGGCTCCTCTATTAAACTGATCCAAACTTAAAGGATTCATTGTCCATTCAGGATTAAGAATCCTCCGCGTACGGATTAAATCAAAGTATTTATGTCCTTCTCCGATTAATTCGCGGCAACGCTCCAAAAAGATAAAATCTTTTAAACCCTCACTCCCACCTCCAGAATAAGGGGTAGCTTCTGCACGATCCCTGATCATATTAACAGCTCTGATGGCTTTAGCTTCTTCTCCCAGTTCAGCCGCTGCTTCAGCATACAGTAAAATTGCTCCTGCATAACGGAATATCATAAAAGTATTATCCGGGTTTTTATTCTCATTTCCAGAAGCATATACGTTTGTTCCATATTTCTTTAAAAGAAAATCTCCGTTATCTGAATTAATGTCTTCGAACCAGAATTCCCGGCGCTTATCTGCTTCGGACTCCGGAAATATTTTATTCATATAAGTAGAGGCAAAATATGCAATACTTATACGGGCATCGTGTCTTGGAAACTTATATGGCCACCTTAAAAAATGATCGGCAAAAGGAGCTAAAGCACTTACATTATCTCCATTATTGATGCTTCTATAAAACTCAAACAGAGACTCTTCGCTCCGTCCCTTGGTCACAAGAGACCAAGACTCTTCATCCAAAGGGTATAAGGAGTGCCTGCCGCTATTTATCAGTTCTTCTCCCAAATCAACCGTTTCCTGTATATATTTATTTTTATTTTTTGAGTCGAAAGCAGAGTTCCACATATTCATATGCATAAGTAGAGCAATGATAGCTCCCCTGGCCGGTCTGACCCCGCGCAATGCAGGATCTCCTAAACTCCAAGGCACTTTGCTTTTGTGTGGCTGTAGATCTTCAATACAATAATTCAATACTTTCACCATATCCTCACGGGGAAGTGGTTTTGCATGGTAAGTATCGGTATAATACACCACATCTCCGTACAATCTTACCATCCAGAAATATGTAAACGCTCTGATAAATTTTGCTTCGGCTATATATCTCTCCCTTAATTCTCCATTTACACCGGAAATACCTTCTTCCAGTTTTTCAAGTAAAATATTTGTACTTTGGATGACCTGATAATACTTTTTCCAATTGGTTACATCACCAAGTTTGTACCGTTCAAACTGACTATTATTAATAGCATTTAACAATTCATTCTTCCCCAATTCCTCTATGGCTTTGCGACTGGCTTCACCATTTGCGCCCGGAGAGATAAAAATCTCCCCAGAGCGTGCTTCCCCGACAGCCCCTATCACCCATGATTCATTGAGCTTCTCAAAAAACTTATCATAGATAAAAGCAAGATTTGATTCAACATCATCCGCAGAAAGAAAATAATTATTTCCTGTGAGCCGGTCAATGGGCTCTATATCAAGGTAATTTTTACATGCGGAAACAAAAGAAACCATTAAAAGCACCAACCAAACTGTATATTTTTTCATATTTGTTTTCTTTTTCATGATATTAAAATGATAAATTCAACCCAATCGTATAATCCCGGGGAACGGGATAACCATTAGAGAGATCCCGTCCCATACTCGTCACATTTTCAGGATTGGGACCGCTGTATTTTGAAAACGAAATCACGTTACTCATTGAAAAATAAACACGGAATCTCTGCAAGCTAAATCTCCTCAAAAAATCATTGTCAAATGAATAAGCAAATACCACGTTATTAATTTTTAGGTAACTTCCATCCTCTTGCCATAGAGTTTGATCATAACGAAACGGGCGGATACTGCCGTGACGGGTATAATTATATCCATGAGGATATTTCGCTATATCCCCTTCTTTTTTCCACATGTCTAAATCATCTAGAGGTACTACTACCTTATTGCCAAAAGGATCTCTCATTAAATCCATCCGATTCGCTAAAGCATTATTCAAAATTGTTCTAACTGCCGTATAAGAAGCTCCAATAGACATTTCATAATTTTTATAACGCAGACTACTCTGAAACCCTCCTGTAAATAAAGGTTGAGAATTTCCCGTCCGCACATAATCTTCTTCATTCAAGACGAAATCTCCGTTTTGATCCTTCCAAATAGGATCTCCTTCTTCAAAATAAGTCCCATCACTGGTCCGATAACGAATCCCTGTTACCGGATCTACAGGCACATCTTCAAATCTACTGTACACGCCTTCATTGATCAATAAGTAATTAGACATAGTGGAAGTACCAACCCGATAAATAACATTTTGACCATTTTCAGAATCCCATTTTATATACTGGCCCTTATAATGATCAGGAAGTTTTAAAAGTATATCCTTATTATATGCTCCATTCACTGAGAATTGCCAAAAGAAATCACTGGTAGCAGGGAGGGGGCGCAAGTTTACGGCGAGTTCATGTCCATAATTTGCAATTCCTGCATTATTGGAATAAATTTTATCAAAGCCAGTAGTATTATCAAGGTTTTCTTCAAATAAGAGGTTATCTACCTGTTTATAATAGGTGTCGTATACGACATCAATTTTATTATCAAGTATATTAAAGTCCAAACCCAAATTATACTGCATGGATGTTGTAGGCTTCAAATTAGGATTCGGTACACTACTAAAGTTGACCCCTATCCCCTGCTGCTGATTATAGTTGCCGTGTATATCATAACGGCCATACACCCTTTCTAATGTGCTGTTAGGCATAACGTTTATGCCCCAACTCAACCGCACAGAAGCTAAATTCATCCAGTCTAATGACGAAGTCCATTCTTCATGATGAAGATTCCATCTCAAGCCGACTGCTGGGTTTTTTGTATATCTATCTTCAAAGCCATTAACAGAAGATCCATCCATACGGTAAGATAAATCAATAATATACTTCCTTTTATAATTGTACGAGCCAGCAATGGCGAAAGATAGTGACTTCTCATCACTAAATGCCAAAACCCCTCCTCCTCTCGAAAAATACCCATCAAAACCCAAGGGGCCTTCAAACTGATCGTTAGGTGTTCTTTCTTGCTGTGTTACCGTATTTTGCTTAGAGTAATGCAATACTTCGTTAAATAAGTTGAAAAACAAATTGTGCTCCTCATTAAAACTTTTGCTGTACTGTAAACTGCTTCTGCTGTATAAGCGTGAGGAACGTCCTGTATAAGAATATACCCGGGAAAACTGCCCGTTTGCTGCAGCAGGCACAAATTTATCTTCGGTTCCCGTATTAAACTCATAACTGAATGTTGTTAAAGCTCTTAGTCCGGGAGAGATTTCATATGATCCTTCAATAAAAGGCCGAATTGATTTTTCAATATTGTCATTTCTTGTTTTAATAGAAGCTACATACTCAGGTGAGGCTGTATAGAAACCAGGAGGTGGTAACAATGTAGATGACTGTCCTCCGGATGCTACGCCCGTCTGCAGAATACCTGTTCCATCTCCTTTATTCTGCTTACCAATCTGTGCGAAAACCTGACCGATAAACTTAAGCTTGGGATCTGGACTATAGTCCATTCTCATATTTGTGGAGTACCTTGTAAACCCTGTATTTTTGATGATACCCACTTCATCATAATAATTGAAGTTGGTTTTGTACGATAGCATTTGATTCCCTCCATCTACGCTTAAGTTGTGGTTTTGGTTAAATGTAGTTTGATAGAAAAGACTTTGCCAGTTCGTTGAGTTGTTATAATAAGAGTTCAAACTATCGGACAGTTGATGTGATTCCGAAATACGATCTAAATCTTCTTGTGTTTTCGCATGTTCTATTATCTGTAAAAGCTTCATTCTCCTCTCTAAATTACCGCCCAGTGTCTCCCTAAGTTTAGGCGGTGTTTTGAAAAAAGAACTATGTGTATAGTTAACCCGGGGTACTTCGGACTGTCCTCTTTTTGTATTAATAATCACTACTCCATAAGCTCCTTGTGAACCGTACAAGGCTGTAGCCTGGGCATCTTTTAAGATCTCGATACTTTCTACATCTTCCGGCGGAATAAGAGACAATGGGCTGATCCCAGGTCCTTGTTGCTCCAATCCCATTTCAGCAGCTTTATCCGCATCCATAGGCACTCCGTCAATGACATACAGAGGTGAAGTCGGCATGAGTACAGACTCACTACCTGAACCCGCAGTAGAAAGTGTAGAAAGCCCTCGTATCTGTGTAGAGCCCCTAAACCCCGGAGCTCCGGTGTTCACTTGTATGTTCATGCCCGGTACCATTCCCTGCAACAAAGTCTCTATATTCGCAACAGGAATATCTTGAATATCTCTTCTATCTATACTTGACGAGGCTCCTGTACTGGTCTCTTTATCCCGCTCTACATAGCCTCTCACCACTACCTCTTCTACAGCCCGGGAACTGTAATTCAATATTACATTCAAAACATCCTGATTTGCTTTCACGGTAATTTTACGCTCTGAATACCCCAGTATTTTAAAAGATAATACAGAACCCACATCCACAGTTACAGCATAACCTCCTTTATTGTCCGTAGATGTCAATGCTCTCTGCGTTGTCACATTTGTTACCGTAACGCCATTGATACCCATACCATCCTCGTCCGTAACTCTACCTTTAACTTGCTGCGTCTGAGAAAAGGCATGGAATGGGAACAGTATAAATAGTAAGAATATAAAATCTCTCATAATTAAATCATCTAATCGTTGTCGAATTTTGGGTTCTCTCTTCTAAAATGAAATACGATTTCCCAATTGCCCGGTTTATAAATTTTAAAATCCAAACCGAATTCTGCAATATGCAATGTTCCTCCCCAGCCTTTCCTTGAGTAAGAAAATTTCACTCTTGCTTTATCTCCATTAACATAGGGAGTGTTTATATTCGTTAAAGGCATAGGGTAAGCAACATCATACTGCACATATTCATCCGTATGGATAGGGTTAAATCCGTGTACTAACCGGTCCCATTCAGTTTCATTAAAAAACGCCGGATTTATAAACTCCCCTTCTGTATCCATAAACTTAAACCTTAATGTAGAATTTTCTCCATTCTCTTCTTCTTCATACCGCCTAATGTACACGACAAGGTCTTTTTTGTCTTCATTGTTCACAAGGCTTTGATTCGAGTTTTCTCCTACCAATCCGGACATCCATGACGGAACAACATAATCTTGTTTACTGGGATCTTTCGGATATTGCGGATCCGGTGCTACCTCACCCGTATAAGGATTGATATCTGTACTCGGAGAATACTCCCGTTCTGTCCAGGGGATAATCTGAAAATCTTTAATAATCCTAGAACCTCCTGTATTGGTTACTTTTAAATCAAAAAATCTAACTTCCTGTGCTTTTAAAACGGTATCCTGAGGTCTTGGCTCGATGAGCTCGTTATTAGAAGCTCCCCAAAAAATAAGACGCCCATAAGAGTCTACCTCAAATATCGGTCGCTCTACTCTCCTCCTTTTTTGCTCGATCTCTTCCAGGCTAGTCTCCTCCCCGTCATATTCAGAAATCCATTCATATACGGGAACGACCGTAAATATGTCCTTCACTGGCCTTCCGTCACCATATCTCGCATTCACAATTTCGAACTCTAAAGGCAAAGTCGAATTTTGTGAATTGAGTGAATTAAAGATACTTGTTCTCCCAATAACAGGCTCCAGCACTTTGCTCGAATAATCTATATCCTCACTGATAAAATCCTTATCTTCAGGCAAATTGTATAAATCAGAACACGCATTAAAAAGTATGACGCCAAAAAAGACACAGGCTATCGTCACTATATTTAAATTCATTTTCATATTTTATCGGTGTTAATCAGTTATTTAATATCCGAATAATTGACACTCCAATCCGCCAATTGGAAAGTTCCCGAATCATTTAACCTTAAAATTGTCAAGCGGTAAAATGTATAAGCTGTCGTATTATTAATCCAAAACACACGCTCCTGAAACCGATCTATAAATTCTTCTGAATTTCTAGAATCTAAGGTAGTCCAGCTCTCTCCATCATGGGAGCCTTGAAGCATCCAATCCGTCGGATCTCGCCCCGGTGAATCATTAGCTGAGGTCAACGTATAAGCATTTGCCGTCTGCGATTCTTCAAATTCTACTTGCATCCATTCTGAATTTCCAAAGCCTCCTAATAAAAACTTTGTTTCCGGATTGCCGTCAAAAACGTACTGAGAGGATTCATGGTGATCAGGCCCACTACTATGTTCCCTAGAAACTGAAAAAATAAAAGGGTATAAATCAAAAAGATTTTCCGGAGGAGGTATATAAGTCATCCTATCGATGAAATCATCGAAGCCAAACACATGCTCAGGCGTTAAAACGTGTACAATACCGTTTTCTGTTTCAATATTTACGGATCCGGTAAGTGAAGTGGACCAATCTCTTATAAACTGGCTGTCTTTTGTATCACTAAACTCTATTATTTTCGGTCCCCCTCCAACAAAGCCGGAAGCATTCGAACTGAAAATTTTAGCATGCATAGCATGATTAAACTTATAGTCATAGACAGTCCGCCCTTCTTTCATCGTAAGTGAATCTGTAGTAAGCGCGACACGGGTTAAATAATAAGAAACCAACGTATCTAAATGTTCATAATTTACACCGCTATAATTTTCAGCGTCGCGGTCTGCGAGTTTTCTAACATTATTTAAATTCTCCAGAGCGACCCTAAAACTTTGATTGGTGGGTGCAAAAAATGTAATATCTGCACTGTCTTTCAAAATCGAATCCAGTTGTATCCGGTCCACGACGTTTAATAGAGAATCAAATGTTCCCGGTTTACTTCTTAAATACTCATATACCGAACCCTTAAACTTGGACTCATGGAAATCTTTCGAATAATAGCCGCCATCTTTCGAGCAAGAAAAACAGACTACTGTCGTTATTAAGATAAAACAATAAATACTTCTCATTATTTCTGAAAAATTATTTCCAAAATTCATTTTGGGTTATCAAATCATTTCGATTAAGGATATCTTGAGAAATGGGCCAAAATATCCCTTCATTATCTATTAGTTCTTTTATATGAGAACCGTCATCTTTAAGTTTATGATAGCGGATCAAATCGTACCAACGATGCCCTTCCCCCATCAGTTCCCGTTGTCTCTCATCAAAAATCGCATCAATAAGATCTCCATGTTCTTCCTGAGAAAAATCTCCGAGCCCTCTTCTTTCCCTTAATGAATTTAAGATCTCAATGGCTTCGTTTGATTCACCCAACACGGAAAGCGCTTCAGCCCGCAATAAATAGACATCCTCTAAACGCGTGATGACGGTTGCACTTGAATAGAAACGGAAATTCGGTTCTGAAACACCCCCCATAATGCATTTAATCTTGCTAAAAATTGGATAGGTGCCATTAAAATTAGTGAAATATTTTTCTGAAGTGGGATTACCTAACGTATCAATGCTAAACCTTTCGTCTTTAGACTCATTGAATAAATTTAAGATGTTTTCTTTGGAAAAATACATATCCGGCACATTTTTGTTAACCACCGGAGCGGCTAATGTAAGCTCTTCAATATGCCCCGTGAAAGAGCCTTCCAAATGATTATAAACGTGTCCGAACGCCAATAATTGGTTGTTATTCTTATCATAAAAGAATCCATTGGCATCCGTCAGGTTGTCTGTAGAAAGCAGGCTCATCGATGCTTTTTGATAATCGTCAATAACGATTTTTGTATATGATGCCACATCTGGATAATTGCTCTGCCACGCAGCCACATGAGCAAGAATAGCATAGGCAGACAGTTTTCGGACCAAAGCCCCATCCCACCTCGAACTCTTTTCATTATAATAATCGCCAATCTGCTGTTCGTCATTCTCGCTGAAGCGATAAGGCAACAATTCTGCAGCAGCTATCATTTCCTGCTCTACCCAAGCCAATATTTTATCTTGCTTTTCTCTTTCCTGTTTAGAAAAGGAACCTTCATTGGATGAAGTAACCAAAGGAACATCCCCCCAGATTCTTACCATATAAAAATAGGCAAAAGCTCTTAAAAATCTTACCTGAGCGATATCTACCAACAAGTTGTTTTCCGTATAACGGTTGTCGTGCTTTCTAACTTCAGGAATTCTCTCTATAAATATATTCGCAGCATTTATGGCTGCGTACCACCTTCTCCAATTTTTTAAATCATTGACACTTTGAAACGAGTTGACATTCAACTCATTATCGGCTATCGCTTTCAAATCCTGCCGCAGGGGAATTTCAAATTCACCTGTCCGCACCTCGCCATATAACCAATGCGCATTGTGATCATTAAGCGCAGCTTTCGTTAATCCATATACTCCCATCAAACCGGCACGTGCATCCTCCAATGATTCCCACATGTTGTCTTCTGACACAAGGCGGGAAGAACCCAGATCCAAATGTTTATTACAACTACTAAAAAGTAAGAGGGAAACTAGTGCAATATGTATAAACTTCTTTATCATAACTTAAAAATTAATAGTAAAGCCTAAAGAAAACGTTCTGGGGATTGGCAAGCCTGCTCCGGTATCCTGTCCGAAAATATTAACCAATTCAGGATCCCGTCCGGAATAAGGACTCAGAGTGAGAATATTTTGGGCCGAAAAATAAAAATACACACTGCTTCTGCCTCCCAGTTTATCTTTAAAAATATCAGTCGCATCATAACCCAGAGAGATATTCCGTAATTTCACAAAAGAGCCATTTTCCAAGAATAAAGTTTGTTGAGTCTGATAAGGGCTAACCGCGCTCCATGGATTATAAAGAGGGTATTTAGAGTAATCTCCTCGTTTTTCCCAATATGTATTCTCTTTGATAGAGTTTAGAGTATTGGCATTTTCATTCTCTATAAAGTTAAAACGGTTGGACATTTCTTCGTTTAGAATCTTCCGTCCGAAATTAAAATAAAAGTCTACTTGCAGATCTAAGCGACTGTATTTAAAGTTATTAGACAACAATCCGGAAACTTTAGGCAGTACATTGCCATACATCTTTCTATCTGCATCATTTATTTTATTATCTCCATTTACATCTGTCCATATGGGATCTCCGGCATTCAGCTCCATTCCATTATATGTTCTCTTTTCTCCACTTTGTACAGGCACATCGCTATCGGTATCATATATCCCTGTATTTTCCAATAGCCAATACCGATCTATCCTTTCGCCAACTTTTAATTTTCTGTTCCCTATTATTATTTCTCCCGCACCTCTGGGCAAAGCCATTAATTTATTTTCATTAACCGCCACATTTCCGCTCATTCGCCACCGAAATGCCTCCGATTTAGTGATATTGGCACCGGCGGCTACCTCTATTCCCATATTCTTAACATCCATACCATTTTCATAAACATATTTATAACCATATTCGGCAATAGAAGGCACCAGAAGCATCTGGTTTTTATGTGCGCGCGAATACGCTTCCAAAGAAAAAGAAAAGTTCCTCTTCTCCGTCTGGAGAGTTGTTCCTAAGCTGATCTCATCAATATAAGACCATGGAATATCGTAGCCAACCCATCCGGTTTCATAGGGACGTACCAGACCGGCTATCCCGTTATAGCTGGGTACAATTGAGTTTCCTGTGTATCCTATTTGGGCAGTATAATTTGGTCCTTGCGCA
>Ga0079226_10004062_pt1 | contig 11181 bp, 8 predicted proteins | sample Poulit2014_FD_76345 | JGI IMG/M metagenome (GOLD analysis project Ga0079226, IMG submission 76345) | Agricultural soil microbial communities from Georgia to study Nitrogen management - Poultry litter 2014 | ecosystem: Environmental > Terrestrial > Soil > Agricultural land | place: USA: Georgia...
GTAACATTCAGCAGCTGAGGAAGTATTTCCAACACAGTCTCTCGTTCAAGTATTCCCAATAAGGTCCACTCATCATCTACCACCGGCAGGAGGGTACGCTCATACTTCAGAATAAGCGATGCTGCCTCAAAGAGATGCTGCCCGCGGTAAATTTTTACCGGCCTTTCCAGCTCTAAATTGGAAACCTTCTTCCCCTTCCCTGCCTTTTCCACCTCCTGGTAACCCAGCTGCCCAATAAGAGCATGGGTAGTATGGTCCACCACCGGAAGGATATAGTTTTCCTCACGCTGCATCCGTTTCTGCACGTCAGCAAGCAGATCCCCGCTCCTGAGTGGTTTAAATCGGGTTGTTATGATCTCTTTATCAACAAACATACGACCAGTTCTACCGGTTATCTTTTAGCATTACAACGCTGCTACTTTTAACATGTTATTATTAGATTAATTTTGCAAAACCTTTATTCTTCTATTTCCAGGCATTAACACTGCAATGTAGGCTGTGGCTATGTCTTTACAACGGATTCAGCCGCTTCACTCGTATAATCTACCATTGATTTAAGGCGCATCAAGTTGGGTTTAGATATACTGAATGTAAGCTTCACGTCAGCCCCAACATACTCCTTGTTTATAATATGGGCTTCACGATGTACAAAAGCTACACCTTCGTACTGGGCAGCCGGTATACTCATCGTCTCAGTCACAAAGTCTTCTTCAATAAGCTCCTGAATATGATCTTCCAGCGTAGAAAGGCCGATCCCCCGTTCAGCAGAGATAAACTCAGCCTCGGGGTAGCGGTTCTTTAACTCCTCAATCCGCTGCGGCTCAATGGCATCAATCTTATTGAACACAAGCAGCGTCTTTTTGTTTTCTGCTGCATCCATATCCTCCAGCGTATCGTCAACGACCTCAATATAATCTTCAATCATCAGTGCCGAGGCATCAACCACGTGCAACAAGATATCGGCTTCGCGCACTTCATCCAGTGTTGATTTAAAGCTTTCAATCAGATCGTGCGGCAATTTTCGAATAAAACCAACCGTGTCAGACATCAAAACCTCATAATGACCTATCTCACACTGGCGAACGGTAGAATCGAGGGTCGCAAACAGCCGGTCCTCTGTTTTGACGCCGGTATCGGTCATGGCGTTCATGAAAGTAGACTTGCCCGCATTGGTATAGCCAACCAGCGATATTCGAATGTCATTAGAACGCGCTTTTCGCTGCGTCTTCCGTTGGCGATCCAGCTTCTCCAGCTTATCTTTGAGCTTGGAAATGCGCTTGTCAATCAGGCGACGATCGGTTTCTATCTGCGTCTCTCCGGGTCCTCTGGTACCAATCCCTCCCTGCTGGCGGGAAAGGTGCGTCCAAAAGCGCGTCAATCGCGGAAGCTGATACTTCAGCTGGGCCAGCTCTACCTGCGTTTTAGCTGCGGCCGTTTGGGCCCGTGAGGCAAAAATATCTAATATAAGACCGCTGCGATCCAGCACCTTGGCCTTCGTCTCATCCTCAATATTTCGGATTTGTGTGGGAGTCAGATCATCATCAAAAATAAGAGTGTCAATATTCTTCGTACGCACAATTCCATTTAGCTCGCGCAGTTTACCGGACCCCACATAGGTAGACGCGTCAGGGTGCATACGGTTTTGCAGTTCTTTTTCGATGGTGATCCCTCCGGCCGTTCGGGTCAGCATCTCAAGTTCATCCAAATAACTTTTAGCTTGAACCCGAGGCGTTTCAGGTCCATAAATTCCTACTAAGAGGGCTCGTTCCTGAGCAATATTGGATTGTTCTATATTTTTGAGCAAATGGTTAGTTCCTATAATTTTGAATTAGTTAGTAATACAGTAAGTTTATTCAAACTGCTCAACATTTATTGCTTCCTCATCCTTAACATAACAACGAATACGCTGCCCAAGTTTATGTGATATTAAATTGCGAAACTCCTTTTTTCGTCCTTTAGGTACCTGCAGCTCAAAACGGATGAGATCTGAAGTATCATCATAAATATTTGCGCTGTAAATAAATGTATAGTGAATATGTTCTTCCTGCTCTTTCTCTACAAAATCCCGTACTTGATGCCAGGCTACAGTCTGCGAAGGTTCATTAATATTTTTTACCATTCCGTGATCGGTAATATATCGCTTGCTCGCCCAAAAGCTGGTACTAAACCAACAGAGGCCAATCCACGCAAACAGCCCGGCTGCAATCACTTCTTCCCGCACTGCGCGATGGAGTGCAAGTCCAACAACTGCAACAGTGACGAATAAAAAAAGTGAAGGCAACAACGGATAGCCTTTTAGCTTGCCAGTCTTCCAGCTCAAACGCACATTGCGAAGCCGCAATACATTGATAAGCGTAGCTGTAGCCAAGCCTATTGCTGTGAGGCTAAATATGCCCAACAGCAACCAAAAGACAATATTAAATTCTAATCCACTCATATTTCAAAACATCAACCTCCTCATCTTAACCATAAACCAATATCACTTACAATTAAAGGAATGCTATTTAATAAAACCAATTTCAATTATATATTTTTGACTCATCTAAAAAACGAACCAACCGGTATTTAATTATACATCATTATTGATATTCATCGTTGCCACTCCGGACTTCCGTTCACGTATATTGGAACTTTGTCCCGGAAAATGGGCTAACAACAAATGACCAATTATAACTATCGAATATCTCTCGTCCATTTAGCCAACATTATTATTAATTCCAGGGAGATCATAGCATTCCATGAATATTATGAAATAATTATGAATTCCTATATTTTAGGTTTCGGATAACAAAACGTGCATTTGTGGCTACACCTTCTGGTAAATATATTTATATGAATAAACAACATTCTTCGGTCCTGCTTGTGCTGGTCCTACTCTTAACGGCCTCTTGCTCAACAAACAGTAACCAGCCGTGGACTAAAGCTATCCCTAAAGATACGCCCCTCACTATCATTCCAACTGAAAACGCCCAACTCGATTCCACACTGACCGCTAATTATGGGCTCCTCAGCAGGATTACTTCCAACAGTCTTAATCTCCTTTCTAAAATAGACTCTACGCTATCATCCCCCATCAAGCTGCACGCAATTCTACTCCGGCCGGGGAACAATCAAAAGTTATCAGCGGTTTGGATAACACAGCCCCCGGAGGACGCAATAAATACATTGGCTGATACTTATTTCAGGGATTTTGTTCAAAATACCTACGAATTTGGTGACCAAACAATTCAGCGCCTTCATATTGGGACCCGCATATTTTATGCTTCCAAAATTTCTGATCTCCTGCTGCTTTCGGAATCCAACCTGGGTGTTGAAGAGGCTATACGCGCTTATAACAACGATTCACCGCAGATCGATTTAGCTAACCTTAGCCTCCAGCCGAATCAACTGCTCCTGAATCCTCCGGCTCTTGATACCGGTTTGAGGCAGTTAATCCAAGTTAAGTATCAACCTGCCGTCGAAGGGGCCCTATCCGGTACGTCCCCTACCCTAATCGATCTTCAACAAACGGATGAGGAATTTCAATTTGAGGGTCACATTCTACTCTCCGAGGATCAGTCTGAGGGAGCACTAACGAAGGCAATAACCGGCTCAAACGCAACCATTAAGCTGGATAAATATATTTCCTCAGATGCTGCAGGTTTTGGCCTTTATCGCCAGCCGCCGCTCAAAGAACTGCCCGGTGAACTGCCCGACACTACCCAGGCTGACAGCATCCTGCTGCAAAAGGAAGCTCTTTATTCGTCCATCGCTGCAAAAGTTGGAAATCGCTTTGGATTGGCACTGTATGCCCAATCAGGATTTATGACAGAAGGTGAGGTACTCTATTTGAGGGAACTTTCGGATGTTGACGGCTTTAGATCCATACTTTCGAAGCTGGAAGACCAAGAGCTTATTAGCCAGGTTGACAATAAACTGGACAAAACGAATAGGCCGGATTTTGTTGATAATGAGGAAGAAGAAGAGGCTGTTGATGATGTTAACGTCAATAAGACGACTTATTTTATTCAGAGCCAGATTATCGGCCGCTTACTGGAAGGATCCTTGAATACAGTTTCGGGTTTTTATCTGGAAATTTTGGATGATGTCGCCCTCTTTTCTGCAAGAAGAATGCTGGTAGACCGGGCCATTGCAGATAATAAACGGCGACGAACGATGTATTATGACCAGCAGTTTAGGCAGAGAAAGGGTTCTCTGCCAGACAAAGTAAGCAGCTTGTTCATTACCACTAATGACTTCAAATCTTATATCGATCCTTTTATTATTCCGGAAAGCTATGCTCCGGCCCTGCTTGCAAAGTTTGAGTTTCTAAGTATTTATACAACCCTGAATGAAGAAAAAGGGAGCTTATATCTGCAAGCAAGCTCCCATGCCCCTAAAAAAAAAGTGAAGCCTACCGAGAGCAGTGGTCCAACTCTCTCAGAGGAAAGCTCGTCGGGACGCCAACCGTAGCCAATATTAGCGGTAGTAATCAAAAGGAGGTCGTCGTCGCTACCCAAAGCGGCCAGGTAATTGCCTTGGACAGCAATGGCTCGGCCATTTTTGAGACCAATACCGGATCCGATCAGCCGGTCGGGGCCCCGGTCGTGTACGACTGGTACGGTAATGGGCAAAAGGTGGTCCTGCTGGCGGCCGGCAACAAACTGTATGGCTGGGATGAAAATGGGCAGTCTCTTCCACGCTTCCCTTTTAAACTGCAGGAGCAAATTGCTGCTCCCCTGTTAGTAAGCGATATTAACAGCGATGGACAACCCGAAGCCTTTGTAGCTACCACCAGCCGTGAACTGCATGCTCTGAACCGCCGCGGGGAGGATCTGGAAGGATGGCCGGTGTCAACAAACAGTATCATTACAAGTCCACTCAGCATTGGAAAATATAAAAATGAGAAAATTATCTTTGCTTTTGCAGGCAATACGGCCCATGGCTGGCGTACCGATGGTTCCACACCGGCGCCTTTTCCAGCATTTATTGATGCCCCGTTTACTGGTTCTCCTATCATCTTTAAAGACTATATTTTAGGCAATGCCGCAAACGGAAAGGTTTATTCCATGGGCAATGATCCGCTGTTTGAGACCTCATCGGGTACCGATTCTGGGGGCAAAGCACTAAACGTCTCAGGAAGCTCACTTTCCGGTAGTCCTCAGGTCCAAACGATGTCTATCCACAGCAACGGAGAGACTTACCACGGTCCTGCCTTGGTAACCACTGATTCCAACGGCGCCCTTTTCTATTTTACGTCCTCAGGAAAGCTTTTATTCAATACCAATATAGGGCAACCGGCTAAATCTGGTTTTTCTCCTATAATTGCTGATATTGACGGGGATGGGATCCACGACATATTGACTTTAGGCCGTTATGGTAGTCTCCATGCATGGACTTCTTTAAATGGCACAAAGCTGGATATTCTACCCTCTGCCAGCATGGAATATCCCATCATTGCTGATATTGACGAAGATGGCTTTGTGGAACTAATTGCCCAAACAAATGACGGGCTGCGATGCTGGACGATCTATGGAAAATGAGAGCGTGATATAAATCAATAATCAGGAGCCTCATCAACGATATTACCAAGCCGTTGCTTGGCAATCAGACAAATTTGTTATCCCAAAGCGCGGGCGTCACGCTTGTGCTATGCATTCTCTTAGTTCTCTGTACACTATATACCGCCTTTTTTTATCTCCTCTGAATCTTTCCCTTCCATCATAAAATATCAATAAGCGCATCTGAAAGATAGGGATACTTAAATTCAAAGCCACTCTCTACCAGCTTTTCAGGCTGCATGCGCAAGCTATTCGTAATCGGTGCTGCTGCATCGCCCAACCCCAACTGAAGCAGCCACTCAGGAACTCTAAAAAAGGAAGGGCGCCCCAGACGATCTCCCAATGCTTCGGCAAAGGTGCGCATCGTTACTGGATGAGGTGCACTGACGTTAAAAGGCCCACTAAAATCTTGATTATTCATAGCAAAGCAAAAGGCCCGGCACAGATCACGCATATGAATCCACGGGAAATACTGCTGTCCACTACCTACGGGCCCGCCAACAAAAAGCTTGAACGGAAGCAGCATCTGATCCAGGGCACCGCCGCCTTGCTCCAATACAATTCCAGTGCGGGATGTGACCAGCCGCACCCCCGCTTCGCTAACCTTTTGAGCCTCTTCCTCCCAATCGATACATAGCTGCACCAGAAAATCATCACCGGAAGAGTTTGTCTCAGTCAGCTGCTCTTCTCCCCGATTGCCATAATACCCCGCAGCCGAGCCGGAAAGGAAAACTTCAGGCGGATTTTCAGCTTTTTTGATTGCTTCCACCATCTTCCGCGTACTTTCAATGCGGCTGGAGTAAAGGCGATCTTTGACGGATTGAGTCCAGCGGCTTCCAAAGATGGACGTCCCGGCAAGATTAATAACTGCATCAGCCTGCTCCATTTTATCAGCAAGCTCAGCATCCCAGGATATAAATTGCTGATTCTCAGCCGCCACATTCGCATAGTCTTCAGGGAAACGCGTTATTACGGTCAGATAATGTCCTTCCTGCAATAATTTTCTACGTAGATGGCCGCCAATAAACCCCGTGCCGCCAGAAATAACAATATTCATAGTATATTTATGATATTATTTCTCAAATGTAAATCCATCGAAATATTTTATACTCTTAATGTAACACTATTATAATGAAGGCCCAATATAGGCACAGAATATTAACTATTATTCGATTTATTCTGGTCATTATTTTCCTTGTCTCAGGTATTGGCAAGCTGCTGGACAGTGGTTACATTAACTACGGTCTGATGCGACTGCTTTACTCCCATTTACTGGCTCATTGATTATGCTGATCCCTGACCATCACTGTCAGCATCATCGAAGGGGTTCTGGCCGTCTTTCTGCTTTGGGGACGGAAGATCAACTGGACACTGACAGGAACCTTTTTAATGCTCATCGGATTTTCTTCGGTACTTGGCTGCTTCTATATTTAAGGAATGAGTGTAGAAGGATGCGATTGTTTCGGTGCTTTTGGACCGGAGACTATGCTAATCCGCAATTGGGTGCTGATGGCGCTTTATATCGGGGGCTTATTTGGTGATGGACTACGACAAAGAAACGCAATAGAGTTATCTGAGGCTGACAATGTCTGAGCTCCGTGTCAAGAGGCTATTTCAGAATACCATTTTCTAACCTCGAGCTTTCAACCTTATGACACACAATACTTACTGATCACTGCCTGCTGAAACATCCGCTAATGAACGTGAGAACAGATTGTCGTAGCTGGCCAGCTCTCCCGGAGTTCCGCGTTGAGAAATTAGCCCATCTTTCAAGATATAAACACGATCGGCTAACCTTGTACTTTGTACCCTGTGGGTCACTAAAATGATACCCATTTTTTCTTTGAGTGAAAGCAGTAAATCAAGCATCTCTTGTTCGGTTTCACGATCCATTGCTGACGTAGCTTCATCAAGTAATAACAGATCGGGTTGCTGATACAGGGCGCGGGCTAATACTACCAATTGTTGTTGTCCGCCGGAAATATTCGTTCCTTCTTCGCCTAATATGGTCCCATATTGTTGGGGAAAGTTTTCAAAATACTTATCAAAACCATAGCTCTTGCAAAATTGTACCATTTGCTCGGCTTCCTCTTGTACATCTCCCAGACAGATATTTTCCAGCAGTGTACCGTTGAATATTTTAACCTGCTGAGGTACAGAAGCTATACGGCTGCGCCAATTTTGTACTGAAATATCTTTCCAATCTCTATCTTTATTCACTCGGACTCCTCCACTTTCCGGTTCATAAAAACGTTGCAGAATTTGAAGCATGGTCGTTTTACCACAGCCGCTTTCACCGAGCAATGCGATCATTTCACCTTTTTGGATGGAGAAGGAAATATCCTTCAAAAGCGGGCTGCGCCCGGGAAACCGGAACGACAGATCTGACACATCAACACTATTAACCTGTTCAATTTCATTTTCTTTCATTTCTGTGTCTTCAGTGTATTCCGGCTCCAAAGATGCAAATTCATACATGCGCTCAAAAGCTACCTTGGCCTCCTGCAGGCGAATATTCGTGAGAGCCAGTCGATTTGCCGAGGGAATCAGCTGGCTGGTCATCTGAAATATAGCCACCAAAGCTCCCAGCAGTAGTTGTTCTTTCAGCACTAACATGGAAGCCAACCCCAATACTCCGATCATGAAAAAGGTACTTATCAGATCGGCCCAGAACGTAAAGGAAATACCGATTTTTCCCAGATCAAAAATTTGATCCTGAAAAAAACCGTACACTTTTTGGGTAACTCTTGAGAAAAAAGGCTCACGACTACCGGTCTTAATGGTCGCTATACCCTGAATGGTATCCACGTAATTGCTTTCATTAGCGGAATGTGCCCCCATCACCTTTTTTTGTCCCTGCAAAATAGGATCATTATAGCGCCAGGTGAGCAGGAAGAACAGCGGTACACTCAGTAACACAAACAGACCCAGATATACCGAATAGGTCATAATAAAAATGGCCGCCGTCAGGATAAGTAACACATCAATCATAATATCACTGAACAGATAGGTGATCGTCTGCTGCAGGCGGCGGGTATCGTTCATGCGGGCTATCAGATCACCGGTTTTACGATTAAAGAAAAAAGGAACCGGCAGTTTAAGCAGCGAGCTATAAAAAGCATTGATAATACGATTATTAAAATCGCGGCTTTGTCGAACCAAAAAAAGCTGGCGGATATAGGAAAGTCCGCTTTTAGCCAGCAGTAACACGCCAAGTAGCCCCAATCCCACAAAAAGCTTGGTCAAATCTTCGGCCGGCAGTATTTCATCAATCAGTTTCTGGGAAAAAATGGCCGTAGCCAGGCTCAGTATGGACACAAAAATTCCGATAGCTAATGCCAGACTCAAAATATTTATATCTTCCATCACCAGGCGCTTAATCCACTGCCAGCGATCCTGCTTCTTTTCCTTAACAGTGGTAAAGTCTTCGGCAGGCTTTAATAAGAGTAATGCCTTGCTTAGCCAAAGGGATTCCAGTTCTTCCGGGGTAATCTTTTTAATGCTCTCCGCCGGATCACTAATGATGAACTTCCCGTTTTCAAAACCATAGTAAATCACATAGTGCTGCAAGCGTTCATCCTTGATAATATGAAGAATACACGGATCGGTCTGTTTTTTTAAATTCTCCAGGTCAGCCTCGTAGGCCTCCGCTTTTAGCCCTACTTTGCCAGCTGACTGATACAATCCAAGTAAAGTGGTACCCTGCTTGGAAGTACCGCTCAACTCACGCAGACGCTCCAGTTTCCCTTCACCACCTAAAAAGTTGATTACGCTCAACAGGCAGGCCACCCCGCAATCGGATTGGTCCTGCTGCTGGATAAAAGCTTTTTCTGCTCTGTTTAAAATATCAGATTTCTTATTCCACATCCTTCTAGCCTGTTTCGTCGTACTTTGAAGAGTGAACCTTAATAGAAGTCTTCGAAAAACATATTGTGTTATCCCGAATCCCTGCTTTCAGGGTGAGGGATCTCAAATGCATCACGACTCATTAATAATAAGTCGGGAAAGCCTGAATCAACGCTTGATATCCCTCGTTATCCGCCAGCTGGCGGACGCCTCGGGATAACAAATTAAGTTTATCTCCTAAACGAGATGAATCTCGTTCTACCAAACTAACTTATACAATACTTCCGCTTTCGTTTCACCCTGAAAATTTTTTAATAAGCTGTCGTTTTTCCCATATACAAAAGTGTTTGGCACGCCTCTAACACCAAATAATTCTTTAATCTGCTTTTCTCTATCGTGCAGTATCTGAATGCTTTGCAATAAACCAAGTTGAAACTCTTCTGAAAATTGCTCTAACATTGACAGCGATTCATCGGAAATCAAATAAATGGCAACCTGTTCTTGTAATTGCTGGTGTTGCTGCATACTGCGAATCTCCGCCTTGCAGAATTCGCAACCGGTATTGAAATAAGTGATAATAAGTGGTGTTTGTCTTGCCTCATTCCCGGCCTGCACTTGTTCTCCATCTAAATTAGACAAGGAAAATTCCGGCAGTGTGGCGATACGTTTTTCAATCGCTTGCTTCTCCTGCAAATTTTCATAAATAGAAAACACCAGATAGCCGACACATCCCAACACGATTAGAAGAAGTAAAAAAGCCAGTTTTCGTATCATTTTCGAGAGTTATTGATAATACAAAAGTTATTGGTCAACTTACCTGTAGGGTCAAGAAGGTAACCGATACTAGCCACAGCATGAAACCAATTAAATAATAAGGCAATACTATGGAGAGAGTTACCATGAAATCCTCTTTCCGATACATCGAAAGCAACCACGCAATAACAAGTATGTAGATAACTACAAAAAGATTTAAAGATTTTAGTGGGAACTGGAGCCAGGTCACTACATTTTCGGTTCCATAATAACTTATTAAAGACAGTGGTGTATAATCATTAATATTGTTCAATGTTAATTCATTCTTATTTAGATATAACACCACAAAATGAAGCAACCGCGAAACTAAAAAAATCAATTCCCCTATTAAAACTTTTTTAAATAATTCTTTGAATTTAACATCCAAATTTTGCAACAAAAATCCCATGCCAATCCAAACACTATTATATAATGCCTTAAGAGGAATAATTAGAAAAGGAAATATATATATGACCCATAAATACTTTTCTCGCAATTCTATAAACGAAAAAACACTCTCATAGGTTAATTGCTTGCTAAGATTATTTATAAAAAAATCATCTGTATAAATAAATGAGTTGAATAGTATAAATATCAAAACATAAGCTAACGAAATCAAAAGATATGACGCATAGCCTGATATTTCTTTGCTGGAAAAAATATTATTGATACTATTTTTCAAAATAAACTTATACGATTTGCTTATTAAAATACTTTTCTACATCAGCGAATGACTGTTTTTTATTAGGCTTATCAATGATCACTTTACCATCATCAAGGAGTATAAACCGATTACAAATTCTCCTGATATTATCAAGATTATGACTTGAAATAATTGAAATCGATTTTTTTGTTCTAAATGTGTTTAAATAATTACTAAGGTATAATCGAGTCGTAGGATCAAGATTTGAAAATGGCTCATCGAGAATCAGCAATCTAGGATTATTAATTAGTGCGCCCGTTATCCCTATTTTTAATTTGTTCCCTCTGGATAACTCTCTTA
>Ga0079226_10004063_pt1 | contig 11180 bp, 11 predicted proteins | sample Poulit2014_FD_76345 | JGI IMG/M metagenome (GOLD analysis project Ga0079226, IMG submission 76345) | Agricultural soil microbial communities from Georgia to study Nitrogen management - Poultry litter 2014 | ecosystem: Environmental > Terrestrial > Soil > Agricultural land | place: USA: Georgia...
CATCATCGTGTCGCGCGGGATCTGGACCGCATCGATGCGCGATTCGTCGTCGGCCAGGTGCGCGAGCACCATCGCATCGCTGCGAGCGCCGCCGGCATCACCGTAGGAGTCGCCGTCCAGATCGCGGGTGTCGGATCCCAGCACGAGGATGTTGGTCCCATGCGTGTTGTCGTTGAGGACCTCCGCGTCACCGTCGGCTCGCAGTGGGGACGACGAGAGGTTCGACTGGAGGTTCGGCAGCCTGCGGCGGACCGGGCCGTGGTTCCATCTGTGCTCCTCCGACGACGGCAGACTGGAAAGTGTATGGGACGAACCGCCCCGGAACGGTCAGGCGATTCCCGGGCGCGCCCGATACTCATCCCAGCCGCCGCGCGTCGTACGCCCGTCGGCTCACGACCGCCGCGGCCGTCACGAGCAGTGCGACCACCGCCGTCACGCCGAACAGCGCTGTCCACTGCTGCGCGTCCGCCACGGGCCCGCCCACCCCGGCACCCACCGCGCTGCCGGCGAAGAGGCACCCGGCGAACAGCGCCACGACGGTCCCCCGCGCCTGCGGCAGGACGCCGGTCACCCAGGTCTGCAGCGAGGAATGCAGGAAGGACCACGTCACGCCCAGCAGCCCGGCGGTGAGGATCACGGTGGCGATCGACACGTGCACGGCCAGCAGCGTGTATCCGACCGTCGCGGCCAGACCGCCGGTCGCCATGAGGCCCGGCATGCGCAAGCGCTGCGAGACGCTGCGGACCATGCGACTGGTCACGACGACGCCCGCACCGTAGGCGGCCGTCGCCAGCCCCGCACCCACGGCACCCACACCCTGCGACTGCAGCGCCGGTGCCAGCAGCGTGAGGACACCCAGGACCACGGCGCCCTCGACGAACGCCAACCCGACCACCGTGAGCACCCACCGGTGCCGCACCGCGCCGGCGAGGGTGGCGAGCACGCCGGCCGGGGCCTCGCGCGCGGCCTCGTGCAGGCGACCCAGGCCGATCGCGCAGGCGACCGCCAGCACGGCCGGGAGCGCGAACACCAAGCGCCAGTGCACGACGTCGCCCAGGATCCCGGCCAGCGCCGTGGCCAGTGCGGTGCCGACGGCGATCGCAGCCATGAGATCCGCCAGCGCCGGCTGCCGGTGGGCCTCGGCGACCGTGTCTCCGACGTACGTGAGCGAGGCGGGGACCACGGCCCCGAAGAACGCACCGGCGCACGCCCGGGCGATCACCAGGGTCACGAGACCGGGCGCCAGCGCGGACACCGCACCGGCGACCGCCGCCGCGAGCAGCGTCGCCCGCATGAGGCGGATGCGGCCGAACCGATCGGAGAGCACGCCCCAGACCGGCTGGCTGAGGCCGTAGGCCAGATAGTAGGCGCTGGCGATCGCGAGGCTCTGCGCCAGCGTCGCCCCCAGGTCCGTGGCGATGAGGACCAGCAGCGGGCTGATCGCGAACCGGTCGAGGCTGCTCACGAACGCCGACGCGGACACCGGCACCGGCGGGCGGGTGGACCCCTGCGGGGCATCGGCGTCACTCACGATGACTCACTGTACGCCGCGCTCACGCTGCGCGGATCGACGACCGTGAGCCCGTGGAGGATACGGGGCAGCCCAGCCCGGAAGGCGGAATCCGCAGCGGACGTGCCCGTCGACCGCGCGCCGGCGAACGCACTGCGTCCCACCTCCCCTCGAGCGCCGAGCCACGGATGCCGCACCGTCGCCCCCGTCCGCTCCAGCACTCCGAGCTGGTGGAGCCACCAGCCGCGATAGCTGGTCCCGGTCCGGGCGCCCTCCTGCTGCTCTGCGCCGAGCAGCGTCGCCATGCCCTGGATGAAGGCGCTCAGCGCCAGGTAGCGGTCGAAGGCCTCCTCCGGGTCGAGCCCCAGGTCCATGAACGCCTCGATGACCGCCTGCGCGGCTTCCAGCACCGCTGGCACCAGCGGCGGTCGGGTCGTCGTCATCACCTCGACCAGCCACGGGTGCGCCCGGTAGGTCTGCCACTCCGCCTCCGCCAGCCGCGTGAGCGCCCCCAGGGGCGCCTCCTCGTCTGTGAGCGGACGAGCGGTCGCCGCGGCACCGACGACGCGCTGGACCATGAGCGCCACCAGCCGGTCCCGGCTGCCGAGGTCCCGCTGCAGGACCGCCAGCGCCACTCCCCTGGCGTGCGCGAGGCTGCGCAGACTCAGCGCACGGATCCCCTGCGCGTCCGCCAGGCCGATGGCCGCGTCGACGGTCGACTGCGAGGCTCCCGCCGCCGAGGTCCCCCGCCGGACCGCGGCCAGCCTCCCCTCGTCACGCCGACGACGGTAGGCCCGGCCCTGGCACGACCGGGAACAGTACGTCCGCGGGCGGCCCGTGCGCGCCTGCGCCATGTCTGTCCCGCACTCCGCGCAGACCATCGCGTGCGCCCTTTCGTCTCAGATTGCGTGTGACGCAACCACTGTAGGCGGTGGCACTGCGCGCGGGAGGCTGAAGACGCACGGACGGCGCGGACACACAGGAGCGCCGCTGCCGCTGACAATGCCGATCCGTCCACGGAGGAGACCACCATGCCCACCCCACGCTTCACTGCCCGCACCGCCGCACCGTCGGATATCGAGGCCGTCCTCGCCGTGAGCCTCGAATCATTCGCGGACGAGGCGGTCCTCGCCTGGGTCATCCCGGACCCCGCACAGCGAGCGGTCCACATGCGGGAGTCCTTCGCCGCCTCGCTCGAGACCGCTGTGGGGAGCGGCGCGGTGCTCCTCGCCCACGAGGAGGACGGGGAGGCCGTGGCCGTCTCGATCTGGCTGGAGCGGGAAACCGCCACCCCGGCCACAGACGAACCACCAGCCGGAGACACATCATCTGCCGGAGCGACATCCTCTGCCGAAGGCATCGCACCACCCGAGACTGCCCATAGGTCTGAGACAGCCCGTCGGCTCGCACTCGTCGAGTCCGCCACACGGTCGCGCGTGCCGACGGCACCGCACCTGCACCTGTCGTCGATGGCGACGCGGCCGCGCAGCCGCGGGCTGGGCGTCGGCACCGTGCTGCTCGAGGCCGGACTGGACCGGGCGCGCACCCGCGGTCTGCCCGTCTACCTGGAGGCGTCCACCTCCGACAACCGGAGGCTCTACGAGCGGCGCGGCTTCCGGGACCTCGGCGGCGGGATCGCCCTGCCCGCAGGCGGTCCGGTTCTGCAGCCGATGTGGCGACAGCACGACCCCCGGGAGTAGGCCCTCGCGTGCGCACCGCGAGGGCTCTGCCAACCTCAGGTGCCGGGCTCGACACACCGCAGGTGCCGGGCTCATCCCTCCTCAGCTGCCGGCGGTGCCGTTGACCCTGGGCAGGATGTGCTCGAGCAGGTCGTTGACGGTCACGACCCCGGCCAACCGCTCGCCGTCCATGACGACCGCCAGTTGCCGGCCCTCGCGCTGCATGGTGGTGAGCGCATCGCGCAGGCGCACATCGGTGGCGAAGATGGGGCCGTCGTGGGCGAAGTCGGCGGCCGGGGCCTCGGGATCGGCCAGCAGCGTGTCGCGGACGTGGACGACGGCCGGCGCGGCACGGTCCTCGGTCTCCAGGAGGACGCGCAGGTGGCCGGAGCGGCGCACCGCCGCATGCACGTCACCCACTGTGGAACCGGCGGCGACCCCCGTGGGCGGGCGACGACCGCTGATGATGTCCTCCAGCACCAGCGACTCGAACGACAGCGCGCGGGTCATCGGCCCGTGGATCGCCCGGTCGAGCGTGCCTGAGCGGGCGGAGAGCTCGACGAGGTGCCGGATCGTATCCGCGTCGCGCCCGCCGACGGCCGCGCGATCCACAGGTTCGACGCCGCTGGCCGCGACGAGCCGGTTGGCCATGGCGTTGACCCAGACCAGCAGCGGTCGCAGCGCCCGCGCCAGCGCCCGTCCGGGGATGCCGATGATCTTCGCGGCGACCTCCGGGTGGGCGATGGCCCAGGACTTGGGCGCCATCTCACCGACCACCAGGTGCAGGAAGGTCACGACCAGCAGGGACAGGACGAAGGAGCTCACGTCGGCGATGCCCAGCGGCAGACCGATCGCCTCCAGGGCGGGGGTGAGGAGCGCGTCGACCGCCGGCTTCGTCACGGCGCCCAGCGCGAACGTGCACGCGGTGATGCCGAACTGCGCGACCGCCAGCATGATCGTCAGCTCGTTCATCCCCCGCAGCGCGGCCCGGGCGGCACGGCTGGATTCGGCCTGCTCCTCCAGCCGGTGGCGGCGGGCGCCCAGCAGTGCGAACTCGATGACGACGAAGAAGGCACTCGCCACGATGAGAGCGGCGGTGGCGATCACGATGATCCACGGGTCGGTCACCGGCCCTCACCTCCTTCCTCGTGCAGCTGGAGGACGGTGGCGGCGGGCACGTGGCTGTCGAGGTCCACGACGGTCAGGGTGACGAATCGCCGCGGCGGTTCGTCCTCGATCAGCTCCGCGCCGTCGAGGACCAGGTCGATGCTGACCGTCTCCCCCGGCTCCGGCAGGTCGCCGTGCTCCGCGATGATGAGGCCCGCGACCGTCTCGTAGTCGCCGCGGGGCAGGTCGTGGCCGATGGCGCGCTCGACCTCGTCGAGGTGCGCGTCGCCGGCCACGTTCCACACATCGTCTGCGACCGCTTCGACGAGCGGGCTCGGGGCCTCGTCGTGCTCATCCGTCAGTTCCCCGGCGACCTCCTCCGCGAGGTCCTCGGCGGTGAGGATCCCGTCGAAGGAGCCGTGCTCATCGACCACGCAGACCAGCTCCTCGCCGTCCTCGCGCAGGCGGTCCAGCGCGGACGGCAGCGGCATGAGGCCGGGGATCACCGTGACCTCGCGCATGACGTCCGCGGCGGTCCGCGACGAATCCACGCTCTCGGCGTCCGGGTCGAGCGGCAGGAGGTCGACGAGGTGGACGAGGCCCACCGGCTCCTCGTCCTCGACCACCGGGTAGCGGGTGTGAGCGGCGGCCATGAGACGGCGGACCTCTGCGACGGGGGTGTCGGCCTGGACGACGTCCACGCGGTTGCGCGGGACCATGGCGTGCTCCACCGTGCGGTGCGGGAAGTCGAGGATCCGATCGAGGATGAGCGACATGTCCGGGGACAGGTCGCCGCTGGTCCGGGAGTCGTCGACGATGTGCTCCAGGTCCTGTGCGGTGGCGCTCTGGTCGATGTCCTCCAGCGGTTCGATCCGCAGCAGGCGCAGCAGCGTGTTCGCCGACCAGTCGAAGAACGCGATGAGCCAGCCGAAGACGATGAGGAAGACCCGGGTGGGCCGGGCGAGCGCCTTGGCCAGGGGCTCCGGGTTCGCGATCGCCAGGTTCTTCGGATACAGCTCGCCGAAGATCATCTGCGTCACCGTCGACAGGGCGAGCGCCAGCACGGTGCCGACGGAGATGCTCACGGCCGTCGGAATGCCGACGACGTCGAAGATCGTGCCCAGCGATCGGCCCACGAGCGGCTCTGCGACGTAGCCCACCAGCAGGCCGGTCACGGTGATGCCCAGCTGTGCGCCGGACAGCATGAACGACGTGCGCTCCGTGATGCGCAGGGCGCTGCCGGCGGCGGCGTCGCCGGCATCCGCTCGCGAGCGCAGCCGCACCCGGTCGACGGACATGTACGCGAACTCCTGCGCCACGAAGAAGCCGTTGGCGGCGATGATCGCGAGGATGGCGAGGATGCCCACCAGCAGGAGGAGGATCGCGGTCAGCACGGGGACTGCTCATCTGTGCGGGGAGGGGGTTGGTCGCTCACCTGCGCTGCGCTGTCCTTCCGCGGTCGTCGACCGAGTGGCGGGATATGGTCACACGTCGAGTATACGGACATCGGAGCGCTGCTCCGGACCACCGCCCGTGACCCACGCGAAGACGGCGGCGCACAGGGTGGCGAGCACGAGGAGCCCCAGACTGCTCACCAGTGCGGTGCCGAGCCCGTCGAGCGCCAGGAGCCCGCTCACGCCCATGACGCCGAGTGCGTTCGCGGTGCGCAGGTGCGCGAACAGCTCCGCGCGCCGGTCGCGGGGCACGATGCGGTCCAGGGCCAGTGAGTAGAACGTGCCGAGCATCGGCAGGAAGATCCCCACGAGGAAGGCTCCCGCCAGTGTGAGGACCAGACCGCCGTCGTACAGCGCCAGGCCCAGGCCGCTCGAGGTCGCGACGAGGAACGTCACCACCTTCCACAGGCCGGGTGTCCGGTTGCGCACGCTCACCCACACTCCGCCGAGGACGGAGCCGACGCACAGCGCCAGGGCGAAGACGAACGCCCAGGCCGGGTCGAGGTCGAAGGACAGCGCGAAGGAGACCGCGCCCACCTCGATCGCGGCGACCGCGGCACCGGTGGCCGCGGAGCACAGGAGCCACAGCAGCACCTCCCGCGGCAGCCGCGACCGTACCCGAGGTGCCGTGCGGTCGGCGCGCGGGGCCCGGGCCTCGGGGACGGCCGGGGTGAGGACGAGCGGTCCGATGCCCAGCAGCGTGATCGCGACCATCGCCCACACGGGCGAGACGGCACCCAGCACGGAGGCGAGCACCGGCGACAGAGCGAAGGACAGCTCGTTGAGAGTCGCGGCGACGCCCAGCGCCCGCGGCAGCCTGCCGGGCTCCACGAGGTGGTTGAGCAGTGTCCGCTGGAAGCCGTAGGCGGCGCCGTTGACCGCACCGGCGGCGAGCGCGGCGATCATGAGCCAGGCGAACGGCGCGGTCGTCGCGGCCAGGACCGTCATGCCGGCGAGCGCGAGCGTCCGCACGGCGATGAGTGCTCGCAGGTAGGCCACGGGGTGGAAGCGTGCGCCCAGACGGGAGACGGGGACGGATCCGAGCACCTGCGCGGCGGTCATCGCGAAGACGAGGCCCGCGCCGGATGCCGCCGAACCGGTGATCGGCAGCGCGATGAGGGCGAAGGCGATCGGTGCCGCCGCCTGCGGCACGCCGAACGACCCGTAGCCGATCTGCCAGCGCAGCACGTTCGTGTTCACCCGCTCAGTCCATCACGTTTCGCAGCGCGGCCGGTGCGGCGGAAAGTCGAAGTTGAGGACATCTTCAAATCTGGGCGGATCCTCAGTATGGTTGACGCACCGATGGGTGTCCGACCTGATCCGTGGGTCCTCGCAAGGACGCGAGGGGGCGGGTGGGGCCCTGGACGCCCGGAGCAACTCGATGAGGAGTGAGCAGATGAGATCAGTCCGGACGAACAGACTCTCCATCGCCGTGGCGATCGCCGCGACGACGGGACTGCTGGTCAGCGGCTGTGCGGGCAGCGCCGGCACTGGCGACGGTGGAGGCGGCGAGGGTTTCGACTACGGGGCCTCGCAGGAGGACGTCGACGCGGCCATCGCGGACCTCGATCCCGTGGAGATCACCTACCAGGCGGGCGCGCAGTCGCCCGAATCGGTGTCCGCGATGAACGGGCACCACTTCAAGGAGTACGTCGAGGAGCGGTCCGGCGGGAAGATCACCGTCGACATCGTGTGGGGCCAGGCGATCGCCGGGTACGCGGAGATCGACGACGCGCTGGCCGACGGCCGGGTCGACGTGTCCTACGCGCTGCCGATCTACAACCCCACGGAGCATCCGGAGTTCAACGCGCTCGCGACTGCGACGGCGGGGATGCCGAACTCCCCGGTGCTGGGCGAGATGGTCGGCAATGCGGCCGTCGTGGACATGGCGTGGAACTCCGAGGAGCTCCTCGCGACGTACGAGGAGCAGGGACTCACGCCGCTCACCCCGATGATCAGCACCGGGTCGTACCTGTCGGTCTGCGGTGAGGAGGGCACGTCGTTGGACGACTACGACGGACGCCAGATCCGTGTGGCCAGCGTCGCCCACGAACAGCAGGTGAGCGAGCTGGGCGGCTCGCCGGTCTCCATGGAGTACGTCGAGGTCTTCGAGGCGCTGCAGCGCGGCACGGTCGACTGCACGTTCGCCCAGCTGCTGCCGTCGGAGGAGTCGGGGCTGCTGGAGGTCGCCACGCACGTGGCGTACACGAGCGAGGAGAACAGTCTGTCCGGCCGCTCCGCCGGGGCGAACCTGGGCGGTGTCGGCTACCAGAACCTGCCGCTGGCCTACCAGCAGATCATCTTCGATTCGCAGGCCGGCGGGTTTGCCGCGAGCAACGAGGTGATCGCCGAAGGCAACGCGCGCGCCATCGAGCAGCTCACGAACGCCGGCGGCGAGGTCGGGCCGATGGAGGAGGACGCCGACGAGAAGATCGGCGAGACCAACGACGCGCTGCTGGACGAGGTCGAGGAGTCCGGGCTCATCGGCACGGATGTGCGAAGCCGCACCGCGGAGTCCGTGGAGAAGTGGCAGCAGGTCGCCGAGGAGCTCGACTACACCGAGGAGGGCGGCTTCGAGGACATGCACGAGTGGTTCGATGCCGACGACTACGACTTCGAGCCGTTCGCCGAAAGGGTGTTCGAGGAGGTCGTCATCCCGCACCGGCCGAACTGATCCGATCGTCGCGAGACGCTGTCAGCAGACTACTGCGCCCCCGGCTGACCCGGGGGCGCAGTAGTCTGTGACCGCTGGTGGAGCGAGGTGCACGACGTGCAGTGAGGAATGAGTGTGACAGCAATCCGGAATCGTCGACTCGCAGCGAGCGGGGCGCTCGCCGCCTCAGTCGGTCTGCTGATGAGCGCCTGTGCAGGCGGCGCGGGCTCAGGGGACCAGGCAGGTGGCGGAGGAGGCGGGTTCACCTACGGAGCCTCCCAGGACGACGTCGACGCAGTGCTCGCGGACCTCGATCCGGTGGAGATCACCTTTCAGGCGGGCGCGATGTCGCCGGACGCCATGTCCGCGCCGAACGGCCATCGGTTCAAGGAGTACGTCGAGGAGCGATCCGACGGCAAGATCACCGTCGACGTGGTCTGGGGCCAGGCGATCGCCGGCTACGGAGAGATCGACGACGCACTCGCGGACGGGCGCATCGACGTGTCCTACGCGCTGCCCATCTACCAGCCTGCAGAGCATCCCGAGTTCAACGCGCTCGCGACCGCGACGGCGGGCATGCCGAACTCCCCCGTCCTCGGCGAGATGATCGGCAATGCGGCCCTCGTCGACAGGGCCTGGAACTCCGAGGAGCTGCTCACCACGTACGAGGAGCAGGGACTCACGCCCTTGACGCCGATGATCAGCACGGGGACCTACCTGTCGGTCTGCGGCGAGGAGGGCACGTCCCTGGACGACTACGACGGACGCCAGATCCGTGTGGCCAGCGTCGCCCACGAACAGCAGGTGAGCGAACTGGGCGGAACGCCGGTCTCCATGGAATACGTCGAGGTCTTCGAGGCGCTGCAGCGCGGCACCGTCGACTGCACGATCACCCAGCTGCCGACGGCTGCGGAGACGGGACTGCTCGAAGTCGCCACGCACGTGGCGTACACGAGCGAGGAGAACAGCCTGTCCGGCCGCTCCGCCGGAGCGAACCTGGCAGGGATCGGCTACCAGAACCTGCCCCTGGCCTACCAGCAGATCATCTTCGATTCGCAGATGAGCGGCTTCGCCTCCAGCAACGCGGTCATCGCGGAGGGTAACGCGCGGGCCCTCGAGCAGCTCAGAGAGTCAGGCGGGGAGATCGAGCCTCTGGACGAGGACGCCGATCAGCGGATCGGCGAGACCAACGAACAGCTGCTGGCCGACGTCGACGAATCGGGACTCATCGGGTCGGACGTGCAGGCACGCACCGCGGAGGCGGTGGAGACGTGGCGACAAGTCGCCGAGGAGCTCGACTACACCGAGGAGGGCGGCTTCGAGGACATGCACGAGTGGTTCGACGCCGATGAGGTCGACTTCGAACCGTTCGCGGAGAGGGTGTTCGAGCAGACGGCCCTGCCGCACCGGCCCAGCTGATCAGGCTGTGAAGTGATGACGGTGCCCCGCGCAGTTCATATCTGACTGTGCGGGGCACGATGGATCGTGAACGTCAGCGGCGGATGCGTTTCGGAGCGTCGTCCTCAGGCTTGCTCTGGAGCGAGATCTGGAGACGCTGAGTCTCTTCGATCAGCTGACGTTCGGCCTCGGACCGATACCGGATCTCGCGACCGTCCTCGAGCTTGAATCGCTTGATCGCGGAATCTCGGTCTGACGAGCCGCGTATCGATACGGACATGTCGACCAGCCCCTCTCTTCGTCTGGAAAGACTACTTCACGATCTTCTGAAGGAACTGGACGAACCTGGTGCTGCTGTTGGCGAGCGTCCGTCGAGAGCGCTTGCCAGATCCCGCAAACCTGCCGTCGTCAACGCGAGCGTAAACAGTTTCTACGAGCTTCATGAGCATGTCCTCTTCCTGCTTCTCAACCCGCTGATCGGTTCGCAGCTCGTTCAAGACGATCATTCCCATATTCGCCTCGTAGACGTCAGATGCACCGACTCTCTCCATCGCCCATGTGAGGCGGCGCCAGAACCGTTCATCGAGATCCGTTCGCGTCTGCCGGACGTGTCCGCGCCACGCTAACCAAGCAGCCACGGTGGCAGCCGCGAATGCGCCTGTCGGAGCCATTGCTCTGAAGTACAGCACCCATGACGGAAGATCGTCCATTGCCACAGGATGACAGCACCCACAGACACGAGCGGGGTGTCACCTTGCAGCAACAGGCCAGCTGATCAGTCTTCCTCAGCCCACGTACGGAAGGCCTGCTCGGCCTCGTCTCCGAAAGGGACGAAGACGACGGTCTCGATGGTCCCTGCGACCTCGGCTGCGGATTCTCGCGCCGTCTGGACGGCGATCCGCGCGGCGTCATCCAGGGGCCAGCCGTAGACCCCGGCGGAGATTGTCGGGAAGGCGATGCTGCGGGCGCCCAGATCGGCGGCTGCGCGCAGGCTCTCCCGGTAGCAGGAGGCGAGCGTCTCCGACCGGTCCTCGCTCTTCGCGTAGACCGGACCCACGGTGTGGATGACCCAGCGGGCGGCCAGCTTCCCGGCGGTCGTGGCCACTGCCTGGCCGGCGGGGAGTCCGTCCGGCAGGGTGGTGTCGCGAAGCTCGCGGCATGCTGCGAGGATCTCGGGACCCCCGGCGCGGTGGATCGCACCGTCGACTCCCCCACCGCCCAGCAGGCCGGAATTCGCGGCATTCACGATCGCGTCGGTCTCCTCCTGCGTGATATCGCCGGAGCGGATCACGATGTCCATGGCAGTGCTCCTTCGCTCGTCGGCCTGCGTCCACCGTAGCCCCGGCCGCTGCGCAGGTGTCCAGCGCTGCACAGGTGTC
>Ga0079226_10004064_pt1 | contig 11179 bp, 10 predicted proteins | sample Poulit2014_FD_76345 | JGI IMG/M metagenome (GOLD analysis project Ga0079226, IMG submission 76345) | Agricultural soil microbial communities from Georgia to study Nitrogen management - Poultry litter 2014 | ecosystem: Environmental > Terrestrial > Soil > Agricultural land | place: USA: Georgia...
CATTCATTAATAGATTGATAAGCCGTACGATACTATCTCAGCCGGCCTTCCGGAAACTGAACCTTATCCGGATGATCATTGAGCTTGGGCAGCACTTCCCTCAAAATACGGTTCCGCTTCCCCGTCGTATCAAAAGGTTCTACGGGATAAGAAACCACGGCCTCCATCCACGCATAACTATTATTCCGGAAATAAACAGAAGGCTTCCAATCCGGATTATTCTTCATACTTCTATTCGGATACTGTTCATTAAAGTCGCGTAATGCTGCTTCCTTTAAACATTCCTCAACAAACGTTATATCACTGGTATATGAAATTTGCAGCGCCGTCTCATTCCATATAAAGGGGATTAAAGAACCCGAATAATTAATCACTTCCGTTTTCAATACAATACTATTTGGGAAACGGATATTCCGTCCGCTATCATGATCATTCCCTAAATAGTCTCCGCTGCACTCTTTAATAATGGTTTCCAAGTAATGAATCTCAACTACATCCCCTCTCATACCTTTAATCTGTAGGCGATCGCCCACCTGATATGGATTACGAAATATAATATACAGCCAGGCTATAAACGACGTAATCGGTGCCTGCAGGGCAAAACCCAGTACTAAAGAAGCCAATCCTAAACCAGCTGCAAAAGTATAAAGATTCTGGAACAAGAAAGAGATAACGACGAGGACAATAAGAATATTCGTAATTAAACGAGTAACCTGCAGCAGGTTATAACGATTCCCTCTGGTCTCGCTGCGCTCAACAATGAGCTTTTCAATAATTTTTCCTATTAATGAAATCAGGAAAATAATAAATAAGCTCACGCTAAGCCTGCTGATAAAAGATGTGTATACGCCTAAAAAGTCGAAGTAAGGATGTATAATTAAATAATAAACAACGAGCGATATGAAGGCCCCTAATGCATATGAGGCTATCTTATAATTTCTGCCTTGAAGATTCATTTACTATCGACCTTAATATTTGGTTTGTCCTATAGTTAAATTTAATCTGACTCGTTACGTGCAAAAGGTTAAAACAGGAGTTTCCTGAATTTAAGCATCCATTCTAAAAAGTATCTGTTACAATTACAAAAAAGCTCCTCCCAAATATTCAGGAAAACCTCTGTTCAGCAAATAATTATACCGTACAGTTTAGCGCATTAATAATTGGACCGTCCTTTCTAACTGGGCATCCTCTCCGTGGAGTATTTCGGAGTAAGGGGTTGGCACTTTAATATCGGGTTCAAGTTGATGATTCTCGGTTAAATGATCCGCACCCACTGCTTTTGTTCCCACCATAGGAATGCCAAAAACCAGCTGTGGATCAATTTGCTGTTCCCACCAAACAGCCGTTCCAGTACCCGGTACCGGCATGCCTACTAACTTTCCAATACCCAGCTTCTTATAAATAAATGGAAAAATAAAGGCATCCGAATAATTGCTCTCGCTCATAATTACCGCGCTGGGCTTCGTCCACTTGTCGAGCGATTCACCTCCGGCTACTACTTCTCCCTGTGGGGCAAACTTCATATACAGCTCACCATTCAGGAAAGAGGCCAGTTTGTCATGCAGCCATCCGCCACCGTTAAAGCGTGTATCTACCGCCAAAGCCTCTTTACCAATATTCTCGCCCAGCACCTTGCCGAAAACATGTCGATAGCTATTCTCATTCATACCTCGAACATGAACATACCCAATCTCACCGTCCGAAATACTGTCAGTCATAGCATTCATCGTACTCAGCCAGCGCTCATACATCAGCTGGGCTTCCTGGCCCTGTGAAATTGGTTTAATGACCTCATCCCACGTTTGGCCGTTCTCCGGCCGGCGAAAAGACAGTCGCGTATAGGTATCGGCTTTGTGATTTAGTAGCTTCGCCCAATCAAAATCATCCGTAATTTTAGTTCCGTCTATAGCAGTCAAAACATCGTTAGGCCTTACCTCAGCAATCGCCCCGGCCATCGGACCGTTATTAATAACTTCCTTGACAACCAATCCATTGCCTCCCTGTTTGAGGTCATACAACATACCCAACGAGGCCGTCTGGTCCGGATTATCAAAATCAGGTGAATAACGAGCTCCGGTATGCGAAACATTCAGCTCGCCTAAGAATTCGCTGAACATGTGACGGAAATCGTAATCATTATTTATGTAGGGCAAAAACTGCTTATAATACTGGTAATAGCCATCCCAGTCTACTCCGTTTATATCGGGATAGACCAGCTTGTCCTTCACTTGCTGCCAAGCATGGCCCAGGATGTAAGTCCGTTCTCCGGCCGGGTCCAATTCCATTCTTGCACTTATCTTAGCAGGCTTCACTTTACCAGAGGATACTTCTACTGTGTTGATACGACCGCCGGCTAATACTACTATTTCATCTTCTCCTTTGCTAAAAGCCAGACTCCCTCCAGTATGAGCATTTAAATGGGCCAGCACCTTGGTTTCATGGGTCCGCGGATGGGTAACCCACAGATTATACTTACCTTCGTAGTTAGCCAGGTAATAAATATCTTCGCCATCATCGCTTACTAAAAAATCACTAAGCCTCGAGGAGTTCAACGTTATCCGCTGGGTACGCTCTTCCAGGTTATCCAAATTTAAGTTGAGCTTCTCAACTTCCTCTTCTTTCTTGTCCTCCTCTTCTTCCTTATCATCTTTTTCCTCTTCCTTCTTTTTCAATAAAGAGAGCTCCTGTTTACTCAATTTAAAACGATCATAGGCTTCCTTATCAAAAAAGGTGACATAAATATCCCCTTGTCCACCGCGATTCATATTCTTCAGGCCCTCTCGTCCACTTACCCAAAACATAGCTTTACCTTCCAATCCCCATTTGGGCAAATTATCGCTGAACCCATTTTTAGTAATATTGATACGCTTCCCGCTGCCATCGGCCTTAATAAGATCCACTTCCATACCTCCAACGAATCCTCGGGGACGCCCTTCATTAGAGGTCGCCAGGATCCATCGGCTATCAGGCGACCAGCTGTAGTATTGATCGCCATCACTGTATGAATAGTTAACCCCTTCCGGAATGACGGTCGTTGTTTCATCTGTTTCCATATTATATACTTTCAGAATATTACGTTCTTCCAGATAAGCCATCTTTTTACCATCAGGGGAAATGACCGGTTGAAACTCATTTTTATCTGTTCCTACTACCGGCTCAGTTTTCGTGACAGTAGAGGCATAAAAGTACGGTTCCTCTTCATTTTCTATTGTAATCTTATTAATATCCCAGTTGTACTCATAATCTTCTACAGAATAGAATAGCGTATTCCCTTCCGGTCCAAAGGTAATCATGCGTTCCTGATAGGGAGTGCTGGTAAGCCTTTTCGTAGCCGAGCCGTTCGTAGCAGTCACAAAAATATCACCTCGATAAACAAAGGCAACTTCTGCACTGTCGGGAGAAACAGCCATCTCTGAGATCTGTTTATTATTGACGTCCAGTGTCTTGGTAGACTGATGGGCAATATCAGCAGAAATATTAATTGGTACCGGCTTTGCCTCCTCATTCGGAATTTTAGTATAGATTTTTCCTCCTTGCGTAAATGCCAAGGTTCCATCGTCAGAGCGAGTAAGTCCGCGTACCGGGTTATCCTTAAAGTGAGTAACGGCCTGGGGCTCCTCTGAAGAACTGACCGAAGCTTTATAGATGTTCAGATTTCCGTCACGGTCACTCAGAAAATAATAGCTGTCATCATCGCCCCAAACCGGCTCTAAATTATCACCGTTATAAGTGGTTAACTGGCTATACTCCTCCGATTCCAGGTTATAAGTCCAAATATCCGGTGTTACGGATGCCCGTTCATGCTTTCGCTCAGGACTTTCGTAACCTTTGCGATTTTGGAACAGTATCGTTTCGCCGTTTCCGCTGAGATCAACATACTCCGTTCCGGCCGAATTGAGCATTACTGAACGACCGCCTTCAGCTGGCACGCTATAAAGCTTCATAAAGAGAGATCGGTTGGGAAAGCGAACGGAAGTGTATATATCCTTACGCGCTGTTCCGAAAAGAACCTGTTCATCATCATTGCTAAAGGCATAGGGAATATCTTTGGCAGAATGATGAGTCAAACGCTGTGCCGAGCCTCCATCGGCATCCATTGCATAAATATCAAAGTTCCCGTAACGGTCGGAGGCAAAGGCAATGTGCGAGCCGTCGTTGCTCCAAACCGGATAATTTTCGTAAGATGAGGTGTTAGTCAATGCAATAGCCCGACCGCCATTGGCCCGTACTTTAAACAAATCTCCCTGGTATTCGAAGGCAATCCACTGGCCATCAGGAGAAATAGCCGGTCGCCGCATATATTTTGGCCCAGAATTCTGCTGAGCAGCCAAGCGGACTGAAAATAATGACAGTATGATAAACGAGAGACCAAAAATTTTTTTCATGACAGGTTTTTTGATATTAACACTTAATTCAATATAAAAGTCCAAAAAATATTTGAGCTTCTTCTTACGCGTAGGCGTGTTCATTAGTTACGTACTTTTCTTATTCAAGCCGAATTTAAATGATTAAATAGAAGGAAGCCACCTTTATAACCTTCTAATTCCTGCGTAAGTTGCAAACCCGCACCAGTTTTGGAGCCTTCCTTTTCAACAAACCGGTGAATTGTTAACCCCCTCTTCGGTCGAGATAATATTACGCTAAGTCCAGTGAATGCCCTTTTATAAAATATCTGCCCGCAAACAAAAGGATACAAACAGCTGTTGCGCAAGCGAACGTAACCAATGCCCTACCCATTGGTGTTGAGCTATCAATAAGGCTCACAGTGGCTGAGGACAATGCCCCAAGTCCAGTTGAATGGCTCACCATAAGCGCCGGGTCAGAACCAGTTGAAACACCAAAAAAGCAAGAAAAAGGGTCGATCCAATAGGAATCATAAAGCCCTGTATAAGCATAAAACCACCTAATAAACCGATCATAGAAAATAACCCGAGGAAGCTAAAGTAACACAGAACGAATATATTAATTTGGCCGATTTTTCGTCAAATTCTATACTCAATAACTCAACTATTTTTCAAAGGCAGTAAATAGTACCACCTTTCCAGTTGCCCGCTTCCAACACCTGTTTGCGTCCAAATTGCTGCATTTTTTTCGGTATCAGTTACAAAACCTGCAGCATGTTTATTAATAAACCCGGTAATTTCTTCAAGTGTGCTCGCAGGTGCATCAGGAAAAGTACTTTTTGACTGATCACTGAGGCCTCACACGGCTCCAGTTTAAAATCCGGGCCTTCCGGAAAGCCTTGTGTTAGCGAACTATCGCCCCTGTGCGACGGTTTGGGAGGGTTGTGCAGCTCACAGCCATTGGAATTTGAGTGCTTATGGGAGTCCAGCCGTCTCCACTGTTTGTTCAGCTCTTCCCGGGAACCGGTGAAGCTGTTGCTCCTGCCACAGCCTGATAAAATAAAAATAATTCGGGACAATACCGGCAGGCTAAAAGAACCGGCTATAAATATTAACAGTTTGGGCTATCAAATCACCTATCACTTCTCTGTCTATGATATTGAAAAAACAATTCCCCTATATTAGCATATATGCTAGGTATAACCGGAAAAAGTTTGATTGCAAGTTGACAACGTTGGACTTTTTTACAATATTTAAAATCTTGTTTGTGGCTAAATAAATTTTATCACAACAACTTGGTGCTATAGTTTTTGGTAAAAAATCAATCAGATTTTTTACCTTTTGGTTTATTTTTGATCAGTTTACTCGCAGGGCTAATAAGTATAATTCACATAGAAAATCCCGAAGTTTCCCTGCTGGTTATTTTTTCATTATTATTTAATGATTATTCCATCTACAATTGTGGTCAAGGGAATTTTTAAAGTAAAAGTAATAAAATAAGCTGTTATACAACTTTACAGCTAATAAAGAAGAGGATCACATAATTTATCATTAATATTTTTACTCATGGAATGCGTAAAACTCAAAGTAAGTCCAATAAAGCTGTTCGCCCTTTTATTTACCGCCTTTGTTAGCTTTTTAGCGATAATTATATTATTACATGGAGCCCCAATTTCACTGCACGTTATCACAACAGCATTCTGGGCGTCATTAGTTACAGTAATACCTGTTGTTGGTATTATTTACTTCAGCCAAAAAGAAGTAGTTTTAACGGAACATGGAATAAAAAAGGTCGGCTTTTCGTCAAAATCAATAGCTTACAATGATATTCAAAGAATTAAAGTGGGAACAGGTGGCTTCAGAATTTATGATGAAGCCGAAGGCTCAATTTCTATTACAACGATGTATTCAAACTTTAGTAGCGCAAAAAAATTATTTAATCAACAGATTAGCGAACGTAACGAAATAGAGATAAACGGGTTTAAATTTTTCATCAATAGATACCTTAAGCAAAAATAGTCGTACGCCTATCCAGCACTTCAAGCGAAAAACCGTTATCTATAAGCTCGAGCTACATTATATATTTTCTCAACCTAAAAATAACAATGTCCATTTAATGGATTCCATTCCCACACTGACATACGTTATAAACATGCGCCAGTATATGATTTCAAATCTAATCAGCCTGATTTATACCAAACCCACTTCTATTCATTCATCCGTACTAAGTGATAGATAAACGAATGGCAGCGTATCCTCATTCATCCTGCTTCAAGCCCAAAATCCGGATAAGAGATAATCTATGCCAAATACCCTTCACTTCATTACTCTACAACTCTACATCCTTCACATCCTGAAGCAAAGTATAGGCCGTCATATCGTATTGGATGGGCGTCAGCGAGGCATACCCTTTTTCAAGAATATTAATATCCAGGTCATCGCCTTCATCCAGCAGCTCCAGGCGACCAGTCAGCCAGTAGTACGATTCGTTATTCGGATCTATGCGCCCCTCAAATTCTTCCACATAGCGGCTGTTGGCCTGCCGGGCCCATTTGATTCCTTTCAGCGGGCCGGCTGGAACATTTAAATTCATAGCCACTCCCTTCGGTAAGCCCTGATTTAATACATAGCGTATTACTTTACGCGCCGCCTTTTGAGCACCGCTAAGGTCGGCCTCTTCATCAAAATCGGTACAGCTTACGGCAATGGATGGATATCCAAGAATAGTCCCCTCCGTTGCAGCGCTGACCGTACCTGAATACAGAATGTTAACTCCTGCGTTACTGCCATGATTAATGCCACTCACCACTAAATCAGGACGGCGGTCCATCAGCTGATCGTGACCCAGCTTAACTGAATCTGCAGGCGTACCCGATACAGCCTGACCGCTAAATTTCTCATCAATCTGGAAAGCTCGCGAGCGCAGCGGACGTTTGGAAGTAATGGCATGTCCCACGGCGCTTTGCTCCCGGTCAGGGGCAATAATACGCACTTCGCCGAACTCATCGGCCACTTCTGCCAAAGCGCGAATACCGGGCGAAAAGATTCCGTCATCATTACATACTAAAATAAGGGGTTGTTCAGTACTGGAGCTCATAAATTATTAATATTGTTCATTCTCATTCGGAAAGTCACCGGACCTTACATCATGCACATATTGCTCGATAGCATCATTCATCTCAGAATGCAAGTCCGCATAACGGCGTAAAAATTTCGGATTAAACTCTTTATTTAAGCCAACCATATCCTGGAGCACTAATACCTGTCCATCGCAATCGGGTCCGGCTCCAATGCCAATGGTGGGAATTGAAATTTCTTCAGTAACTCGTGCCGCAAGCCGGGCGGGTATTTTTTCCATCACCAGCGAGAAACAGCCCGCCTCTTCCAGCGCTCTGGCATCTTTAAGCAGCTGCTCTGCTTCGGACTCGTCTTTGGCCCGAACTCCATAGCCTCCAAATTCATTAATACTTTGGGGCGTAAGTCCCAAATGGCCCATCACCGGAATGCCGGCTCCTACCATCTTTGAAACCGTTTTGGCCACCGGGCGCCCTCCTTCCAGCTTTATGCCCTGAACGCCGGCTTCCTTCATCATTCGTCCGGCATTTTCGAGGGCCTTTTCGGGATTAACCTCATAACTCATAAAGGGGAGATCGGCCAGCACAAGTGCCCTACCTACACCCCGAACTACCGAAGATGCATGATAAATCATATGATCGAGCGTCATAGGTACAGTAGTATCAAAACCGGCCATGACATTTGCCGCTGAATCTCCAACCAATATCATATCAACCCCGGCTCCGTCAACAATGCGAGCCATTGTGTAATCATAAGCCGTAAGCATGCTTATCTTCTTCCCTTCCTGCATCATCTTCGTAACAGCCTGGGTTGTAACCTTCTTGGAGTACTCTGACGATTGTGTACTCATTAAGAATCCTCTTTAGAAACAATGGCGGAAGTCGCTTCCAGTTCACATACAACCGTTCCATCTACTTTAGCCGTTCCCTCCATAGTCGTAAAATTACGGCGTCGATTGGTTAAAAAGACTTCCATCTTAATCTGATCTCCGGGAACGACTGATTTTCTGAATTTCGCTTTATTAATGCTGGTAAATACAATTAAACTCTTATCAGGATCTTCAATATGATTTTCCGTCAACATGATACATCCGGTTTGCGCCATCGCCTCAACCTGCAGTACACCGGGCATAATTGGGCGGCCTGGAAAGTGACCGTTAAAGAAGTCTTCATTGACCGTCACATTTTTAAGGGCAAGGATCCGCTTTTCTTCCAGTTCCAACACGCGATCTACCAATAGGAAAGGATATCGGTGCGGCAAAACCTTTTTTATTGCTTCAATCTCAATCGTTGACATATTAAAATGTGTTTATTGTTAACAATATTGTTGTTAAATATACATTATTTATTGAACGGTACCCACATAAATATAAGCAATACCGCTGGTTAGCTTCTTTACCTGCCATGAGGAAAAGGTTTGCGCCTCTTTCATAAGCGCCACAAAATCGCTACCGGCCGGAAATTTAGCGCTGCTTCGCGGCAAGTAAGTATAAGCTTCCCTGTTTCCGCTAATCCAACCGCCCACAGCAGGCATAATATGCTGGCTGTATAGCTCATAGGGGTATTTAAGCAGCCCATTCGGCTGGCCAAATTCTAATACCACTACTTTTCCACCCCGTTTTACCACTCGGCTCATCTCACGAAGGGCCTGAAGCGGATCATCAACATTACGTATGCCGAAAGCAATGCTGGAAATATCGAAGCGTTGGTCATCATACGGTAGGTCCAGTACATCGGCTACTTCAAAATCTATTTGGACGCCGTTTTCTTGAGCTTTTCTGGGAGCCGGTTCTATCATCTCTTTACAAAAATCGGTTCCCAATACGTAGCCTTCATCCCCCACCTTCTCTTTAAACTTGATCGCTAAATCGCCAGTGCCGGTGGCACAATCAAGCACCTTATCCCCCTGTTGGACACCACTCATACGAATGGTTTTACTGCGCCAGGCGTGATGAACTCCAAAGGAAAGGATACTATTAACCCGATCATAGTCATCAGCAATATCTGCAAACATATTGCGTACTTTTTCACTCATAACTGAATTCCTTTAAATTTTTTATCCAATGGAGCTTTGCTTTCAGGTTTCCGACCCCACCTCATTAGGCCATCTTTTAAACTATAAATTAGGCTATGCTGATCACTCATTCTTTTCCTTCTTTTCGTCCCACATACAGCTCTACAAAGGTGTCTTCCATCTTTTGAACCTCTTTGGGCGTAATATTATAATGCATTGCATTCTTAACGAGCACCATCTTAAATACACGGTCATTTAACGAAAGTCCGCTTTTATTATCTGCGTCAATCTTGTCCCATAAATGCTTTAGCAAGCCCAGCTTCATGAGAAAGAAAAATACTAAAGCCAAAACGGCCCCCAGATAATTACCCTGCATTCCAATATAGCTAATAATAACGAGTGAGACGATGAGCAGATAGCCATCCGTATTCATGAAGGTCAGCAACCTTCCAACATAGGTGGTTACAAACCCACTTTTAAGCCGATACCAGAAAAAGTGAAAGGCAACGGTAATAACTGCAGCAAGTACAGGGGGGATAAATAGCAGTAAAACGAGCAGCAGGGTAAGTGCCAGACTATCCGCGCTGCGCACCCAGGCAATAGCCTCTTTGACCAGCTGATCAAGAGAGCGTTCATCCAGCAGGCCAGGTACAAACTGATGAATATGCTCACTGGTTGTATGGAACCAATTCCCCGTCTGGGTAACAATACCCAGCTTGGTCTCCAGATAAAAATTTTGAGATTGTGAGCCAAACTTTTTCATAACTCCTAAAAATATCCTTCTTTTCGGAAAAAGCGAATTATCTATCTATATTTATGCCTGCCCTACCGTAAGGACAGCCACTGACTGAGCGCCTTCATCTAAGACCGTTCGCGCAAGCTCAAAACTCGTCGATCCGGTTGTAAAAACATCATCTATGATAACCATTATCCGGTTCGCAACGGTCGTTTTGTCAATGACAGTAAATGCGCCGCTCATATTTTCCTGCCGCTTTTGAAGGTCCAATCCCGTTTGCGTGCGCGTATTTCTGGAGCGAACCACACTTTTCCGTGCGCAAATTTCTAATTCCCCCCATACTTTCTGGAAACCGCTTGCAATTGCAAAGGCTTGATTAAACCCGCGATACCGGTATTTTCTGGGATGCAGAGGAACGGGCAGCAACAAGGCATTTCTATGATCTAAATATTTATTTAGCTCCGGATACTGAACGGCCCGCTCCCCAAGTTTGCGTCCCAAGTCAACGCCTATTTGGAAAAGGTGTTCATACTTTAGCTGATGAAGCAACTGCTGCAAATCCCCTCCTTTATCAAACTGCCAAAGTGCCTGCTGAAATTCCACTCCATCAGGAAGGAGGCTATCGCTTGATGCTCTTTTATGTTCAGGATTGGCATCCCGAAACCGTTCCTGCAGACAAAATGAGCAGATCTGCCGCTGTCGGTGCATATTTTCTCTTCCACAACATACGCATACATTTGGAAAAACAACGGCAGCCAGTTTTTCAAATATATTATAATGATTAAATCTCATATAACATTCCCCTTTATTAAGTAAGATCTATTAAGACGTTTATCCTTACAGTATTTTCAAAAGGCTAAAATATTTTCACCAAACAATAGATTTGCTTAGATTATGATACACCTTTATTGACCCCTTGCTGATATGCAAATATAAATACTGCTATGCCATCACTCGGACATGATTTGGCGACCATTCGGAAAACCCGGGGGATAAGCCTTACAGAAATCCA
>Ga0079226_10004065_pt1 | contig 11176 bp, 6 predicted proteins | sample Poulit2014_FD_76345 | JGI IMG/M metagenome (GOLD analysis project Ga0079226, IMG submission 76345) | Agricultural soil microbial communities from Georgia to study Nitrogen management - Poultry litter 2014 | ecosystem: Environmental > Terrestrial > Soil > Agricultural land | place: USA: Georgia...
GATGAAAAGCTCACATTGTCATTACTTTATAGTGATCACCCAAACTATCCAGTGGACGAGGATTGGCTCTTATTTGAAGAAATCGAAAAAAGAACGAATGTTGAGTTAGATCTCACCGTTGTACCAATGAGTGACTATACTGAGAAGAGAAGTTTGCTCGTAAGTAGCGGTAAGGCGCCATTGATTATTCCTAAAACGTATCCGGGAGAAGAAACGCCGTTTGTTGCTTCAGGTACAGTACTTCCGATTAGTGATTATGTCGACTTAATGCCACATTTTCAGGAGAAAGTTGAAAAGTGGGAACTTGAACCTTTCCTTGAAGAATTGCGCCAGAAAGATGGCAAATACTACCTCCTGCCAGGCGTCCATGAAGATGTATGGCCAGATTATACATTAGCTATCCGGACAGATATTGTCGAAGAATTGGATCTAGACATGCCAAGAACGTGGGACGAATTTGAAACAGTATTAGAAGAAATGAAAGAAGCTTACCCCGATATAACACCATTCTCAGATAGATGGGAGTTCGAAAGTACACTAGGTATCGCTGCTGAAAGTTTTGGCGTATCTGGAGGTTGGGGGTTAGGATCTGCTTTAATTTTTGATGACGATAATGATGAATTTATCTTTGGTCCGGCAACAGATGAGTATAAGGAAATGCTCACTTACTTTAATGGACTGGTTGAAAAAGGGTTACTCGATAAAGAGAGTTTAACACAGGAAGATGATGATGCTGAACGGAAATTTGTTAATGGCGATTCTTTTGTAATCGGTACCAATTCACAAAGCATCGTAGATTACCGGAAAGATATGAATGAGGTTTTAGGCGAAGATAACTTTTCTATTAAAAAAATAATTGTACCGGGGGGCCCTGAAGGTCATGTCATGGGTGGTTCAAAGTTAGAGAATGGTATTATGATCTCGGCTGACGCAAAGGATGAGCCACATTTCGAGGACATTCTGCAGTTTGTTGACTGGCTTTGGTACAGTGACGAAGGACAGGAATTTACCAAGTGGGGTGTTGAAGATGTCACGTACACTAAAAATGATGATGGTGAACGTGAACTAACCGAAGATATAGATTATGTTGGAATGAATCCGGATGGTACGAAAGCATTGAACGCTGACTTCGGCTTCTCAGGTGGGGTATTTTCTTATGGCGGGTCAACTGAACTCTTACATTCTATGTTTAGTGAAGAAGAGATAGAATTCCAAGAAGACATGCATGAAACGAAAGAGCTCATTTTACCTGACCCACCTTTACAATATGATGAATTAGAACTCGAGCAGTCTTCTTTATTAAGTACACCATTAAAAGACTTTGTTAGTACAGCTACATTTGAATTCATACTTGGAAATCGTGATTTGGATGAATGGGATGACTATGTGGCAGAACTAGAAAGTATGGGGATGGGACAATATGAAGATCTAGCAAATGAAGTTTATCAAAACAGTAAATAAGTCAGTAGATAATCAAGTAAACTACCTGTCATGTTTCATAGTATACATGCCGGGTAGTTTGCTTCATTTTACATCATTCCAATATGCGGCTACTGAATAAAAAAACGGCGATTAGACGGAAGGTGATTCACAAATGGAAAATAAAAAAGAATTCGGGCAAGGGACATTCTCGACATTTACAAACCATGTGTATTGGTTGATGGTCGTTAACTTTTACTTCGTGTTTAGCAATATTTTCTTTTTGTTTTTTTATTTTACGTTAGAACCCGTTATTTCAAATATTATCATTTACTTTTTAGCGTTAATACCAACAGGTCCTTCAATTGCAGCTTTATACTATTCTATTTCAAAAATCATTCATGAAAAGGACTTATCGCCAACGAAGGACTTTTTCTATGGTTATAAAATCAACTTTAAAGATGCTTTAAAATTATGGTTGCCATTACTCGCGATCATTTTCATTTTGATACTAGATATACAGTATTTCAATGCAGAACAAACAGTTATGAATCAAATTCAAGGTGGTATTATTTTAGTTATTTTACTAGTAATTCTCGTCATATCATTATATGCATTTCCGATTCACGCAACGTACAACTTTAGAATGAGAGACATTTACAGACTGTCTGTGTATTATAGTTTTACAAAAATTCGAGCAACACTTGGCAATATATCATTTATGATTATAACAATATTTTTAATGTATATAACTTCAGATTTAATTATTATATTACTTATTAGCCCTGTGAGCTATTTGATGATGTTAAATAGTAAAGAAGTGATGATCGACATTAAGGAAAACTTCGTTCGAGCAGCATGACCATTTTACATTTAATAACATTGATTAAGTTGTAAATAGGCCGGTGAATATAGGTAGACGACCGTTTGAAATTTAAAAATGTGATGTTTTCTATGGTCGTCTACAATTAAAGGTTTAGATTAAGGTTTTGTATTGTTCACTCAAAATACTTCGTACATCTACTAGACAAACAAATGAGGGTTTGGTAAATTAAATAATAGATATTGAAGCGTTTTCAATAATTCGAAGAAACCGTTGTCATAAATTAATGATTAAATAAAAGTTATTTTTGTATTGACTAACAGATTCGAATTTGTCTGGACGTGTCTACAGTAAGGCGAAGGGTGAGGACGGTATGAAATCTATAGGGTATCCAGAATGTAGATACACAACATCATTCAACACGTTTCGTTACTTGATATTAGACAGGGGGACAAGCCGTAACACCGTCAGAAAAGGGAGTATTACTCGCCTTGATTTCATAATATTCGGAATTATCCTATATGCATTGAAGGGGGGATGTGTTGGCTGTATAAATTGAATTTACCATTATTTACGCAAATGATTGTTAAAGAGGTGATGGTTCACGGGGAATGCGAGCTTTATTATTATAGCTGTGTACTCAGATAAAATAACGAACAAAATGTATAGGAGGTATATACGAGATGAATAGGCGGTTACAAAAATATATGTCACTATTACTTATAGGTATTTTAGTTATGATGCCGGGTGGTATAAATACTGCAGCCGAGACTGATACTGATTTTCTTTATGAGGAAACGTTTGACAACGGATTAGGGATTGCGACACAAGCCGGGGATGTGGATTTAACTGTAGAAGATAAACAATTCCCAGATAATGATAATGAAAAAGCGGTGTATGTCAGTAACCGATCAGAAGATTATGATGGTGTGGACATTCAATTTTCTGACGTTGGTATGGAAGATGGAGAAACATATAACGTTACAGTAACAGGATATATAGACGAAGATGTGGATGTTCCTGAAGGTGCTCAGGCTCTCATGCAAAATATAGATAGCTATGAAGGCTTTTATATTGATGCGGATTATACTGCTGGCGAAACATTTACACTAAGTGGTACGTATACCGTTGATGCAAATGAAGATCATTCCATTCGAATTCAATCTAATGATAACGGCAAAGAGGTTCCGTTTTATATTGGTCATATTCTGATAACTTCTGAAGAGGCAGAGGACCCAGATGATGGAGATAATGGTAATGATGATCAGGTAGAAATCCCAGAAGGTGAAGAGGTTGCCGCATTTACAGACTTTGAAGATGGGACAACTCAAGGATGGGAACCACGTGGAGAAAATGAAGACTTAACAGTTGTTGAAGGAATAGCTAAAAATGGAGACCATAGCCTATTGGTTGAAAATCGTAAGGCATCATCAGATGCAGCTAAAATAGAATTGGAAGATAAAATGTATCCTGGACATGAGTACGAAATCAGCCTATGGGTAAAGTTGGCAGAGGAGGAAGAAGACACACCTTTGCAGTTGTCAGTGGCTGAAACAGTAAATGGTGAAACATCATATTATCCACCAGTGATTGAACCAGTAATGGTTACTTCTGATGAATGGGTTCTGCTGGAAGGAACATATAATGTACCCGATGCTATTGAAGCAATATATTTCTACATTGAAGAGGAGTATGAAGAGGAGCAAACGACTGGTGTATCCTATTATATTGATGATTTTAAAGCCGAAGCCTCTATACCGGACGATTCAGTAGAAGACATAACACCTTTAAAAGATATTTATGAAGATTACTTTTATATTGGAAATGCGGTCGAGCCAGTTCATTTTAGTGGGGGGAAACTTGAACTATTAACAAAGCATCATAATCTAGTCACGGCAGAAAATAGTATGAAACCAGAAAATTATTATTCTGATGGAGAATTTGATACGACTGGTCCAGATCGATTTTTAAGAAACGCTGTTGAAAATGAATTAGATATTCATGGTCATGTTTTATTATGGCATTCACAATCAGAGGACTCACTATATCAGAATCCTGATGGCTCATATAAAAGCAGTGAAGAAGCATTAGCCAATATGCATGAGCATATTGAAAATGTTATGCAAAGTGCTCATGACATTGCCGGTGACTCTATTGTTAGTTGGGATGTCGTGAATGAAGCATTGGACGGGGATTGGAGTAACCCTGAGGATTGGGAATCAATTTTACGCCCAGCTTCTGGTTGGTTACAAGCGATAGGCCCTGATTATATGTATGAAGCCTTTTTAAAAGCGCGTCAAGTTGCTGATGACTTAGGACAACATGATATGGTCTTATACTATAATGATTATAATGATCATATTCAAGAAAAGGCCGAAACAATGTATCACATGGTAAAAGATATTAATGAGCGCTATGCGGATGAATATCCTGACGATGATCGTAAATTAATCTCAGGCGTTGGCATGCAGGGTCACTATACGACAGGTGTTAATATTGAAAGTATTAGAACTTCACTAGAAAGATTTATTTCTCTAGGTGTAGAAGTAGGGGTAACAGAATTAGATGTAGGTGCTTCAGAAGGAGATGCTTTAACTGAGGAAGAAGAATTACAACAAGCCTATTTTTACGCTCAGTTATTTTCGCTCTATAAGGAACATTCAGATCATATTTCACGTATTACATTATGGGGCTTAAGTGATGGAGATAGTTGGAGAAGTGAAAATAATCCGTTATTATTTGACAGAAATTTGCAAGCAAAATTAGCTTACCATGCCTTGGTCGATCCAGAGAAGTTCATTGAAGAAAATGAACCAGACGAAGTCGAATCTAGATCAGGAGATGCAATATACGGATCACCTACATTAGGTGAAAATATTGATGAAATATGGGATGAAGCGCCTACTTTATCAATTGATCGTTTTCAAGATGCACATAATGTTGCAACAGGTGAAGCAAGCGTATTATGGGATGATGAAAACTTATATGTTAAGGTCGATGTGAACGATACAGAACTAGATAAAAGTAGTTCTGAAGCCCATGAACAAGACTCTGTTGAAGTGTTCATTGATGAACAAAATACAAAAGCAGTATCTTATGGAGAAGGACATGGTCAGTATCGAGTTAACTTTGATAATGAACAATCATTTGATCCAAGTGATATTGGGGAAGGATTTGAATCTGTAACAGTTGTTGACGGAACAAATTATACGGTTCAAATGAAAATTCCATTTAAAACAACAGACGTCGAGAGTGGAGATACAGTTGGTTTTGATGTACAAATTAATGATGCTTCAAATGGTAGTCGAGATGGTGTAGCAATATGGAATGATCAAACCGGAATGGGCTGGTCTGATCCATCTGTATTTGGCAATCTTGAACTGGTGAAAGATGAGGAACAACAACCAGATCCTGATCCAGATCCAAATCCAGAACCAGAGCCTGAGCCAGAACCAGAGCCTGAGCCAGATCCTGACCCGGAACCAAAACCGGATCCAGATCCTGAGAAACCGGAAGAAACTGAAAAAGTCGAATCATTAGATGTGACACCTGTAATCACCGACTCAAAAGCGACTATTCGCAATTCAGACATTCAAAAAGTCGATCAAAATGGACAATTGATCATTGATTTAACTGACCATACATCAGTTGAACACATTTCCTTAACTGAAGAACAGGTAAATGTATTAATCGAACAAAATATGACTTTATTAGTAAAGAAAAAAGACATTGAAATTCACATTCCAATGTCAATATTTACAGAGAATGATGGTCATGTAGAAATTGCACTGGACCAACAAGAGGATATTAAAGAAGCCTTAAGTTCTGTTTATGACATTAAATTATTCCAAGGAGAAAAGGGAATCGAGCAATTTTCCGAGGATGTCACATTAACGTTTAACGTAAATGAAGAAAAGGTAGAAAAGGCGGATGATGTCCACATTGCTTACTTGGATGAAGATCAAGACACTTGGATAGCGGTGGATGGCACATATTCGGAAGGACAGGTTACAGCAGATGTTGACCATTTTAGTATATTCACTGTTTTTGATCAGAAACAAGACGGATCTATAGGTGGCCAACCGCCACATACAGAAAAAGGTGACAAGTTGCCTGAAACAGCAACACAGTCGTTTAATTGGTTATTGATTGGGTTATTCTTAACAGGTTTAGGATCAATCGCTTTGATCATTTATAAAAAGCGACGGGCTTAAAATAATAGAACATCGAACGAGAGAGGCAAAACTCTAGAATTTTTGGAAAGTAATGTTGCCATCTTGATGATTCAGTAATAAATATTACAAAAGCCTTGAGTTCAATAGAATCCAAGGCTTTATTACCGTGACAAATCTAATATTCCGGCAAATTGGCATTATGATGGATAAGTTAATAAATAAAATAACGTTTACATTTCTATCCAAGTTATATATAATTAAAATATAACTAACATACTAGTATGATAGAAGCTGCGATTTAGTGAAGGAACATATAATCATGATAACGCGTTGAGTTGTAGCGTTATCATAAGTAGTAACAGTAAGTATTGTATGTAACATGAAGAAGTGATAACAAATGATAAAAGTATTGACGAAAGGATGTGTTGACACTGATAAAAGTGGCGATTGTTGGTACGGGTGCGATCTCACCAGCACATGTAAAAGGATATTTAGAATTTCAAGAAACATGTCAAATTGTTGCTTTATGTGATATTTATCCGGACAAAGCACAAACGTTAGCCAAAGACTTTGATTTAGATATTGATATTTATGACGATCATCAGAAGATGTTGGAGCGATCGGATATTGATCTTGTATCAGTTTGTACACCACCGTATACCCATGCTGATATTTCAATTGACTTTTTAAATGCAGATACACATGTACTTGTAGAAAAACCGATGGCTTCTTCACTGGCTGAGTGTGATGCTATGAATGAAGCGGCTCAAAAAAATAATAAATTGCTGTCTGTGATAGCACAAAACCGTTTTACAGACCCAATGATGAAATTAAAGCATGTTTTAGATACAGGACTCATGGGGGACATTCTTCATACACAGGTTGATTCGTATTGGTGGCGTGGCTATGGCTATTATGATTTATGGTGGCGCGGGACGTGGGAAAAAGAAGGCGGTGGTTGCACGTTAAATCATGCGGTTCATCATATTGATATTTTTCAGTGGATGAACGGGATGCCTGCTGAGGTGACGGCTGTGATGAGTAATACAGCCCATGATAATGCGGAAGTAGAGGATTTATCCATTGCCATTTGTCGTAACGAGAATGGTAGTTTGGCACAAATTACGAGTTCTGTCGTGCATCATGGCGAGGAAACTCGTCTTTCAGGGAGAGTATGCACGTGTGTCAGCGCCATGGAAACTGACAGCTTCTCAGTCATTGGAAAATGGCTTTCCAGAACAAGACAAAGCGCTCGAGGAAAAGATACAGGCAGCCTATGACAAACAATCTGATTTAACTTATGAAGGGCACGCCGGGCAAATTCAAGATATGTTATTAGCTGCGGCAGGCGAGAAAGATCTGCTCGTCGATGGGAGACAGGGGCGACAAACACTCGAGCTTATTACAGCCATTTACCAATCTTCCAGTCTCGGTGAATCTGTGACATTACCTTTAGATGACACAAGTCCGTTTTATACAAGAGATGGTGTTATGAAACATGCCACATACTTCTATGAAAAGAAAAATGTTGTTGAAAACTTTTCTGAAAATGAAATTACAAGCGGTGGCAATGCGTAATTGTCAAGACGTTTGAACAAAAGTATGAAGCATGGGTCTAGGAAGTAACCAAAAAAGATGATACAAAAGACGAACGTTGATTATAAAAGTGTAGAAAATATACGGAGACTCCTGCGGGAATAGCAGAAAAATAACACAGACTAAGTACGCCACGTCTTGGACTGGGACTGCGTTTACTCGTCCCATCGAAGACCGTTCGCTCTCTCGCCCCATCGAAAGCCGTTTGTAGGCCTGGGGCTGAAGTCGTGACCGAGGCAAGCGTAGTATGTTTTAGGAACACATATATAATTCCTTTAAAGTTGTTCGTATTTTGAAAAGTTTTCAATATATTTATCCTAGGCACCTTAAGTAAGTAGTTAACCTGATACACATAACGGAGGCTAAAAAATATGAAAATGGTATTTCGCTGGTTTGGCGCGGGCAATGATTCCATTCCTCTAAGTCATGTTAATCAAATACCAGGCGTAGAAGGGATCGTTTGGGCTTTACATGATTTAGCTGCTGGTGAGGTATGGCCATTAGATAGAATCAAAAAAGTCAAAGCACAGGCAGATACAGCAGGTTTGCATATGGATGTTGTGGAAAGCGTCAATGTGCACGACGATATTAAACTTGGACGCCCAAGTCGAGATCACTATATTGATAACTATATAGAAACGATCAAAAACCTAGCAACAGTCGGTGTGAAAGTAATTTGTTACAATTTCATGCCGGTATTTGATTGGGTACGTACTGATTTACATAAGACACTATCTGATGGGTCAACAGCACTTTATTATGATAAAGAACTCATAGATGATATGGATCCTAAGGAACTTGTAGACATGATTTCACATCGTCAGGAATTTACCATGCCGGGTTGGGAACCTGAGCGATTAGAATATTTACAAGATTTATTTGAGCAATATGAAGATGTAACGACAGAAGATCTCTGGCAGAACCTGCAATATTTCTTAGAAAAGGTGATACCTGTTGCAGAGGCACATGATATTAGAATGGCCATTCATCCGGATGATCCGCCTTGGCCCGTGTTTGGATTGCCACGGTTAGTGACGAATAAAGAGAATATGAATAAATTGTTAGATTTGGTAGATAACCGGTATCATGGACTGACGTTATGTAGTGGTTCTTTAGGGTCAAATCCTGAGATAGATATTCCCGATCTTATCCGGTCCTTTGATGATCGTATTCATTTTGCTCATATTAGAAATGTACACGTATTTGATAATGGCAGTTTCATAGAGACATCCCACAGAACGCAGGATGGGACAGTGGATATTTATGGTATTATGAAAGCTTATCATGATGTGGGATTTACAGGTTATGTACGTCCAGATCATGGACGCCATGTTTGGGATGAATCCTGTCGCCCGGGTTATGGCTTGTATGACCGCGGTATGGGAATTATGTATTTATGGGGGATATGGGATACGTTAGAACGTGTAAAGGAGGAAAAAAATTCATGAGTACTATAATAAAAAACCCTCTATTTTGGGCGGACATTCCGGATATAGATGTAATCAGAGTAGGAACTACTTTTTATATGATTAGTACAACGATGCATATGATGCCGGGATGCCCGATTATGAAGTCTGGAAATTTAGCAGATTGGGAGATTATTGATTATGTATATGATCAAATAGAAGATAATGATGCTTACAATTTACAAAATGGGGAAAATGTTTATGGGCAAGGCCAATGGGCAACAAGCTTGCGTTATCATGAAGGAACATTCTATCTTTGTTTTTCATATAATGATACACAGGAATTTTATGTTTACCAGACCCAAGATATTGAGCGGGGAGAATGGCAACGTGTGACAATAGATGGCATCTATCATGATCCAGCTCTATTATTTGACGATGGCAGAGTATATGTTATCCATGGATGTGGCGATATTCGTATTACAGAATTAACAGAAGATCTTTCCGCAAAGAAACAGGATGGCCTTGATCAGTTATTGTTGGAAACAAAAAGGGAAGGTATTGGCTTACGTTGTGAAGGTTGCCATGCATATAAGTTAAACGGATACTATTATTTAATCTTTATCGAATGGCCTTCAGAAGGAAAGCAACGTAGAAGACAAGTTGCATATCGTTCAGAAGAACTGTTAGGTGAATATGAACGAAAAGTAATTTTTGATGATGATATGGGCTATCAAAATCAAGGTATTGCACAAGGTGCTATTTTTGATACACCCGATCAGGAATGGTATGCCATGTTATTCCAAGATCATGGTTCGGTTGGAAGAATTCCATACGTCTTACGGGTTACATGGGAGGATAAATGGCCGATGATTGGCATTAATGGAAAAGCACCTGAAACATTAGAAGTGAATTTACCCTCATCTACTCATAAACCACTTGTTGTAAGTGATGATTTTGAACATCAAGAAAATATCCTTTATGATAACTGGCAATGGAATCATAATCCAGATAACAATCTGTGGTCATTTACTGATCGACCTGGATATCTACGCTTAACGACCGGGTATATAACGGACCAGGTGTTGCAAGCTCGTAACACGTTAACACAAAGAACTGAAGGTCCAGCCTGCTCAGGTGTGACATTCATGGATACGTCCAATATGAAGTCAGGTGATTATGCTGGATTAATCGCCTTACAAAGCAATTTTGGAACCATTGGTGTTCAGGTAGATTCAAATGGCGAAAAATATATTACGATGACAACAAACGGAGAAAACGTTGATAGGATAGTAGACCAAAAGTTAATTGAACATGATTTGATCCATATTAAGATTGCATTTAATTTTATTGATAGCACCGACATTGCAAAATTTTATTATTCAGTTGATGGAAATGACTGGATCCAATTTGGGAAGCCGCTTCAGATGAAGTACACATTAGACCATTTTATGGGCTATCGAATTGGTTTATTTAATTATGCAACGAAACAAATTGGTGGCTATGTTGATTTTAAACATTTCCATTACCATAAGGATAATTAAAATGTATGAAAAAGTGTGACACAACTGTAAAGTAGAATGGAAACAAGGAAAGGGATTTGATCTTTGCCCCGCTTCGCCTGAATATGACTTGGCATTTAAAGGTATATTAAAACTCAACTTTGGCAGAATGAAACTTACTGAAAACCGTTGGTAGAATAAGTCTGGATTAATTGTTCAAGTTGACTTTTGATTAAATGGCACCGTAAACCTGCA
>Ga0079226_10004066_pt1 | contig 11176 bp, 10 predicted proteins | sample Poulit2014_FD_76345 | JGI IMG/M metagenome (GOLD analysis project Ga0079226, IMG submission 76345) | Agricultural soil microbial communities from Georgia to study Nitrogen management - Poultry litter 2014 | ecosystem: Environmental > Terrestrial > Soil > Agricultural land | place: USA: Georgia...
TCAATAACTGACGCTCAGCGTCACTTTGTGCCGCAGCCGCTCTAACGCGCCTTGCATGCCGAGCCTGCAAGTCATTGTTTTGCAACGCATGTCAATTCTGGCATGTCATTTGCATCGATATGCATGCAGACGCCCTGCGGCGTCATTCTTGTCAACCAAAGGAGTTCACAACATGCAAGGCAACAAGCAACAGGGTTTCACCCTCATCGAATTGATGATCGTCGTCGCCATCATCGGCATTCTGGCGGCCATCGCCATTCCGCAGTATCAGAACTATGTCGCTCGTACGCAGATGACCCGGGCCTACGGCGAATTGTCACAACTGCGCACCGGCATCGAGGAAGCACTGCTGAGCAGCAAAGCGGCCAGCGTTGCTAGCGATGTGAACAAGTCACTCGGCAAGTACGGCTGGACAGGTTCGGATTTGTTTGAAGACAGCTCAAATCCTGATGAACTGATCAATACAGAAAATGTAAAAGTTACTAGTGGTGATGATACATTAAAAATCAAAGGAGAACTTAAAGGTAATGTAAGCAGTTCACTTCAAGGCGAACAACTCACTCTTGAAAGAAATAAATCTGGTGTCTGGAGTTGCAAAGGCAGTAAGGGTATTGATGATAAACTTCTGCCGACCAGCTGCAGTTCTCAAAACTAATAATTATACACGTAAATCGTTGATACTCTCGATATTAGGGAAGAAAGGCTCTGATCCGGATCGGGGCCTTTCTTTTCATATGAGATGAGCTGCAGCAATCCTGATAACGGATCGGCAGAACGAGAAGAACAAGGCATGACACGACCACAGCAACTGCTCGGCGGACTGGGCCTGACGATGCTGGCCGCAGTGTTCGTATCCACCCTGCCGGGCGATCTGCCCTTCCTGCTGCCGGCCTTCGCCCTGCTGGCCATCGGCCTGTTTGCCGCCCTGCGCCGGCCCGGCAGTGGCCCGCATCTGCCGCGCTGGCTGGCCGGGTTCTGCTGGCTGTGGCTGTTGTTGCTGGCGCTCAACCCGTTCATCAGTGCCTGGATCGAGCTGTCCATCTGGACCGCCATCGTCTATGCTCTCATGCCTGTCTGCATTCTGGCGCTGCCGTGCCTGCTGGCCGAGGATGCCTTCTGGGACCGGCTGGAATGGCTGCTGTTTGCCGTCACCACTTTCGTGGCGTTGTGCCTGCTGGTGCAATATTTCTTTTTCGGCGAGCGCGCCGATGGCCCGTTCCTGGATGCCAATGTCGCCGCCGCCGTGGTCTACAGCGGTCTGCTGCCGCTGCTCTATCGCCTGTTCACGGCACGCGACGGCAGCCGGCTGCGCGGCCTGCTCTGGGGGCTGGCCTTCGTGCTGGCGCTCGGCCTGTTCACCACCTTGTCGCGCGGCAGCGTCGGCAGCTTCGTCATCGCCCTCGCCGCCACCGTGCTGGTGGTGCTGGTGCGCGGCACGCGCGCCATGCGCCTGCGGTTGGCGGGCATCGTCGTTCTGGTTGTCGTCGCCTTTGCGCTGGTCACCGCCACTGCGCCGCAGAAAAGCGACCGCTACCTGCGCCAGCCATCGCAGGACAATTCCCTGCAGACACGCTTTCGCATGTGGCACTCCGCGTTGCAGATCTTCACGGATGCGCCCGTCACCGGCCACGGCCTCGGCTCCTTTACCGTCACCTATCCGCGTTATCGCTCCATGCAGGATACGGCCACTTCGGGCCACCGTGCGCACAGCGACTATCTGCAGATGCTGGCCGAAGGCGGTGTGCTGCTGACAGTGCCGCTGCTGCTGTTCGTGCTGGGCCTGTGCGGCGGCGCCCTGTGGCTGCTGCTGCGCCTGTGGCGCACGCCGCAAGGGGCGGCACGCACCGCGCAACTGCGCGATCTGGGCCTGTTCGCCACGCTGCTGGCGCTGGCCACGCACGCCATCGTCAACTTCATCTTCAGCGTCCTCATCCTGGCCCTGTTTTGCGGCCTCTACGCAGCGCGGCTGGCGGGGCGCTACACATTGCGCACGCACTCCGCAGCCGTGGAAAGCCGCGGCCGGGCAGTGCTGTGTCGGCTGGCCCGGCCGCTCACCGGTCTGGCGCTGCTGATTGCACTGGTGAGTATCGCGACTGGCTGGTTCATGCATCAGTTGCTGGGCGACAACCCATCGGCCGAGCTGACGCATGTGTCGCTGCACGATGCCAGCTACCGCCGCGCCCTGCCGGTGACCTTCATCAACCCAGTGGATTATCGCTCACGCGCCCATGTCGCGTGGTACGAGGCCAACGTCGCCATCGGCTACGAGGATCGTGACAAGGGCACCGCCGTGGCAATCACGGCGCTGCGGGATCTCGACCGCCTGCTGCGCATCAAGCATCCCGACTGCATGGCGCAGACGCTCAAGAGCAAGGTGCTGAGCGAATTCTCTGATCGACGCAACCTGCTGCAGCAGAGCGGTGTGTGGCAGCAGCCCGCGGCGGTGCTGGAACGCGCCATTGCGGCGGATCCGATGTGCATGTCGGCCTACGTCGCCCGCGCCGAACTGTGGCAGGACGACGGCGACCCGGCACGCGCCATCACCACCCTGCTGCGCGCCGTGCCGTGGCTGAAAATGCGCACCGTCAGCCCGCAGAACCACGCCCTGCTGCTGACCAAGCTGGCCGAACTGCGCGCCCGCACCGGCAACCGTGAACGCGCCTACGAAATCCTCGACGAAGTTGACGTCGGCGCCCCGAATTACCAGCCGGCACAGGAACTGCGCGCACAGATCGATAACAACGAACTGTAGGAGCGCACCCGTGCGCGATGAACCTTGCAACCCACGCCGCAACCGCAAACGCATCGGTCGCGCGGGGCCGCGCACCTACGGGCAGATGACCACCCCGACAACCCCCCACCTTGCGCTGCCGCATGCTTGTCCCTAATCTGATCCGCCTGTGTTCAGGGATTGCTTTCATGCGGGCGCTTGTTCTGGTCAACCCCGGCGCACGGCAGGGTGCCGCGCACGCCACGACGGCCCGCAAACAACTGTGGGCCATGGGCGTCGATGTGGTGCGCATCGATGCGCTGGCCATGCGCGACTGGCCGGCGCTGATCGATGCGCATGCCGACGGCATCGATTGCGTGGTGGTCGGCGGCGGCGACGGCACGCTCAATTTCGCCGTGCGCGCCATCATGCGCAACGGTCTGACACTGGGCGTGCTGCCGCTGGGCACGGCCAACGATTTCGCGCGCACGCTGGGCATTCCGACCGATCCGGCGCTGGCCTGCCGCAATATCGCCGAGGGCGTTGACCACGCCATTGATGTCGGCCGTGTCAACGACATCCATTTTCTCAATGTCGCCAGCATCGGCCTCGCCGTGCGCGCGCGCCGTTATCGCTCGGACCGCGCCAAGCGCCGTTTCGGCGCGCTGGGTTACAGCCGCAACATCTATGCCGCGTTCCGCGACACGCGCCCGTTTCGCGCGCGTGTCATCTGCGACGGCGTCGTGCACGAGCTGCGCACCATTCAGATCGCCGTCGGCAACGGCCATTTCTTCGGCGGCGGGCTGGCGGTGACCGGCGATGCGGCGGTGGACGACGGTCGCCTGGACGTGTTCAGTCTCAACCCGCAGGGCCTGGGCGAAATGATGCGCCTGCTGCCAAGCCTGGTGCGCGGCCCGAACCCGACGCACCACGGCGGCGAGGTGCTGTACGGGCGCAATATCCGCGTCATCACCGGGCGGAGACGTTCCATCAACACCGACGGCGAGGTGCTGACGCGCACACCGGCCGATTTCACCGTCCTGCCGCATGCGCTCCAGGTGCGCGTGCCACCTGCGTACCGCGCCGCGTACGAAGCCCGCACTAGCAGCGGCCGCGGCGGTTCATTCCAACCCCCGGACCCGCAACAAGGCGCGTAGGTCGGGACCGGCGCAGCCGGACCCGACATTTCGGCCGTGGTGGTGTGTTTCAATCTCGACACGTCGGGAGGTGAGACGGGCGTATCGCCCCGGCGCCAGAACGAAGCGCGTAGGTCGGGACCGGCGCCAGCCGGACCCGACATTCCGGCCGTGGCGGTGTGTTTCAATCTCGACACGTCGGGTTCGACCTGCGGTCGATCCCGACCTACGGATGGAGCCGGAACGAAGCGCGTAGGTCGGGACCGGCGCCAGCCGGACCCGACATTGCCGGCCGTGGCGGTGTGTTTCAATCTCGACACGTCGGGTTCGACCTGCGGTCGATCCCGACCTACGGATGGAGCCGCAACGAAGCGCGTAGGTCGGGACCGGCGGCAGCCGGACCCGACATTGCCGGCCGTGGCGGTGTGTTTTCATCTCGACATGTCGGGTTCGACCTGCGGTCGATCCCGACCTACGGGAGGTGTGGCACCGTGGGGGGGTACGCGCGCAGGGCGGAACCTGCGTTCTGGCCTCGGCTTGAGCGTTGCGGGCTGTTATGATGCGGGTGGACTTTGTAACAAGAAAGCGGTCATGAGCAAGCAATTCAAGGGCATTCCGGTGGTTACCGGGAGCAAGATCAGCAAGCTGAACGGCACGCGGGCGATCAAGAACGGCATGAAGGCGAGCAGCAAGCACAGCGCCGTGCCGATCGGGCGCAAGCCGGACTGGCTGCGCGTGCGCCTGCCCACCGGGCCGAAGTACCAGGCGATGAAGAAGAATGTGCACGAGCATCGCCTGTCGACGGTGTGCGAGGAGTCCATGTGCCCGAATATCGGCGAGTGCTGGAGCCACGGCACCGCCACCATCATGATTCTGGGCGATACCTACACGCGCGCCTGCAAGTTCTGCGCGGTCGACACCGGCAATCCGCACGGCTGGCTGGATCACGACGAGCCGGACAACTGCGCCGAGACGGCAGAGATCATGGGGCTGAAATACATGGTCATCACGTCGGTGGACCGGGACGATCTGCCCGACGGCGGCGCGCGGCACTATGCCGATTGCGTCGAGGCCATCAAACGCCGCAATCCGGGCATGAAGGTGGAGGCGCTGACGCCGGATTTCGCCGGCGTGTACGAACACGTCAACACGGTGGTCGATTCCTCGCTGGACGTGTTCGCCCAGAACGTGGAGACGGTGGAGCGCCTGACGCATGTGGTGCGCGATCCGCGCGCCGGCTACGGCCAGACACTGGACGTGCTGCGCCACGCCAAGCAGCGCCGCCCGGATGATCTGCTCACCAAGACCAGCCTCATGCTCGGCCTGGGCGAGACCGAGGACGAGATCCACCAGACGCTGGTGGACATCCGCGCCGCCGGGGTCGATATCGTCACGCTGGGGCAGTACATGCGTCCGACCGTCAATCACCTGCCGATCGAGCGCTACGTGCCGCCGGCGGACTTTTCGAAGTATCGCCAGTGGGCGCTGGATCTCGGCTTCCTGGAGGCGGTGGCTGGGCCGTTCGTGCGTTCTTCCTACCGCGCCGAGCGCGTGTTCGACCTGAACAACGCCGGGCTGGAGGAAACCGCCTGAGCCACGCACACGGCAGGGGCGGTCCATGACCACGCAGGTTCCGGCGGGCACCAGCGAGCAGACACTCGAGATCCGCAAGAGCCGCTTCATCGCGCATGCGGCGCGCGCCGCCTCGCGCGATGAAGCGCTGGCGGTCGTCGCGGCGGCGCGGACGGATCATCCGGAGGCGCGCCACCACTGCTGGGCCTATCTGCTGGGCGATCCGGAGGCGGCCAGCGGCGCCGCCATGAGCGACGACGGCGAGCCTTCCGGCACGGCCGGCAAGCCCATTCTGAATGTCATTCAGCACAAGGGCATCGGCGACGTGGTGGTGGTGGTGACGCGTTATTTCGGCGGCATCAAGCTGGGTGCCGGCGGTCTCGTGCGCGCCTATGCCAATGCCACCGAGCAGGCGCTGGCGGCGCTGCCGCTGCAGATTCACGTACCGCACACGACGGTGACGCTGGTGGCCGATTTCGCCCATGAGCAGGCCGTGCGCCACTGGTGCGGGCAGCGCGATGCCGCCGTCGACGGCGTCGATTACGGCAATGCCGTGACGCTGACGCTGGATGTCGCTGCCACCGCGCTGGACGAGCTGCACGCCTTCTGCGCCGCGCGCGGCATTGAAATTGCATGATACACCTATACATTCCCGCTTCTCGTGTTTCTTTCATGTATGGAGGCCAGTATGGCACTGACCCTGCAGACCATTATTGCCAGTACACGCCCGGGCCGCGTCGGCCCGTCGGTGGCGCAGTGGTTTCACGCGTTCGCCGGCAACCACGACGCGTTCGACGCGCAACTGGTGGATCTGGCGGATTTCGATCTGCCCATGTACAACGAACCGCAGCACCCGCGCCTGCAACAGTACGAACACGCGCACACCAGACGCTGGGCGGACAGCGTCGCGGCGGCGGACGCCTATGTATTCGTGACGCCGGAATACAATTACAGCCCGACGCCAGCGCTGATCAATGCGCTCAACTATGTCTACAGCGAGTGGAACTACAAGCCCTGCGCCTTCGTCAGCTACGGCGGCGTGTCGGGCGGTCTGCGCGCGGTGCAGGCGGCGCGTCTGCAGGTGACGACGCTCAGGATGATGCCGCTGCTGGAAGGCGTGACCATTCCTTTTGTCAACCAGTTCCTCGACGATAGCGGCAATTTCAAAGCAGAAGACGTTCACGAGCAATCGGCGCAGACCGTGCTCGACGAGTTGCAGCGCTGGGCCGGGGCACTCGCGCCGCTGCACCGGGAGCAGTCGCGCCCGGCGGCGTAGTCACAGACGCGCCAGCCGCGCCAGCAGTTCATCGGTGCGCCGGCGCATCAGCTCGGTATCGCCGCGCGCTTCCACATTCAGGCGCACCACCGGCTCGGTGTTGGAGCGGCGCAGGTTGAAGCGCCACGTGCCGCGATCCACCGACAGGCCGTCGACATGCGCCACTGCCTCGGCGCCGGGGCCGTATTCGCGCTCCAGTGCCGCCAGCGCCGCCTCCGGGTCGGCGATTTCGCGGTTGATCTCGCCGCTGGCGGGAAACGCGGTGACACGCTCCGCCACCAGTTCGGATAGCGGCTTGCCGGTGGCGCACATGAGCTGGGCGACCAGCAGCCACGGCAGGTGGCCGTTGTCGGCGTAGCTGAAATCGCGGAAGTAGTGGTGCGCGCTCATTTCGCCGCCGTACAGGGCGTCGACCTCGCGCATGCGCGCCTTCATGAAGGAATGCCCGGAGCGCGACTCGACCGCCTCGCCACCGCCGTCGCCGACCAGCGCCTGCGTGTTCCACACCAGACGCGGGTCGTGCACGATGCGCGCGCCCGGCTGCATGGCCAGCAGCGTCTGCGCGATCAGACCGACCATGTAATAGCCTTCGATGAACGTGCCCTGTTCGTCGAAGAAGAAGCAGCGGTCGAAATCGCCGTCCCAGGCGATGCCGAGATCGGCGCCGTGTTCGCGCACCGCAGCGGCGGTGGCGTCACGGTTTTCCGGCAGCAGGGGGTTGGGAATGCCGTTGGGCAGGTTGCCGTCCGGCTCGTGGTGGACGCGCACGATATCGAACGGCAGGCGCTGCGCCAGCGGATCGACGATCAGTCCGGCACAACCGTTGCCGGGGTTGGAGACGATCTTCAGCGGCCGCAGCTGGTCGGTGCGGATGCGCTGCAGCAGGAAGTCGATATAGGCATCGCGATGGGTGTGCGGCCTGCGTGTGCCCGGCTGCGCGGCATCGACGAAATCGCCGGCGTGGGCGCGCGCCTCGATGTCGAACAGGCCGCTGTCGCTGGCGATGGGGCGCGCCTGCTCGCGCACGAACTTGAGGCCGTTGTAGTCGCGCGGGTTGTGACTGGCGGTGACCATGATGCCGCCGTCGGCGTGCTGGTCGAAGGTGGTGAAATAGACTTCCTCCGTGCCGCACAAGCCGATATCGAGCACATCGGCGCCCGCCGCGGTGATGCCACCGATCAGGGCCGCGGCCAGCATCGGGCTGGACAGGCGCATGTCGTGACCGACCACCACCGTGGCCGCCTGCACGACTTCCACATAGGCGCGGCCGATGCGCCGCGTGCGCGCCGCGTCGAGTTCGTCCGGCACGCGCGCACGCACATCGTAGGCACGAAAGAAAGGATACAGCCGTCCCATGCAACACTCCCGGCAATGCTTCTGCCGCCGCGCTGCGGGCTGCCGCCGCCCGCAGCGCAGGGCCCGCGCACAAAACGCGCATTGTATAATAAAAGGTTATGTCGCCCGCAGCCCGAGGCAGCGCCACGCATCGGCACACCCACTTCATGATACGGCCTGTTGCACAGTTTCTTGCCGTTGCCGGCCTGGCCACGCTGCTGGTGGGCGCGGACGCCGACAGCGGCGCTGAGCTACCGACGCTGGCGCAGCTGCAGGTGCTGGTCGACGACGGCGACTACGACCAGGCACTGACACATGCCGACGATTACCTGCAGCTGCACCCGGGCAATCGCGATGCCCGCTTTCTGCGCGCCGTGGCGCTGACCCGCCTGGAGCGGGACGATGACGCGCTCGAAGCGTTCCGGCGCCTTGCCGAGCAGTGGCCGAACCGCCCCGAGCCGGCCAACAATCTGGCTGCCCTGCAGGCGCGCCGCGGCGACTACGACAAAGCGCGCCAGTGGCTGGAACGGGCGCTCGGCACGCAGCCGGTGTATGCGGTGGCGCATCACAACCTCGGGGACATCTACACCACGCTGGGACCATGGCGTACGACGAGGTGCTGGACACCGGCGACGACCGCATTCGGCACATGCAGCTGACCCTGGTCGACCACATGCACTATCCGCGCGAGCCCGGCACGGCGATGATGACCCACCTGACCACACCACCGGCGATCGATGCGTCTGCGGACGGCACGCTGCCGACCCTGGCCGCCACCACGACTGCTCCGGCTGCGACGGTGCAGACGCCGACTGACGCCATCGATCATGCAAACGAAATTCATCCTCTGCACACTGATTGCGGTGCTGGCGCTCATGCTGGCGGGCGCTGCGGCGGCATCCTCGTCGCAGCAGCATCACACCTGGGCGGAAACGGAGCTGGTGCTGGCGCTGGACAAGATTCGCGCCGGCGAATACGACCGCGCGCTGGATGACCTGACGAACCTGATCGATGCGCGGCCGCATTTCAAGCTGGCGCAGTTCGTCTACGGCCAGCTGATGGTGGCACGCACCGGCCGCACGCCGCCGGCGGAGCTGCGCCGCCAGCTGCAGGGTGTGCGCCTGGCCATGATCGACGAGGCGCGCGTGCGCTGGCGTCATCGTCGCGACACCAGCGCCCGACACGACCGCGTGTCGGCCGCCATCATCCGGCTGGCGCCGCAGTACGAGCATGTACTGCTGGCCGATTTGAGCCACAACCGCCTGTATCTGTTCGCCAACGACAATGGCCTGCCGCATCTGCTGGGCGATTTCTACGCCACCATCGGCAGCAACGGCCTGGACAAGTACAGCGCCGGCGACATGCGCACGCCCATCGGCATCTATCGCATCACCGGCTTCCATGATGGTGCCGAGCTGCCGGACCGCTACGGCGCCGGCGCCTTTCCGCTGGATTATCCGTATGCGCTGGACCGGCGCGACGGGCGCACCGGCCACGGCATCTGGCTGCACGGCGTGCCGCGCACCACCTTTGCGCGCCCGCCGCGTGCCAGCGACGGCTGTGTGGCGGCGGCCAACGACATCATTCTGTGGCTGCGCGACTACATCGATCCGGGCCAGACGCCGATCATCCTGACACACGATCTGCAGTGGCTGAGCCGCGACCAGGCCCCGGCCCGGCGGGCAAGCGCCGAAGCGGCGCTGCACGACTGGATCGAAAGCTGGGAGGCGCTGGATAAGGAACGCTATCTGGCACATTATGCCGATGATTTCACCACACTCGACGGCGTCGACCGGGAGGCGTTCGCGGCGCGCAAACGGGTCGTCAATCGCGGCAAGACCTCGATTCGCGTCGCCATCGATCAGCTCAGCATCTTCCGTTATCCCAACATGGCCGGGCAGCCCATGCTGAAGATGCCGTTCCGGCAGGAATACAGCAGCAACAATTTCGACTGGCGTGGCCGCAAGGTCCAGTACTGGCGCCGCAGCGACGACCAGTGGCGCATTCTGCTGGCGGGCAGCCCGGCTGATGCGGGCTACCGCCGGTCGCGGCGCCGCTCGATCAGATAGTCGGCCACATCGAACATGGCTTCGTTTCCGCCGGCCATGCGACCGGTGATGCGGTAGCGCCCGGCCACGCCCAGGCTGGGCACGGCGCGCACGCGATAGGCGCGCGTCAGTTGTTCGGCGCGCGCCACGCGCTGGTCGATGGCGGGGCTGTTGAGCACGCGCTCGAAGCGCTCGCCGTCGATGCCCTGTTTCTCGACGAAGGCACGCGCACCGGCCAGGTTGCCCAGTTTCCTGTCGTGCCGGTGGATGGCGTCGAAGATCCGGCCGTGCAACTGGTCGAACACGCCCAGTTCCCGTTCGGTGTAGAACAGGCGCGCGTAGAAGCGGCTGCTGTTGTCGAACACCACCGGCACGCGCCGGAAGACGACATCCTGCGGCAGTTGCCGCTGCCACTGCTGCACGACACCGTCAAGGGCGTAGCAGTGCGGGCAACTGTAGAGGAAGAACTCGACCACGTGAATGCGGCCATCCTCGGCATGCGTCACCGGCGTTTCGAGCGGCTGGTAATGCTCGCCGGACAGATAGCGCAGCGGCTGCGCCGCCACCGGCAGGCTCAGACAGATCAGTACCAGCACGGGCAGAGCGCGAACACCGGCCAGTCGCCGCATGCCGTCAGCGAGCCGTGGTCGCAGAATGCCGGTGCCGGGCATCAGATGCGTCCGGATTCCACCTCGACCGTGGTACCGGCCTGCGCATCGCTGACATCATCCGCTTCATCCGCAGCTTCGGCATCATCGGCGGATTCGGCGTCTGCGTCCGCTTCATCTTCAGCGGCGGCCTCGGCGTCCGCTTCTGCCGCCTCGTCCGAATCATCCGCAGCGGACTCGTCATTGTCCGACTCGTCTTCCGTGTCGGCGGTTTCGTCCTGTTCGTCACCTTCGTCCGCAGCTTCATCGGCGGCTTCGCCATCCTCGTCCGCGTCAGCTGCTGCAGCCTCGTCCGACTCGTCTGCGTTCGATTCTGCTTCCGCGTCGGCGGCTTCGTCCTGCTCGTCACCTTCGTCTGCGGCTTCATCGGCGGCTTCGCCATCCTCGTCCGCGTCAGCCGCTGCAGCCTCGTCCGACTCGTCTGCGTCCGA
>Ga0079226_10004067_pt1 | contig 11175 bp, 7 predicted proteins | sample Poulit2014_FD_76345 | JGI IMG/M metagenome (GOLD analysis project Ga0079226, IMG submission 76345) | Agricultural soil microbial communities from Georgia to study Nitrogen management - Poultry litter 2014 | ecosystem: Environmental > Terrestrial > Soil > Agricultural land | place: USA: Georgia...
AGCACCTCGCCGCGATCCGCAGCACCGGCGGGGGCAGGGGCACCGGTGTCGGCGGAGGCGGCGGCCTCTGCGGTCTCCGCCCCGCGCGGGGGTAGGCCGCGGGCCGCGTGTGCGCGGTCGCCGGCCGCCAGCACCACCGAGAAGTACGGCACCTGATCGGGATCGACGTCGGCGGCGGCGCCGATGCGTTGGGCCTCCATCGAGGCCCGTTCGACGTAGACGGCGTCTCCGAGTCGGCCCGCCTGGGCCAGTGCCCCGCGCACGGCGGGGAAGGTGCGGCCGAGCTTCATGATCACCGCGGCGTCGGTGTCGGCCAGACGCCGGGCCAGCTCGTGCTCGGGCAGGGTGCCCGGCAGCACGGTGAGCACATCGGTGCGGCGCACCAGCGCGGTGCCCGAGGCGGCGGCCGCGGCCGAGAACGCGGTCACCCCCGGCACGATCTCCGCCGAAAAACGCGGGGCGAGCCGGTCGTGTAGATACATGTAGGAGCCGTAGAACATCGGGTCGCCCTCGCACAGCACCACCACCGTGTGCCCGGCGTCCAGATGGGCGGCCAGCCGGGCCGCGCAGTGGTCGTAGAACTCGGCGAGCGCGCCCTCGTAGCCGCCCGGATGGTCGGTGACCCCGGTGGTGACCGGGTAGACCAGTTCCTCGAGCAGCGCCGAATCCGGGATCAACTCGGCGGCGATGACGTAGGCGTTCGACGACACCGAGTTCGGCCCGCGGTGATAGGCGATCACCTCGGCCGTCTGGATCAGCCGGGCCGCCTTGCGGGTGATCAGCTCCGGATCGCCGGGCCCGAGCCCGACCCCGTAGAGCGTGCCGGTGGTCATTCGCGTTCCTGGGCGAGCGCGTTGACCGCGGCCGAGGCCATCGCCGATCCGCCGCGCCGGCCGCGCACCACCAGGTACGGGATGTCGGCGCCGTGGGAGGCGAGCGCCTCCTTCGATTCGGCGGCGCCGATGAACCCGACCGGCACCCCGATGATCGCGGCCGGGCGCGGGGCGCCCGCATCGATCATCTCCAACAGATGGAACAGGGCCGTCGGTGCGTTGCCGATCGCGACCACCGCGCCTTCGAGTCGGTCCGCCCACAGCGACACCGCGGCCGCCGAGCGGGTGGTCGACCACTGCGCGGCGAGCCCGGGCACACGCTCGTCGCGCAGCAGGCACAGCACGTCGTTGTCGCGCGGCAGCCGGGCCCGGGTCACCCCGGAGGCGACCATGTTGGCGTCGCAGAAGATCGGGGCGCCGCCCTGCAGCGCCGTGCGTGCCGCCGAGGCCAGGCGCGGATGGATGTCCAGATCCTCGGTCAGGTCGACCTGGCCGCAGGCGTGGATCATCCGCACCGCCACCTTCTCCGCATCGGCCGGCACCGCCGTGAGGTCGGCCTCGGCGCGGATGGTGGCGAAGGAGTCGACGTAGATCTCCGGGCCGTCGGTGATGTAGTCGTAGCGGCGCGGGGGCGGGGTGAGGGCGGGGGAGCCGGGGACGATCATGATCCTCCTGACGATGCGGGACCGGGTGCGGTGAGCACCCGCAGGGAGTGAGGGCGGGTCGGGGCGCCGCAGCCGCGGGCGCAGCCGACCACATGGACAGCGGTCTCGGCCCCACCCGCGGCGACCAGGGCGCGCGCCGCGGCGCGGGTGTCGCCGGCCGACTTCGCGCAGCCCGGCGCGCCGATGCACGCGGTCACCCGTGTCCACGGGCTGGCCGGATCGGTGACGAAACCGGCGGCGGCCAGCCGGGCGGCGAGCGCTGCCGGATCGTCCCCGGCCGGGACGGCGAGCATCCGGTGCGCGGACAGGTGGACGTCACCGTCGGGCAGCGCGGCGACCATCTCGGGGGTGAGGGTGCCCAGCGGTGCGAGCGCCACGACCGCACCGGTCCGGGCGCCGCTGCCCGGGTGGAACCCGGGGCTGGGCGGCGCGGTGTCGGCCGGGGGCGCGGAAACGTCCGGGCCGGCCGGGGCCGAGGTCTCGGCCGGGTCTGCGCCGCCGAGTTCACGGCCCGCACCGGGCAGGTCGGCGATCCGCCAGGCGTCTGTGCCGAGGGTGACGAAACCGCGGGCGAGGGAGATGAGCGCGGCCGGGGCGCCGGCGAGGTCGACCACGGGACCGGACAGTGCCCCGATGCGCACCGCGGCGCGGGAGTCGTCGAGCGCGATCGCGGTCAGATCCGGGGCGAGGCCGGCGATGTCGCCGCGGCCGTCGTCGAGGCCGAACAGGAACCGGCCCGACAGCGCGGTGAGCGCCCGGTCGGCGCGCAGGCGCCCGTCCAGTTCGGCGGCCAGTCCGCGGATGTCCGCGCGTCCGCCGGCCAGCCCCGACAGCGGGGAGGCGACGATGTTGCGCACCCGCTCATGGGCCGGGCTCGGCAGCAGACCGAGCGCCGCGGCGTCGGCGGCGAGCCCGCCGACCGCGTCGTCGCCTGACAGCCCGCGGATCTGCACGTTCGCCCGCGAGGTCAGATGCAGGTCCCCGTCGCCGTGGCGGGCCGCGGCGGCCGCGAGGTCGCGCAGCAGATCCGCGGTGGTCGCGCCGCCGGGCAGGCGCAGCCGCACCAGCGCGCCGTCGGCGGCGGTGTGCGGGCGCAGCAGGCCCGGACATCGATCGGCGGGCCGATCGAAGTCGGGGGCGGTCGGAGCAGGGGGCATCGCGGCACATGCTTGCACATCGGCGCGCGGGAGCCCGACGGGTGTCCCTGCGCTAGGCTGGCCGAGCCGTGGTGTTCGGGAAGCCGGTGCGATACCGGTGCGGCCCTCGCCACTGTGAGCGGAGATGCCCGCGCATCACCGCCCGTCGCACACGCTGCGGCGGGCAGACCACTGGACCGATCCCGGTCCGGGAAGGTCGATGCGCGCGGCGCTCGATCCGCGAGCCAGGAGACCGGCCACGGCAGCTGATGTCCACGAGGGTTTTGGAGTCCTGTCATGTCGCGTGATCTCGCGCCGTCCGCCGGTGAGTCGCCCCGGATCCTGCTGCTGTCCACCTCGGACACCGACCTGCTGTCGGCGCGCGGATCGGGCGCCGACTTCCTCGTCGGCAACCCCACCCGGGTGCTGCCCGACGGTCCCGGCTTCGCCCCCGACACCCCGGCCGGACGCACCGCACGCGCCCGCCTGGCCGGCATGCTCGACGAGGCCGACCTGGTGATCGTGCGGATCCTCGGCTCGGCCCGCTCCTGGCAGGAGGGCCTGGACACCGTGCTGGCCTCCGGCAAGCCCACGGTGGTGCTCGGCGGTCAGCAGACCCCGGATGCGGAACTGATGAGCCACTCGACCGTGCCCGGCGGCACCGCGGCCGAGGCGCACACCTATCTCGCCCACGGCGGGCCGGACAACCTGGCCGGTCTGCACGGCTTTCTGTCCGACACCGTGCTGCTGACCGGGGTCGGCTTCGAAGCGCCCGCCCCGCAGCCCGAATGGGGGATCGTGCCCCCGCGGGAGGGCGCCCCGGCCCCGGCCGAGCTCGCCGAGGGCGACCGGCCCGCCCGGGTGGGCGTGCTGTTCTACCGCGCTCACCACGCGTCGGGCAACGTCGGGTTCGCGCACGATCTGGCCGAGGCGATCACCGCCACCGGGGTGGCCGAACCGGTGCTGATCCACGCGGCCTCGCTGCGCACCGTGCCGGACGATCTGCTCGACGAGCTGCGCACCCTCGACGCCCTGGTGGTCACCGTGCTGGCCGCCGGCGGCACCAACCCGGCGAAGGTGTCCGCGGGCGGAGACGACGAGGCGTGGGACGTCGGGGCGCTCGCCTCCCTCGACATCCCGATCCTGCAGGGACTGTGCCTGACCTGGGACCGCGAGACCTGGGCGGGCAACGAGGACGGGCTCTCACCGATGGACGCGGCCTCGCAGATCGCGGTGCCCGAATTCGACGGCCGCATCATCACCACCGCCTTTTCGTTCAAGGAGTTCGACGACGAGGGCCTGCCGCGCTACGTCACCGACCCGGAGCGGTGCGCGCGGGTAGCCGGGATCGCCGTGGCCCACGCCCGCCTGCGGGTCGTGCCGCCGGCGAAGCAGAAGATCGCGGTCATGCTCTCGGCCTATCCGACCAAGCACGCCCGGGTGGGCAACGCGGTCGGACTGGACACCCCCGTCTCGGCGATCCACACCCTGCGCGCGATGGCGGCGGCCGGCTACGACCTCGGCGACGGTTTTCCCGGCATGGACCTGGAAGACGACGCCGAGGCCGGGGACGCGCTGATCCACGCCCTGATCGACGCCGGCGGCCAGGAGGAGGACTGGGCGGTCGGCGGCGACGACGCCCACGTGGTGCGCGTCGATCCCGAGGACTACCGCCGCTGGACCGCCCACCTGCCCGCCGAGCTGCAGGATCAGATGCGTAAGTCCTGGGGCGAGGCTCCCGGCGAGCTGTACGTCGACGATGAGGGCCGGATCTGTGTGGCCGCACTCCAGGCGGGCAACGTGGTGCTGATGCTCCAGCCGCCCCGCGGGTTCGGGGAGAACCCGGTGGCGATCTACCACGATCCCGAGCTGCCGCCCTCGCACCACTACCTGGCCTCCTACCGGTGGCTGGCCGAGGGTTTCGGTGCGCACGCGATCGTGCACCTGGGCAAGCACGGCACCCTGGAGTGGCTGCCGGGCAAGAACGCCGCCCAGTCCGCCTCCTGCGGTACCGACGCGGCCCTGGGCGATCTGCCGATGATCTACCCGTTCCTGGTCAACGACCCGGGTGAGGGCGCGCAGGCCAAGCGGCGCGCGCACGCCACCATCGTCGACCACCTGATCCCGCCGATGGCCCGGGCCGAGTCCTACGGCGAGATCGCCAAGCTCGAACAGCTCCTCGACGAGCACCAGCACCTGCAGGCGATGGACCCGGCGAAGCTGCCCGCGGTGCGCGCCCAGATCTGGACCCTGATCCAGGCCGCCCAGCTCGACCGCGACCTCGGCCTGGACGTGCGCCCCGAGGACGAGGGCTTCGACGACATCCTGCTCGACATCGACGGCTGGCTGTGCGAGATCAAGGACGCGCAGATCCGCGACGGGCTGCACGTGCTCGGCGCCGCGCCCGAAGGCGAGGCCCGGGTGAACCTGGTGACCTCGATCCTGCGGGCCGGCCAGGTGTGGGGCGGGACCGTGCAGGCCCTGCCGGGCCTGCGCACCGCGATCGGGCTGGCCGACGACGCGCCCGGCCGGGCGATCGACACGGTCGAGACCGTGGCACGCACGGCCGTGGGCCGGCTCGAAGAGCGCGACTGGGACCCGGGCACGGTCGACGCCGTGGTCGCCGAGGTGCTCGCCGAATCCGCCGAGGCGCTCGCCGCGGTGGGCGCGGTTCCGGACACCGCGGCGGTCACCGAGGTGCTGCGCTTCGCCGCCACCGAGGTCGTGCCGCGCCTGGCGGGCACCGGTGCGGAGATCACGCAGGTCCTCCGCGCGCTGCGCGGCGGCTACATCCCGGCCGGGCCGTCCGGTTCGCCGCTGCGCGGTCTGGTCAACGTGCTGCCCACGGGCCGGAACTTCTACACCGTCGACCCGAAGGCGGTGCCCAGCCGGCTCGCCTACGACACCGGGGTGGCCCTGGCCGACGACCTGATCGCCCGGTACTTGGACGAGACCGGCGAGTACCCGGACTCGGTGGGGCTGTCGGTGTGGGGCACGGCCGCGATGCGCACCGCCGGTGACGACATCGGCGAGGTGCTCGCCCTGATCGGGGTGCGCCCGGTGTGGGACGCCGAATCCCGCCGGGTCACCGACATCGAGGTCATCGACCTGGAAGAGCTGGGCCGGCCGCGCATCGACGTCACCGTGCGCATCTCCGGATTCTTCCGCGACGCCTTCCCGCACGTGATCGACATGCTCGACGACGCGATCCGCATGGTCGCCGCCCTCGACGAGCCGGACGAGCAGAACTATGTGCGTGCCCACGCCCGTCGCGACGAGGCCGAGCACGGGGACACCGATCGGGCGGTGCGCCGGATCTTCGGCTCCGCCCCCGGGTCCTACGGGGCGGGCCTTCTGCAGCTGATCGACGCCGGCAACTGGCGTTCGGACGCCGACATCGCCGAGGTGTACACCGCCTGGGGCGGCTACGCCTACGGGCGCGGGGCGCACGGGGTGCCGGCCACCGACGACATGCGGGCGAACTACCGGCGCATCGCGGTGGCGGCGAAGAACACCGACACCCGCGAGCACGACATCGCCGACTCGGACGACTACTTCCAGTACCACGGCGGCATGGTCGCCACCGTGCGCTCGCTGACCGGTGAGGATCCGCGCGCCTACATCGGCGATTCGACCTCGCCCGACCGGGTGCGCACCCGGTCGCTGACCGAGGAGACCGCCCGGGTGTTCCGCTCGCGCGTGGTCAACCCGCGCTGGATGGCGGCGATGCGCCGGCACGGCTACAAGGGCGCGTTCGAGATGGCGGCCACCGTGGACTACCTGTTCGGCTACGACGCCACCGCCGGGGTGGTCGAGGACTGGATGTACGACCGGCTCGGCCACGAGTACGTGCTCGATGAGCAGAACCAGGAGTTCCTGCGCGAGTCCAACCCGTGGGCGCTGCGCTCGATCGTCGAGCGGCTCACCGAGGCCGCCGACCGCGGCCTGTGGGCCGAACCCGACCCGGAGCTGCTGGCCCAGCTCACGGCCGCCTACCTCGAGGTCGAAGGGGACCTGGAGGACCGGCAGTGACCCCCGGGTCCGCCGCGGGATCACCGGCCCCGGCCGCGCGCGCACGGCGGCGCGTGCGGCTGATCGGCATCGGCCCGGGCGGACCCGAGGATCTGACCGTCGCCGCGGCCACCGCACTCGGCGGTCTCGACGTGGTGCTGGTGGCCGACAAGGACCGCGGGGTCGAGGACCTCACGGCGCTGCGTACCGAGCTGTGCCGGCGCTACGGGCGGGCCGACCTGCGGGTGATCGAGGTGCCCGATCCGCCGCGGGACCGCGCCCCGGCCACCGACGCCGCCTACGACACGGCCGTGGCCGACTGGCACGCCGCCCGCGCCGAGCGGTATGCGGCCGTGCTGCGCGACGAGCTGGCAGACGGCCAGACCGCGGGTTTTCTGGTGTGGGGCGATCCGGCGCTGTACGACTCGACGATCCGCATCGTCGAACGCATCGCCGCCGCCGGGACGGTTCAGATCGACTACGACGTGCTGCCCGGTGTCTCCGCGGTGTCGATGCTCGCCGCCCGGCACAAGCTGGTGCTCAACCGGATCGGGCGCGCGGTGACCATCACGACCGGGCGGCGCCTGGCGGCCCACGTCGCCGACGGCCACGACGACCTGGTGGTCATGCTCGACGGGCACCTGGCCTGCGCGGAGCTGACCGGCGACTGGGACATCTGGTGGGGCGCGAACCTGGGCACGGCGGACGAGCAGCTCGTCGCCGGCGAACTGGGCGCGGTGCTGCCGGCCGTCCGCGCGGCCCGCGACCGGGCGCGCGCGGCCCGCGGCTGGGTGATGGACACCTACCTTCTGCGCCGACGCTGAGCTTCCCGTCCGCGGCATGACGGCGACCACCGCCCGGTGGACATATGCGCAGATGCGCATATGATCGTGGCATGGCTGCACACGGTCACGGACACGACCACGGGCACTCCCATGCGGTGAGTGCGGACGCCGACCGCCGCTACCTGTGGATCGCCCTCGGTCTGATGACCGCGCTGATGATCGCCCAGGTGATCATCGGCGTTCTCGCCGACTCGCTCGCACTGCTGGCCGATGCCGCGCACATGGTCTCAGACTCGGGCGCGCTCGCCCTGTCGCTGTTCGCGATGGCCATGGCCGCCAAGCCGGCCCGCGGGGCCTTCACCTTCGGGTTCAAACGGGTGGAGATCATCTCCGCCCTGCTCAACGGGGCCACCCTGATCGTGCTGGCCGCCTACTTCGTCTATGCCTCGATCGGCCGGCTGATCGCCCCGGGCGACCCGGACGGGATGCTCGTGCTGGTGGTCTCGCTGGTCGGCATCGTGGTGAACCTGCTGGCCACCTGGGTGCTGAGCAAGGCCAACCGTGAGTCGCTCAACGTCGAGGGCAGCTACCAGCACATCCTGACCGACCTGTACGCGTTCATCGGCACGGCGGTCGCCGGTGCGGTGATCCTGTGGACCGGATTCGTGCGCGCCGATGCGATCGCCTCGCTGTTCGTCGCCGCCCTGATGCTCAAGGCCGGCTACGTGCTCGTCCGGGAGGGCGGCCGGGTAGTGCTCGAGGCGGCCCCGCGCGGGATCGACCCGGAGGAGATCGCCGCCGACATCACCGCGCTGGATCCGGTGATCGAGGTGCACGACCTGCACGTCTGGGAGGTCACCTCGGGATTTCCGGCGCTGTCGGCGCACGTGCTGGTCGAGGACGAGGTCGACTGCCATGCGGCCCGCCTGCGCATCGAGCGGCTCCTGATCACCGACTACGGCATCGACCACACGACCCTGCAGGTCGATCACGCCGCGGAGGCTGCGCGCCACGCCGAGCACGGCGAGGACGGCGCGTGCCCGCCGGCGGTACTGCGCGAGGGGCACTGAAGCGGCCGGGCGGTGCCCGCGGCTCACCCGACCGGCGCCTCGTCGAGCACGGCCGCGGCCGAGTAGGCGTTGCCCAGCTGGTCGTACCAGTGCACCAGGACCTCGTCGCCGGGGGCGTGCAGATCGATCTGCAGCGCCAGCCCGTCCCCGGTGGTCACCCGCCGCTCGCCGAGCTCGGTGATCACATCGCCGGGGGACAGGCGCAGCCGGTCGGCCGGGGATCCGGGCACGACCTCCACGATCTCGGCGCCGGCCGGGATGTCGACCCGTTCGATCACCCGCACCCCCAACCGGGCGACCGGGCCGACGTGCACGGTGTCGGCCGAGTGGCCGCGCCGGACCTGCTCGGCCACCGACACGGCCTGATCGATCGGCACCGCGAAGCCGCGGCCCCCGCCCTCGGCCGGATCCACCGACAGCGAGGCGGCGGTGTTGACCCCGATGACCCGGCCCGCATCGTCGAGCAGCGGCCCGCCCGAGTCGCCGGGCCGGATCGGGGCCGCGGTCTCGATGACCCCGGTCAGCTCCTCGACCATCCCGGAGTCCGATTCGGCGCGGATCTTCCGGTCCAGCCCGATCAGTACGCCCGGGGTGGTGGTCAGCTCGCCGGTGCCGCCCGCGTTGCCCAACGCCACCACCGGCGCCTCCAGCGGCAGCGCGGTCACCTCGCCGCGCGCGGCCGGGGTGAGCCCGGCGGCCCCGCCGAGGGCGAGTACGGCGATGTCGCGGGTGCGGTCGTAGCCGAGCACCTCGGCCTCGTAGCGGGCGCCGGTCACCGGATCGTTGGCCCACACCTCGCGGGCACCGGCGACCACGTGGTTGTTGGTCAGCACCAGCCCGTCGTCGGTCAGCACGATCCCGGTGCCCGCCCCGCGCAGGGTGAACCCTTCCTCGGCGGGCAGATCCGACCACACGAGCACGGTCGACGGAGTGGCCGCGGCCGTCACTTCCTCCGGACTCGATCCCGGTGGCAGCGGGGGGTCCGGCGCGGGCAGCGGCTCCGGCTCGTCCGCCCCCGGCGCGGCGTCTGCGGCGAGCGCGGCCGATTCGTGATCGGCGGCCGGGTCGGGGGTGTGCACCGCGAGCTGTTCGGCGCCGACGACGATCGTCAGCAGGCCCGCCAACACCAGGGCGGTGACCGCGGCGATCAGTCGACGCACAGCACTGCCGCGGTCAGCGGACCAGCAACCAGTCGTGGAGGTCGCGGTAGAAGGTCGAGCGCTTCAAGTTCTTGCGCTCGGGCAACCCGTCGCGGATCAGGCGGCCGGCGACCATCCCGGTCTGCGCGGCCCGTCCCGACCGCCACCTGCGCCGGCGCAGCCCGCCGACCCGGGTGGCCTGCACGCCCGGCTCCTCGATCGTGGGGCGGATCTCCACGGCCGCGACCGTGCCGGTGAACAGCCGGTGCTCGTCGACGTAGGTCTCACCCTCGAGCTGCGCGCCGTCCGGGCCGGTGATCTCGGCGCGCCCGACGAGCGCGACGCCCAGGTCGTCGCGGATCAGCGGGGTGGCCACCGCCGGAGCGGCCAGCGCCTTCTTCGCGGCCGCCGCGCCGTGCTCGAGCCGGTAGACCCGGCAGGCGGGCGTGCGGTGCTCGGGCACATACGCCAGGGCGATGTCGAGCCGTTCGAAGCGCAGCAGATGGGTCAGCACCGCGGCCAGTGCCGCATCGTCGCCGAGCACCACCACCCGCTCGGCGGCGGTGGTGGCGGGGAGCACCGTCATCAGCTCCTCGCGGGTGGGCACGTCCGAGACCGTGACGAAGTCCTCCCCGGACAACGTCACGGGGATCGGAGCCTGTCCGCAGCGCAGCAACACGGCCGCCATGTTATCGGTACGCGCCGGTCCGTGGCCGCGGGGGCGCGGCGGGCCGGTCCGGCGCGGATTGTCCGAGGTGACGGCCCATCGACTAGGATGGACCCCCGGCATCCGCCGCCAGGCGGACGCGACCTATAGAGCGTAGGAGAGCAACCGATGCCGGCGATCGTGCTGATCGGCGCCCAGTGGGGCGATGAGGGCAAGGGGAAGGCCACCGACCTGCTCGGCGGCCAGGTCCAGTGGGTGGTGCGCTACCAGGGCGGCAACAACGCCGGGCACACCGTGGTGTTGCCCAACGGCGACAACTTCGCCCTGCACCTGATCCCCTCGGGCATCCTGACCCCGGGAGTCAACAACGTCATCGGCAACGGCGTGGTCGTCGATCCGGGCGTGCTGCTCGACGAGTTGTCGGGTCTCGACGAGCGCGGGGTGGACACCTCCTCGCTGCTGATCAGCGCGGACGCGCACCTGCTGATGCCGTACCACGTGGCCATCGACAAGGTCACCGAGCGCTTTCTGGGCAACAAGAAGATCGGCACCACCGGCCGCGGCATCGGGCCCTGCTACCAGGACAAGATCGCGCGCGTGGGCGTGCGGGCCGCCGACGTGCTCGACGAGTCGATCCTGACCCAGAAGGTCGAGGCCGCGCTCGAGCTGAAGAACCAGATCCTGGTCAAGATCTACAACCGGCGCGCGATGGATCCGGCCCAGGTCGTCGACGATGTGCTGGCGCAGGCCGAACACTTCAAGCACCGCATCGCCGACACGCAGTCCGCGCTCGCGCACGCGCTCGAAGATGGCCAGAACGTGCTGCTGGAGGGCTCGCAGGGCACCCTGCTCGACGTCGACCACGGCAC
>Ga0079226_10004068_pt1 | contig 11175 bp, 6 predicted proteins | sample Poulit2014_FD_76345 | JGI IMG/M metagenome (GOLD analysis project Ga0079226, IMG submission 76345) | Agricultural soil microbial communities from Georgia to study Nitrogen management - Poultry litter 2014 | ecosystem: Environmental > Terrestrial > Soil > Agricultural land | place: USA: Georgia...
AAAAGAATTTATTGAAAAGAGTACAACTATAATTACTAACCTTCATGACGATTGCCTCTTAGCTCATCTTATTAGATGCAGCATCTTTTACGTCACGTCGTCCGTACCAGTTTTAGATATGTTTATACTACACATTTTCTTTAAAATTGTCAAACTATTCTAGCAGGTATGCAACGCTTTTTCAAAGGTCTTAAAATTTCTTTCCTTTATGTTTTGATTATGTATAGTAGCTCCACATCTTCCGATTACAATGTCACGTCATCCTGGAAAATATCACTTCTTTTTGGTTATCTGCACCTTCCAAGCATGCAACTACACTATCGCCAACCTTATTTGCACATTGTCGAACACCAACTACACCACTTCCTGACTTAATTACACCTATCCAGCTACGGTCTACACGTCTTCAGCCTGTAATCTCACATCATTCTCAAAAAATGTCACATCATTCCTAGCCATCTGCACCTCCCTAGCTTGCAATCACACCATTGCCAGACTTATCCGCACGTATCCATCTACAAACTATACCTTCGCTAGCCATAATTACACTCCTTCCTCAGCAAACTTCACATATTCTGTTTCAAATCTCACCTCGTCCAGAATAAAATCCACATCTCCAGATTAAAATCGCACACTATCCTGAAAAAATTCACATCCTTCATCCTCAACCTCACGTCTTTTTTTAAAATCTTCACCTTCCAAGTCCACAACGACACATCTCTCAGAAAAATCTACACCACCCATCGAAAATCCGCACATCCAAGCACCCACTCTAAGTAATCCAAGTAACTAAGCCAACCCCAAAATCAAAAAGGAAAGATCATTTAAGTAAAACATTCACCGAGCAAAACCAAGTATTATCAACAAATATATCGCAAACAAAACACGTACAGGCTGCTCCCTAAGCACTAGTATCTCAAACCTTAACCCATAACGAGCAATCGAAATAGAATAAAGCCATGTCATTAACGGTTCTTTCTTCCGCAATCCGCTCCTCAAAAACTCTGCAGAGGTGGATCAAATCAGCCGCAATAAACATATTATTCATCAACAGAGAAAAGGGAATTAACCTTGATATTTCACATCACAAACTAAGAACCCAATTTGAAAGAGGCTTTCAATTAACATATATCCAGTTTCCTAACAGTCCTTATTTCAAACCTCTTTAAAACATTAAAAATCTTTTTGAAAAAAGCTAGTCATTCTCTCTTTTTCAATTAAGACAGTTCCATTCGCTTTCTTCATAACCAAAAAACAGAGGAATGAGCATTTTTCAGCTCATTCCTCTGTCCCCTTTAAACAAATCTGCCATGCGTTTGCATCTCAACTGCTTGAAATATACACATGTAAACCTGAATTATTCATACTTTTTCAAAAGGATATGATTTGAAACTAAAAAGACATTTCTCTAATTCAAAAACCTCAAAACAACGCGGTTTTGTCCTTTTCAGCTTGGAATACTTCATATGTTTCTGGTTTTAGACAGACGAAACCCTTGGTCTTGCGGTCTTTTTTTCAGAAAGTTTGCTTTAACAGGTGGTTATTCCAACTGCAGGTTTTGTATACGCCGCAATACTTGCCAAAAGAAAGCAGCATAGACAAAACTGGAAGACAGTTTAAAGTATAGCGAACGGCCTGACTTCACAAGCTTGCTGGCCACTTTCACCATCCTCGTGCGAATCGTCTGAATCTGCATATTTTGATGACGAGAAGGGAAACATAAGGTGCGCAGCCAGTTCGCTATATTATAAGCCAATACTTAACCTTAGCAGAAACAGGTTCTTTTTTCATTTATAAAGTGAAGAGTCGTGGTGGCTAGACGACTTGATAAAACAGGGATTGAAGTATAGCTGTCATGAAACGATGAATAATTCAGGATTTTGTTTGTTAAATTCTTCTATAAAAAGAAAAAGAATAAATCTTTTTATTGCTACAAAATATTTTATTCAACTCATTTCTGCCTCTAGCTTCAATTACCAAATTTTAACATGGTGTTTCTCCGAAAATTTTATTCTTTTACGCCTTGTATAATTAGCATAAGAGTAAGTTTCACTATTCTTAATATATCTATTTACCAGTTTTTTTATAACCTAAGGTACACTTTAAAAAACACTTTATTGGGTATTTTCTTTAAATTGTCTATTTATTGAAAATGTTGAAATATCGTATGTCGTTTTGCCTTCTTTAATAAGTTGACTTAATATTTCCCCAATAACAATACTATATTTGAACCCATGTCCAGAAAAGCCAGTTGCTATAATTATATTATCATTTTCTGGATGTGAATCTATAATAAAATTCTTATCTGGTGTCTTGGTAATGAAACAAGTTTCTCCTTTCTTAAAATTTCTACTGACAGCTGGGATAATTTTCTTCATAAAATATATTAAATCTTCTTCATCCTCTGAATATTCACCAAATTCTTCTTTAGTGTCAGGTTCCATCGGTATTTCAGAATCGTTTCTTCCGATTTTAATACCACTGCCGCTTATATTTGGAAACCCGTAATATTTTCGTTTATTAAAATTAAAATAAAAACAAGGCAAATTGGGTGGGTAAAACTCATTTCCTACTGCTTTAAACCACCCGAAAGTTTTTCGCATTGTCTGTAGTGGAAGTTCTATATTGTCAAGTAGCCTTTCACTCCAACCACCGGCACTTATGATTACTTTACTTGCAAAAAAACTCCCTCTACTTGTAATCACTTCAACCCCATTATGAATTGATTTTATAGAAATTACTTTTGTATCGTATAATGTATTAACTTTATTATAATGAGCTATTAATTGTCTGAACGCTAATAAAATTTTAGTACTCATCAAAACACCGGATGTAGCTTCAAAAAAGCTTTGGTAAGTATTTGGTACAGTAAATTGTGGAAATCTATGTTCAATCTGTTTTGCACTAAGGGACTCCAAAGGTAATGAATATCGTTTAGCTACAGATACCGAATCTGCAATAAATGGTGCATTTTCTTCTCCTGCGAGAAGTGTGCCGCTAGGATAAAATAATTTTTCGTTGCTTTGTTTTTCTAAATCGCTCCATAATTCCTGTGCACGGAGTACAAGTGGCACGTATTGTGTTCCTTCTGCTGAAGCATGCCGAATTAGCCTTGTTTCACCATGATGACTTCCTTTACTATGCGGAGGGGTATACATATCAATCATCAATGTTTCTAAACCTGTTTTACCTAGATAATAACCTGCAGCAGAACCTATAGCGCCGCCCCCAACAACGATAACGTCATAATTTTTCTTCACTTAATTCCCCCCTGCCATCTTTTTTAACTTAATTCCTATAACAGAATTGAAGTTAATTGAAAAGCCACTTGAAATGAATAATATCCAAGAAATTCTATTTTCTGAATCCATTTCTTTCTTTCTTTTGGTTTATTCCATGCTTTATCCAACCGTAAGCTACAGCAATTGCAGAAAAATAACACAATCCAATTGAAAAATAAACGAGGATATTCCAAAAAATCATTTTATAAACTCCTTTCTTTGCATATTTAAAACCTTTAAGCCTGATCTAATTTTTCTTGGATAAACGCTTTTGTAGGGGGTTTTTCAATTGTTAATTTATGAACAATAAACATAGTAAGTAAATTAGCTATAATCCCTAAGATTAATGATGGCGTTTCAAAAGGTTCGTTTAAGATAAACTCCCAAATTATAGATACAATGACACCTGCTAACATAGCGGGTATAGCTGCAAAAGGAGAAATAATTTGCTGTTTAGCTTTTCCTAAAACTAGCGCAACAACTATAACAGGAACAATAGAAGGTGCCCAAAGATCAAAAATAAATACCATTAAATCAAACACATTTGGAATGGACAAAGCAATTATAATTCCACCTACTCCCACTATTAAAGTAGACCATTTTGCTAAACTTAATAATTGTTGATCTGTGGCATTAGGATTCATAAATTTTTGATATATATCCCTTGTAAAAATAGTAGAAGTTGTATTTAAAATCGAATCTCCCGTGGACATCACAGCAGCAATTAATGCACCAAAAACTAAGCCCACTACGCCCGTTGGCATGTATTCAATAATCATATTTGTAAACACCAAATCAGGATCCACATCTGGTAGAAGAACAACACCTATTAATCCAATGACAATGACTACAATCGTCATAAAAAAATAAAATAACCCAAAATAAGTAACTGATAACTTACTATCTCTTTCTGTCTTGGCAGAAGCATACCGTTGAATATAAAATGGTGCCAAAGCTTCTCCAAGTAAAAAGGTTAAGAAAAACGCAATTAACGCTGCTACTGACCAACCTGCCGTGAAATCTAAATGCCTCTCTCCAATTGCGCTTACTTTATTTACCATCGCTTCCATTCCACCAATATCGTTTAGCGCTAATGTAAGCACTGTCGCAATTCCCAACACTAATACTATAAATTGTATCGCATCTGTATAAATAACTGCTACCATACCGCCGCCCCATGTATACAGTACTGTAATTCCAGCAGCTACTATGGTCATAGGAACAAATGAAAAACCAGTCAATGTTTCTAAAATTCTTCCCATCGCTAATACTTGTACACCAAACATGCCAATACTATAAAGAAATGAAAATACACCTGATACTAATCTGCCTGATATACCAAAATAGTATCCGAAAATATCTCCAACTGTGTAAACATTACCTAACTCTCTTACACGGGGAGCTATAAATTGCCCGATTAAGACTTGACTCACTACAACACCTAATACAGCTAAATAAATTACAACGCCTGTTTCATAAACAAAAGAAACTCGGCCAATGGTAGCTCCTCCCCCAGCTAATGTTGCCCCAACAGTTGCAAAAATAAGAGCCATTGGCATAGAACGACTAGCAACTGTATAATCATCAAAACTAGATATACGTTTCATAGATATATAACCAATTAATAATACAATGACTAAATATAACAATACTATTAAAAAATCAAAACTACTTATAGGCATAATCATATCTCCTCGCTTTCCGTTATTTAAAAAGTATATTTATTTATTATTTCTACTTTTAAAATAGGATGAATATTTATATATTGTAGAAATTAACAGTATTTTAAAATGACCTACGTAACCTTTAGTCATTATGTAAATCGATTGGGGTTAAAAGCAGCAATTTCAAATTTTGTATTTCCTGTATGAATTAATTCTGATATAATTTTCCCTGTAGCTGGGGACATAGAAACTCCTACCATAGCATGTCCTGTAGCGATATATGCGTTGCACAAATCAGGAACCTTTCCAATTACTGGAAGTCCATCTGGGGTCATAGGTCTCATCCCGACCCATTCTTCTTCCGTTCCTTTAAATGTATTTTTAAAATATTTTTCGGTTGAAGAACGAATATTCTCAATACGGTCTTGGTTTATATATAAATTATTTCCGGATAATTCCATAGTCCCCCCCATACGAATAGCGTTGTTAAACGGAGTAACTCCTCCTTTCGAATCTCCAAGATATAAAGGGTGTTTAACATTAGGAGATGGATTAGACACTGTGATACTATATCCTTTGCCAGCAGTTAATGGTAGTTCATAATTTAGTTTTTTGGCTACTTCTTTCGACCATGTACCTGTAGCAATAACTACGTCATCAACATCATAAATTTTTTCTTCAGTTTTTACAGCAGTGATTTTTTTATTTTCCACTTCGAGATCCATCACTTTTGAATTAGAATACATATTTGCACCCATTTCTGTCAGTTTCTTTACTAACCCTTTTGAAAGTGTTTCAGGACGTGTATGATATTGATTATCCAGATATATACCTCCTATAACTTCGTTGGATAGAGCAGGTTCCATTTCAAGTATTTCTTCTTTATTAATATAACTCGGCCACGCATGGTTGTACTCTTTTGAAATAGACTTAAATCTTTGCAATTTATTTTGTAGCTTATCTTCATCAAGAAAAGCAAATAGCATCCCTTGTTTATGAAGTTCAAATTCGACTCCTTCCGTTTTCAAGGAATTAAATAAAGATAATGTTGATTGGCTAAGAGTTAATAAAGCTTCTTCTCCTTTTTTAAAGGAATCTTCGTTACAATACCTCATAAATTTCATGAGCCACTTTGATAGTTTAGGTATAGCAGACATTTTCAGATAAAGCGGGCTATCTCTATTGAAAATCATTTTGAATGAGTCTGATATAAGGCCTGGGGCAGGCACAGGTTCATGTAATGCTGGGCATAACCATCCTTGATTCCCTTTTGAACAAGCCATTCCAAACTCATCTTTTTCTAAAACGGTTACATTTGCTCCCATTTTTTTTAAATAATAAGCACTAGTAAGTCCAATAACTCCTCCACCAACAACAACTACGTTTTTCATATTTAATTCTCCTAATTTACATTTTCAATATTATTCTGAATCTTATGTTAATTTTATTATAATATCCTTGAAATTACATCGTTGCATTTGAACAAAATCAACAGTATATTTTAGATATGTTTTGTGCAAAACTCACTGCTTTTGTTGCTTAGTTCATTTTTTCCATGATTATGCTTAAATATAAAGACATGATTTGCCTAAAATCATTTGGGTCTATTCCAGATATTTTTTTTATTTTATTTAAGCGATATTGAAGCGTGTTTCTGTGGATATATAAGTACTCAGCAGTCTTTTTTTTGCTAAAACTTGATTCACACCAACAGCAGATTGTATCTTTTAATTCTTTTGCATCTGTCTGTTCATCTAAAGTAAATAACAAAAAGTGCATATAATTGCTTGAATAGCTGTTTATTGCAAATGTCGACAAATTTTCAAGTAATAAATCATGAATATAATAAACCCGCGAAGTTTCATTCAATTTTTCACCTAAATGTAATGCTCTTCGTGCTGCTTGCAAAGAATCGCGAAGTTCAACATTTTTTTCAGATATTGAACCTAGACCGATAGTAGTATCTAGTTCTTTTTTTTGAAATAGAGTTTGTATTTTTTTACATTTTTCTTTTATTTTTGATGGGTCCCCTACTTTTTTATTAAAATCTTTATACGTAACATCAATAAATGGGATTAATATAAACTGATTCTTTTGAAAAGGTATTATAATATCTTCAACATTTGAAAAGATAGTCTTAATAGCTCTTATTAATTCTCTATTAAAAGATATCTTCTTTATTTGAGTTAATTGTTTCTCATTTGATTCATGAAAAAGCTCTTTATCTTTTGTAAGCTTTTCAAAAAAATTAATAATAATGACCATCCGTGGGAGATTAAGGTTGTATCCAAGCTCTTCACCACGAATGCGAAGATATTGTTCATTTGATTCGTCAGCCGGCATTACTATTATTTCTTTCAGTAAATTTTCTACATCTTTTTCATGCAACATCTGAGATCGAATATACATTTCTTGATAAAGCATAGTTTCAATATATTCTTTCAGCAAATAACAATATCCTTTTACCTCTTCTCTTTCCCCTGTTATTCCAAAAGATCCTACATTTTCTCCGGATATTTTTATAGGCAGCGCATACCCTGGCTTTGTTCCCTGAAGTAATTCAATATTTACTGAGCTGGGGTTAGGGTTACCTGTATCCATTATATTAATTGATGCTTCATGTAATCCCCCTATTCTCGAAGAATCACTTGATCCTATAATAATAGAATCTTCATTCATAATAATCACGTCGTACCCAATAATTTCACTAGTAGAAACGGCGACTTTTTGCGCAATATTTTCTAACATATTTTTCACCTCTGTAGATATAGTTACGTGTTATCATTCTTATTTTTAAATAATGCAAACTTTTCAAGGAACATTTAATAGTTTCCTGATGCCCTAACTCATATACTTAAACTATTATGTAGGAAATTCTACTTCAAATCTCCCCTCTTCCAAAATAAACTCCACATCTCCAGATTAAAATCGCACACTATCCTGAAAAAATTCACATCCTTCATCGTCAATCTCACGTCTCTCTTTAAAATCTTCACCTTCCAAGTCCACAACGACACATCTCTCAGAAAAATCTACACCACCCATCGAAAATCCGCACATCCAAGCACCCACTCTAAGTAATCCAAGTAACTAAACCAACCCCAAAATCAAAAAGGAAAGATCATTTAAGTAAAACACTCACAAACAAACCGAAAAACCAAGCTCTATCATTATCTAGATCGTAACCAAAACACTCATCCACACCTGCTTAGCCATCATCACAAAACTCCATCCCAGATCAACTGCTCAAAACACCACCATATCACTACTGTCCTTCTCCTTCTCACCCCGTGGCTCCAACCATCTCGCCCCAAAACAACGAAACATTATTTTACAAGATTTACACACCGTTTTATTGTGTTTCGTAATTTGGTGAGTTCTGCTTGTAGACTTCTACTAGAAATTAGGAAAGGGATCTATTTAGATAATTTATTTAAAACAAAGTTTAAAGTTGGTTCATTGTAAAGCTTATAATTAAATATTTCTATCATTTTAATAATATAAGAAGAAAATTCATGATTGACAATTTTTTCCTATAATTTATCATTTAAGTATAAGGGAGGGGTTCAATTGATTGAAAATATGAGTAAAGTTACTCTGAAGGGCGGGTATTATGATACACCGTTAGACATTAATTTTATTGAAGAAAAAGAAGAGAAAAAAAGCATTTCAACCGGTAATATGCAGGAAATTTATTCTAGAGCAATATTAGTATACGGTGAAAACGGATCAGGTAAAAGTAGTATAGCTGATGCTTTAAACTCTTATGTCACCGGTGAAATTGACAGCGAGTACAAAGTTGATTTAGAAGCAAAAGATGTCACAGCAATTGATGAAAATATTCTTAAAAATAATATGTATATTTACAGCGAGACATTTATTGATAAGGAAGTAAAATATGCCGAAGAAGGATTAAACGCCGTTGTTATGTTTGGTGAACAAACTGAAATTGAAAAAGATATAAAATTAAAAGAAGAAGAAATGGTTAATAACAATACGCTGATAAACAATCTCACGGAAAAAATAGAAACCAGTAAGCAACACCGTGATACACAATTTAACTTAATATCAGATGGATTAAAAAAAGACGGTGATTGGGCCGATACAGATAGAGAAATTAAAGGAAATAAACAAAAGTCTACAGTATCCAAAAACGTCATAGAAAATATTTTTTCAAATTCATCCACACTTACAGACATTTATGAATTTAAAAAAAGTTTTAAACAAAACCTTGAATTTTATAAAAAGACCCGTGAAGGTAAATCAAAAAAACTTGATTATATCAACTTGTGGGAAATAAATAAGGATAAGTTTGATATTGTAAAAGAAATTCTCCTCAAAGAATATCATAAACCTATTGAAGAAGAGACTTTGAAGTGGTTGGAAAAGGAATTAACTATTAGAGGAGTCCCTTTTTATCAAAAAGTAAAAAGCACGATGGAGGATGAAGAAACAACTAAATGCCCCTACTGTACACAAGATATTGATGAAAATCTTAAAAATTTCGTTTTGACTGAGTTAAACATTATTTTAGATGATCAAATTCAAAAAGTTTCAAAAGAATTGTATAATTATCAAACAGAATTAGCTAATATGAAAAAGGAACTCATCAATTCAGATGATTATAAACCTTTAGAAGAAGAAAGCAACAACTTAATTACTGAAATAAACGCAGAAATAAAACTATTTAATAATTCTTTAGATGATATTATTAAGGTGGTTGAGAAGAAAATAGAAAATCCATATCAAGTATATGAAAGCCATTTAAGGATACCTAAAAACATTTCAGAAAATATTAATTTTCTAAACAAAAATATAAAAGATTATAATGACAGGATTGATAATGTTGCTAGTATAAAAAATAATTTATTAAGTCAAAATAAACAAATAGCTAACTATGAATATCAATCAATATATAAATCATACAAGGATGCCGAAAAAAATCTTTCAGAGTTAGAGGATGATTTAAAAAATGCCTGTTCAAATAAAACCAAACTTGATAATGAAATACATAAGTTGCAATTAAAAAAGTCTAATACTAAAATCGCGCTGGATCAAATTAATAATTATTTGCGGTTTATTTTTTTTGATAGCGAGCGCATGTATTTACAACCTTCTGAAACAGGTAACTATGAAGTATGGATTAAAAATAATAGAGTAAATCTATCCGATTTATCAAGTGGAGAAAGAAATATTATTTCACTATGTTACTTTTTTTCGAAATTAAATGAAAACAAAGAAACAAACAACGCATCTCCTAAATTTATAGTCATAGATGATCCTATATCAAGTTTTGATTCTCAAAACAAAATGGGAATGTTATCATTTCTGAGACATCAATTGTTTAATTACTTCACTGAAAACCAATCAAACAAATTGATGATATTAACACACGATGTGTATACTGCTATACAGTTCACGAAAATACTAGACGATGTAAAGGAGCAAGAGAAAAAAGTATATAATACATATATATCGTATGAATTAAAAAATAAATCTTTATCAAAATTAAATTTGAGGAAATTCAATCAAATTAGTTCACTACTAAGCGACGCTTCCCTGTTTGCATTTAGTGAAAAACATACAGAATATCTAGATGATAATATAGGTAATATGTTACGCAGAATTTTAGAAGGATATTCAACATTTAATTATAAAATGAGCATTTCTGAACTTTTTAATTCAAAGGATATTTTCAATAAACTTTCAGAATCTAAAAAAGATTATTATAGTAATCGAATGTATCGTTTATTACTTCATGGCGATAGTCATTTAGAAGATTTAGCAAGGTCTACAGGGCATTTAGATAATTTATCAATTATTGATATAGAAGAAAAAAAGAAATTAACAAAAGACGTTCTATCCTTTCTTTTTGAAATAGATTCTTTATTTTTTAGAAAACACATAAACCATATTCAATCAATTTCTAATGAGTTAACTCCAAACTCTGTAATTAAACAAGTTGAGGAATATAAATCAGAAATTTCAGTAGTTTCTTCTGAAGTGGATACCAATTGATTACGGCCACTATTTTTTGCCACTTGTGACATGTTCGTTTACCGCTCTTTGCCAAAGAATTTACCAGAGATTGCTATTCAGTTTACCAATGAATCAATTTCATAATTCATAACCCTTGTGTGGCAAGAAAATCAAGACGTACAAAAGGAAGTACCTCCCCAAATCCTGTATAATGGTGGTTAAGATCAAATAACCAAAAAGACTGGAGGAGT
>Ga0079226_10004070_pt1 | contig 11174 bp, 16 predicted proteins | sample Poulit2014_FD_76345 | JGI IMG/M metagenome (GOLD analysis project Ga0079226, IMG submission 76345) | Agricultural soil microbial communities from Georgia to study Nitrogen management - Poultry litter 2014 | ecosystem: Environmental > Terrestrial > Soil > Agricultural land | place: USA: Georgia...
TACCTCTTTTAAGTAAGGATTTCGGAACGTCTTCTTAGTTTTAGCTAAGTCTTTTACGAATACGTTACTTCGGTTAGGCTCAATACCTTGGCTGACTTGTCCTAGGATGAATGATGAGCTTTTCGTAGGGGCTACGGCTAATAACGTTGCGTTTCGTCGTCCGTATCCTTTAAGAATCTCAGGTTCTCCGTATACTTCTGCAAGTTCTTTCGATGCTGCGTATGCTTTATCTCGCATCAACTTGAAAATCTCAGCGTTAATAGTAGTTGCTTCGATGCTCTCAAATGGAATCATCTTAGACTGTAGATACGTATGCCATCCTAGTACTCCTAGTCCTAGCGCACGGTTAGCTTTAGCAAAGTTGTAAGGTCGTTGCATATAGTAGAACGCCTGTTCCTTTTCTTTATCTCCTGAATCCCGCATAGCTTCTAACTTATCTAGGAACTCAGTCATAACTGCGTCTAAGAAGAAAATCATCGTTTCAACTGCGTCCGTATCTTTCCACTCGTCATATTTAAGCAGGTTCATGGATGATAGATTACATACAAACGACCAGTTTTCATTGTTAGGTAGAGTAATTTCCGAACAAAGGTTAGAATGATTAATCGGTAACTTCTTATCTTTATAAACGTCTGCTGCGTTGTTATTAACGTTGTCGTAGAAGAAAATATACGGATAACCAATCTCTTCTCTACTCTGAATAACTTTCGCCCATAACGCTCGCTTATCGCCATCTCCGTCAACCATAGCTTTAAACCATTCGTCTTTTACCGTAACCCCATGAGTCAATTTCTGAATAGGATGTCCTTCTTTACCTATCTGTAGGAACTCTTCAATATCAGGATGTTCGATAGGAAGATATGGAGAGAACGCTCCCCTGCGTGTCGAACCCTGTGCCACAACGTTAATAATCGATTCGAATAGCTCCATGAAATGTACTGAGCCGGATGACTCTCCATTATCAGTGATTTTCGCACCTCTTCCTCGAATCTTGCCGAAGTAACCGGAAGTACCTCCTCCGAACTTCGACATCATTCCGATTTCTCCTTGAGTATAAAGGATACTTCCCATATTATCATCGATATCAGAACCGAAGCAACTGATAGGCAATCCTTTATTGGTTCCGAAGTTAGACCATACAGGAGATGATAGCGAGTAGTATCCTTCCCCCATATACTTATAAAACTTATCTGCGAATCCTGGTAGTCCTAGAATTCTTTGAGCCGTATGTGCAATCTCTTTAATACGCTCTTCCGGCTCTACACCTTCTTTTAAATATCCGTCCTTTAAGAAGGAACGGCTGTCATCGTTTAACCACTCAAATAACAATTATACACACTTCCTTTATTTAGAATAAATCGTCGCCTGTAATACTTCTAGAACGCTTAGTATAGTTAATGCTTCGTTTGACAAAGAAATCAACGTCCTTAGTCGATAGAATCTCGTCATCAAACCAATCAGATTCCTCTAACAACTCCTCGTTAGTATCGAAGATTGGCGTATACCCCGTACTTACTAGCGAGTTATTAAGTCGTTGCTTTACGAACTCCTTTACTATTTCGATAGATAAGAAGTCTAATTCTCCTTTTTCGAAAATCCATTCGATAACCTCTACTTCTGATTCGTAGGCTAGTTTACATGCTTCGTAGACTTCTTTCTCCATATCCTCATCGAACCACTCAGGATGCTCCTCACGGATAATCTTAATTAACTCTATTCCGAATAGCCCGTGAAGTTGTTCTTCCTTAGATGTCGCTTCAATAACGTTAGACATTCCTTTGAACAAGTTTCGATGCTTATTAAACGACATAATAATGAGGAACTGGGAGAACAGCGATACATGCTCAGTAAAGAGAGAGAATAAAAGTAATGTCTTGGTGAAGTCTCGATTGCTTTCCGACTTAGCAAGGCTTACCGCATCTGATAGGTATTTTACTCGTTTGTTTAACGCAGGGATATCTCCTATCTTCTCAAACTCTTCGTTCAGCCCCATAATTTCTAGGAAGTGAGAATAAGCGTCATGATGACGTACCTCTGACTCTGCGAAAGTATCTCCTACGGCAGCTATTTCAGGCTTAGGCATACGGTCTCCTAAGTCTCCCCAAAAAGCCTTTACCGCTACTTCTACTTGGGAGATAGCGAGCATTGCGTTTTTAATTGCGTTACGTTCAGTTTCAGACACATTAACTAGATAATCTTGAATGTCCGCTGTATAGTTGAATTCGGTATGAACCCAGTATGATTGCCTGATTGCGTCTTTGAACTGCTCCATAATAGGGTACTCATAAGGCTTCAAGTTAACTCGTTTTTTAAATACGTCCGGCATTCTTTCCTGGCTCTTGCGCTCTCTATAGAGGATATACGCCTTAGCTGTGTCTAAATATCCTGACGTCATTAACTCTCGCTCTACCTCGTCCTGTACGCATTCTACCGACAGTCCTTCGTCAATAGTTGCTACGTTCAACAGGACCTTCTCTGCCATAAATGTTGCTTCATCAATCCCGAATTCTCCTGTATCTTCTCCTGACTTCTTGATAGCATTAACTACTTTGTCGAGGTCGAAAATCTCTTTCTTTCCATCTCGCTTAATGATAATTAAATCCGTCAATTTCTCATTACTTCCTTTCCTCTTAGCTCATCATTGATTCTAATAATTCAGGAGGCTTAACTCCTGTAGCTCGGAATACTTCTTTACCTTCATTATCCTTAATAACGGATACAGGTACGGACGAAATTCCGTACTCCTCGATAGCGCCTTCATCTACAGCGATATCTACTTCGATATACTTCACACCTTTCGCCTCTAACGCCATCTTCATGGCTACACAATTAGGACATACCGGTGTGCTCCGTGTGATAAGTGTTAATGTTTTACTCATGGACCTTAACCACCTCCTCAAGAACTATTAAGGCGTCTTCACAACGCCTCAACTCGTCTTCTTTCTCTCTCAATACTGCGCTGTAATAAGCTATTTCTTCCTTTATTCTTCTAGTGTCTTCTTGAATTAGTTCGTATATAGTAGTGCTCATTCCGTTAGGCATACTTATGTCCTCCTATCGAATACCGAATGCCCAAGATAACATGAACCAACTTACAGACGTTCCGATGCATAGCAGGGTAATTAGGATAATAAATAATACTGAAATTGATACGAATTCTGATACCTTATCCATGAAGTTCATTTCGATACCACTCCTATAGATTTGAGCATTGATAGGAAGTCTTGGAACAAACCATAGTTATCGGAATTTCCAGGGATTTCTTTTGACAAATCACTTCCGTAAAAATGGTCCTTAGATAATTCATCTACAATCGAATCTTCTGACGAATATCCCAATGCTGCGCAGATGATGACTGCTTCCTCTATAGTTAAAGTAGCATCAACTTCCTGTTCGTAAATACTCTTTAGTGAGTTACCTTTAAATACTACCATCTATAACAATCCCTTCTTTTTATAAAACGCTAGTCCAACTGCTAAACTATCTGTCATATCATCTATTAACTTCTTCTTTCCTTTATCCTTACCGCTCTTTACCGTCTTGTAATAGTCATCGGTGTTAGTTATTTGAAAAGCGTTAAATACCGCTGACGCCACTTCTTCCTTACTTGCCTTCCCGTCACCTGTAACTGATTTCTTAACTGTAGTAGTAGGAATCTCATCTACTTTAGAACATCCGTTCTTATGAGATAAATAATCGGATACTCCTACGACTTTGAATAAGGTCTGTGTTGTGTTTGCGAACCTACTGAAACCTTTCTCTCGGACTACGTGCTTCGGCTTATATAACTTAAATAATCGGTCCATCTCGTCATATATTGCTGTCAACTTTTCTCCGTGAGTTCCTTTAGGTTTCAAGTATGACGATTCTAAAACGATAGGCTCTCCGTCATTTATTGCTATAACTGAGAATCCAGGACCATTTAAGGATAAGTCCTTAGCTAATGTTATTTCTTCAAAGTTACTCATATGCACCTGAGTCCTCTAAGATATCTAGATACTCTACTGGAATATATCCATTACCATATACTTCATCGTATGCATCACCGTTTACTACTTTACCTACTACGTAAGGCTTTCCGCAATATAAGGTATTATTACTTCGAACTAGCATTCCTTTTTTGACTTCTGACGGTTGAGGTCTTTCTTCTGAGAATGATAAGTTCTTACTATCGATATAATATAACTCCGCTAATAGCGAGGCAGTTGCGATATAATAGTTAAATGTCTCCTTAGTAGTATCGATGTGTAGGGATAGTTCCCTGTGTACTCTACCATCCATTAAACCTCTTACTTGTCCTTCTAATATTAACTTATGCCCATCTCTTTTAAGAAGTACTTTAGGAGCTGTGTAATATTCGTATAATAAATCGGACTCGTATTTAGACCCTAATTCATAAATATAATCAGTACTAGCTAGGAACATTATTTCTCCTATGAATTTCTTAGCCTCTTCTACTGCTGAGACTCTAGATTCATTAGGAATTGATTCGCAGGGTTCAGCGATTTTCCAGTCGTCATCCTCACTCCCTTTTAATACCTCACTCACTGACTTTGTGAGCATTTCTATTAGTTCCTCTTTATCGACGTTAATAGTAATCTTTTCTTCTGTCGTTTCTTTGGTTTCGGCAAAGTCACGTGGTAAGAGTTCTAATAACTCTCCGTCTATCCAGTAGCTTTCCTTATCGTAAGTACTTACTCCTAACGCTGAGACATTCATAACTCCTTTGCGCAAATTGTTAGGACTATCGTTTTCTAATACTACAACTACGTCTCCTTTATTGAAATAAGGCTTCGCATCTTTAATTAATCGGCATAAATCGCCTCTGTATAATTTACTCACTCAGAACTCTCCTTTGTTGTTGTGATATACTCTACCGCCTCTAAGTATCCTTTCTTTTTCCACTCCGGAATACTTGAGTGCTGAGCTTTATGACTAATCTCTTTCAACTCCTGTAACTCATCATCAGTAAGACTCTCGATACACGCCGTCTTATAGTTGTTGAACGTCCATTCTTCTAAATCTAATTTAGGCGGTGTCCCTTCTCTTACAGACTTAGTAATCATCGCAGGCTTATCGAATAGCTCCGCCTTATCTACGTTTCTAGTATCTAGGCAAAATGCACGGATGTCCGGTGTCTTGCGATAATCCTCGTCACTCATTACCCACGACTTCTTTGCTACGTTGACGTATAGTACGATGTAATATTCGCATCCGTACATTACTGAATAGGCTTTAGCTTGCATTGCGTGATTGCTGTCCGGTTCCCTCATAGTATATAATGACGTTCTAGCAGGCGTAGTAGACTTTGTTTTAATCTCAAGTCCTACTCGAACTTCCTCTCCATCATCGGTAGTATACGTCATGATTCCGTCAGGGGCACCGTATAGATAGAACTCTTCTCCATTGTGACGGACTCTTACGTTCGCCTTCGCAAACTCTTCGAACCTTGGTCTTCCTTGAGGGTCTCTTAGGAATCTGAATCTAGGCTCATTACCTGTCTTACTCTTGAAATGCTTCTCGATGAGTAACAGGTCTCTCTGTATCATATCGCCTACAGCTGTTCCTGTATTAGCCCATCGTGCTTGGTGCGGTTGCCTGCGTGTATTATCTCTCTTAGCTCCTTTAGCCTTCACGTACAGTTCTCTAGAGCAAGAACCTAGCGAAGAAGGTGAGAAGTAAGGTCTCTTAGGGAATACCTTAGGAGGGTCTACGTACCATGCGTGAAGTTGCGAATCAAGTTCGTTATCCCACGTCTCAGGAAACGAGTGCCATTCGTCTATCATAGCTAAGAAGTCCCCTTCTATTTTAACAGTCATGTCTTCATTATTCAATAACATTCGCTCCCCTTTATGATTATGTCTGCGTCTAGAATTACAGGATAACAGGTCCGTACATGCTCCGAAGTAATCTCCTCGTTAGGGATAGTTTCGAAAGGTACAGATTCACCTGCTCCTCCTTCTCTAAGTGTCAGTAATTTGTAGACTCTATCATTCTCTATTCCACTATTCCATCTTTCACACACTATAACCATCACTATTCGCCCACCGAATCCTATCCTAACTTGTCCCGGTACTAACTCTTCCTCATCGCTTTGCGTAACTCCGTCGACAATAACTTTAGCTTTAGTCACTTCTCATCTCTCCTTAAATCATGTCGTGTGGTTTCGGTAAATCTACGTAACATTCCTGACACTCATCTTCATTCCAGGAGTAATATTCTCCGCATCCTACGCACTCACGTCCTGGCGGAACATAACCCTCCCAATTATCCACGCCCATAGCTTCTAGCATCTCAAGGTGCGCTTTCGACTCCTCTAGTCCTTCTAACTCGCTCTTCGGAATCATTACTAATACGTCGTTATCAGTCATCGATATCTCCTCCAATTGGCGTATTAACGATAGCTTGAGCTTGTTCTAGTGTTTCTACTAACCATAGCTGTGATTTACGTTCTAAAATCTCTGTCAACGCCTTAACTCGTTGTGCTCCTAATAAATTTAGCTTAGTCATAGTTTAGGTACTTCCTTTCCGTTTAAATATTCTTCTGCGGTTATTGAATCTCCCCATCTACGTTGCACTTCGATGTCTGTCGCATTATCTACGCCATCAAACAAGTAAGTCTGCGTCATTACTCGGTCAATATCCGCTATATCTTCCTTCGATAAATCGTCGCCTACAAGCAAGCCTACCTCGTCATGTATCGTAAAATACATCGACCATCCTTTTCTCTTGCATAGCTTATCAAGTTCGAGCATCGTCATTTTCGTCTGAATCGCTGCTAGACCTTGTACCCTAGCGTTAGGTCCTTGTCTCATCGCCCTATTACGTTTAGGGTCGTATTGTCGGGTATTGCCTCTAGCGTCAGGCAAACGTCTCTTGCGTTGCTTGTTGCCAATCCAAACGAATCCATTATGATTAGCAAACTTCTGCGTATCTTTTATAAACGAGTCAATCTTGCGGTATTTCTTAAAGAAATCATCAAGGAACTTAGAGGCTTCGTCGGGCGTTATGCCTAGTGCTTGTGCCAGTCCATACTTACTTGCGCCATACATCGACATAAGCAATACTACCTTCATCTTCTTGCGCTCAGGCGTGTCGCTACCGTCCGGCAACTTATAACAATCCTCGTAAGGCTTGCCGAAAAACTCGGAAGCAAGCGAGGCGTAAGCGTCCATTCCATCGGCAAATGCTTTTAGTAGTACGCCCTCTTTCGATAGGCTTGCAATAATACGTACTTCCTGCGCCGAGAAGTCGGCATTGATGATATAATGTCCGCTAGGAGCTACGAACATACCTCGTGATTCGGGCGGTATGTTTTGCAGGTTAGGTCCGTTAGAGCTAAACCGTCCCGTCTTAGTTCCGTTTTGATTAAAATTGGCGTGCAATCTTTCACTCGCCTCTTGAATCAATTCCGGCAAGGCGTCGATATACGTCGATAATAGCTTGTTCTTTTCTCTATAATTAAGTAACTCCGCAATAATCGGGTACTCCTTCGATAAAGGTTTAAGCGTCTGCTTGGCGTCAGTATTCTCGATAGGCTTTCCGATATACTGTTCGATTGCCTGTTTTAACTGGGCAGGAGAGTTTAAGTTAATATCTCCAAGTGCTTCTACGACCTTTGCATAGCTTTCTTCGGCTTCCTTGCGTAATTCATCGCCGTACTCCTTCGCAAAATCTCTGTCGATTAGATAGCCATTTAACTCCATGTCCGATACTATCCTTAGCAACGGCATCTCTACGTTTAAGAAGTAATCTAAGCTATTACCTACTCTAGCTAAATGCTCCTTCTGAAACTTGTACAGCTTGTACGTAATGTCTCCGTCTTTTGCTGCGTATGCTAACGCTAAATCTAGTTCGACCTCGTTAAATCCTGTTCCTTTGCCGAATAAGTCAGCATATCCTAACGACTCTATTCCTAAATACTTTGTTACTAAGTTTTTCAACGCATACGATTCTTCATTCTCGTTAAGAATTTTCATAGCTTCCTGCGTATCCCAATAAATGTTAGCGACTGTAACGCCTTTCATTTTCATCATCCGATAATCGTACTTGGCATTATGAGCAATCTTCTTAATCGACTCATTCTCGTATACAGGACGTAGTTTCTCGGTAACATAATCCTCGTCTAGTTGCGGTCGACTATCGGCATGACCTGTGGGGATGTAGTAATGAGTATCAGTGCTCGTTACGCTTAACACATGACCTACTACCTTATCTTTAAATACGTTGATGCCTGTAGACTCGATATCGAATACAATAATATCCTCTCTTAATAACTCTTCTACTACTTCTTCCAATTTATCAGAGGTCTGTACTAGGACGTAGTTATCCGGAGTCTCCTCGACCATCTCTTTTCGAATCTCTTTAATTCGAATAGCCTTCAACTCTCTCCACATTCCCTCTGCCTCTGCTTTACTGAATCTCTTACCTACTTTATCTGCGTCTCTTCCTACAATGCCTTGCTCCCACGCTTCTTTTGCTTCTTCTAGTCGCTTCTGCAATGTAGCTGAGTTCTTCATCGAAAAGACTCGCTCCCATGCTTCTTCCATTGTCTCTTTTCCTGCTAATTCATTACGCTTAGCTTCTGCTGCTTTAGTTAAAAAGTCGGTACCTTTCTTTTTCGGTAAACTAATCTCGATGTTAATGTTACCCATCTCCTGACTCATCGTTATTATGTCTTATTAATTCCTATATAATACTCTATCACATAGTCGATGTTGTCGTCAACCCACTTTCTCATACAATCATCATCGCAATAATAGTAGGAGGTCCCGTCATCATAGACGGAATCCCCTTTTACTATATCTTTATAACAATGATTACATGTCGCTAAGTCTTCTTGCATCATTTGTCTAATCTACCTGATTTCTTGGCAACTAATTTAACCTTATCTCTTTCTAGATAGTATTCCTTCGTTGTACCAACGTCTGAAACTGCTTTTACTAAAGGATTACCTGTCGTTGGTGAAATTTCAGTAACTTCTCCTAATCCTTCATTTCCGAACCATTCTGCGTCACTATAACGCACGATGTCTCCTTCTTGAATTCCTGTTACTTTGCGGAAGTACTTAGTTTTTACGTTGTATTTCTTCCCCACACGGTGCGATTCTTCATGTTCAACTACTTCTAGATACATAACAGGTCCTGATATTGATAATACTTTACCTAATTTCATACTACTATTTGTAATGGAGTACGGATTAGGTCCCTTAACCTTGACATAATCTCCTTCCTTAATATCTTCTTCACCAAACTCTTCGTTCGTTTCTACTAGGTCTTGTGGTCGGAAGAAATCGTACTCCCCCTCGCTGTTATCAGCACGTAGGAAATACAGGTCTCCGTTCTCTGCCAGGGTATAACTAGCAGTAACGGTAACTACCTCCCCTTCCTCGATATCATAAAACTCTCCGTCAGCAGTTGTTTTGAAGCGATTCTCTTCGTAACGAGATGTAATTTCTTCGAATTTACTTCTATCTACTTTTACAAAGTGTTTAGGATGTACTGGTAATACGTGTCCCTGATAATCGTCTTCTTCTTCTTCGAGGAGGAGAATTTTTAACGGCTCGTCCCCTTTTGAATACGCAATACTTTGACGCACATCACGCCATCCGTCGTGTGTCTCTTTTAGGAATAATCCTAACGCCATAACTCCTTTGCACGTAATTCCGTACGGGTTATCGTCTTTAGGCATAACTAAGTCGCCAGGCTCCACCTCAGAAATATCTTCACTCTTCTCTTCGAACTTCTTTAGTCCGCTCTGTTTGTACCAATCAAAGTCAGAACCGTCGTCAGCATGAGCCTCTAAGAAGTACGGGTCTCCCATCTCTGCAACATCTAAATCTGCGCTAATCTCTACTTTCGTACCTTCTCGTAAATCTCGGAATTCGCCACTTTCTGTCGTCTCAAAGTAACCGTCGAATAGCTCTTCAATAATATCATGGAACTCAGATTCTCCGATTTTGATAAAGTGTTTCGGATTCACTCCGTATACCTCTTCGAGCTTAGTGCCGAATTCATCGTAATCGTTTACTAGCAAAACTTTTAAAGGAATATCTCCATATTCATATAGAGCATCTCCCGAAACATCTCGGTAATCATCATGGTCTTCTTCTAGGAATATCCCTAGAGCCATTACTCCTTTTGTTGTTATATTATAAGGCGCTGTATCCTTAGCAATGACTAAGTCTCCTGGCTTAGGGGTTACTTCTTTATGCTCAGTCTCTTCTTCTAATTTACCTAGTAATGAATGTAGTTCCTCAACTAATTCTTCTAATAGTTTACTTCCGTCGTTAATCATGTAATCTTCCTCCATTTTTTAGATACTTCTTCGGGTCTTACCCAGTACTCATACTGCTCATTATTCTCTAGCAACCATACATCATTACCTAGTACAGCTGCAAAGTAATCTACTTCGTCCTTAGTATACACATTGCCGTTATTCTTAGAGCCTCTTGTTATATACCATTTGCCGTTATAGGACTCAGAGTCTCTTACATAGATAGTCTTCACTTGGACGTAGTAAGTTCTTTTTTCTCCCGGTTTCTTAAAGGTCAAATCGAATGGCTCCGTGGTAACAGGTTCGCTAACTGTGTACCCTTTCGCCACAAGTGCTGCTATAGTTGTAATCTCTGCATGCCTCCCCTTATAAGAGGAGGTCATCTCTCCGGAATTACTCATTAAGCATCACCAGTCGAACTTTGATACGCTGTCTTCTAGGACAATAGCGAACATATCTCCTGACTTAGCTACCAAATTTCCTCCTGAATAAGAGCCTACAGACTCGCCATATACTTCTACAAGAGTTCCTTTAGGGAAGGATTCGCCTTCTGTATTAATTACTCCTGCATAAGACTTACCTAAAATATCTAAACAGTCCTTTTGTTCTTCGCTCAACTCAGTTGGCTTTAATGCGAAGCTGAACTGCATTTTTTCTAAAGTTTCCTTTGCATGTTTAATTCCTAAACGTGTTGCATCTTCGATTTTATTAATATTAATTTCCATACTCCCTCGTCCTCCTCTTTTGTCATTCTAGAACGGTAAGTCGTCGTCTTCTACATCGCCTTGTCCGCCGTCTTGCTCTTCTGTTTCGGACATATCAGGTACCTCGTAACCAATCTTCGTTACATCGAATCCTGCTCGAACTAATTCCTTGACCATATCTTCCTCGCTCAGAGA
>Ga0079226_10004071_pt1 | contig 11172 bp, 9 predicted proteins | sample Poulit2014_FD_76345 | JGI IMG/M metagenome (GOLD analysis project Ga0079226, IMG submission 76345) | Agricultural soil microbial communities from Georgia to study Nitrogen management - Poultry litter 2014 | ecosystem: Environmental > Terrestrial > Soil > Agricultural land | place: USA: Georgia...
GAAAATGAGGAGAAGATAACGGTGGGTTCTGGATTTGTTTATGATTTAATAGTGCACTATTTAGGTGAAGACCATTTATACGTTAGTTATTATGTCTTAAATTTACTATTTGGTATTATTTCATATAAATTAGGGTTTGCTCGTGAATTACCACTTTTAAAATCGATTATTGTTTATATTATGCTAATTATCGGAATGTATGTTATAACCATCTTTAATATGTTTGGCTTACCAATCACTGAATCCTTAATGATTATTTCACTTGTTCTAGCGATTTACCGTTTTCGTTTGTACCGAGAACGTCGAGCTAAGCAAGAATAAAAAGGCATTTGCAAGACTTTTACGCATTAAATCACCTTAAAGGGGAAGAATAAACAGTAAAGATTTCAAAAAGGTGGCGTAAAGATGAGCAGAATAATAATGTCAATCTTATTCATGGCTATAGGTATGTTTGTCATTGTGTTTGCGAGGCGAAAAAAGAAATTCGACAGAGAGCAAGCAGAAGGTTTTGTGAGAGCCTTTTCAAAAGCGGGGGCACCCGATCAGATGGAGCAAACAGAAATGGACGATTTTGAAAACAGTAAAATGGTTTCTGAAGGTTCTCAGTTCGGTGTTCAATATTTTAATAATCAAATGTACGATTAGAAAAAGCAGGGTTTACGCTGATATGTAAACCCTGCTTTTATTCTATTTATTCATTTTTATGGCTGTTAGATTCACCATCTGGATTTCCATTTTCATACTTTTCGACACCAGCATCATCTTGCTCTGTATCTTGATTAGACGGTTGTTCTACAGGAAATGTCGGCATAAATCGTGCGACAATTTCTGCTAATTCATCGACTATACCGATAATTGGTTCGCCAGCTTGGATTCGCTCATTCATCTTACGTAATCGCTCGCTTGCATCAGCATCTGCAATAATGACAGCTGTTTTACCATAAGGATCTTCGCGCAAGGCTTCACTCACGGAAAACTTTATCGTTCCGACTCGCTGACGTTCTGCTTTTTCATCGATATCAATTCCAACGACAGCGTAAGGTCCTGCGACAATAGCGACTGCTTGGTCGACATCAGCTACTCCCTTAGCGACATTTGCTAGATGATTTGCTATTTCTGTATTTGATGCCATGTTCATGTTGTTATCTTGATTTGTTTGCTCTACAGGTGGACCGTTTTGCATGGAATTACGTGATTGGCTTTCATTAGTCGTACAAGCTACTAATAGAAGCATGCTTAAACTGACGATAGCGAATATTATTCTCACCTAAAAACACCTCTACTTACACTTAGTTAATCATCTCGATGATGAATCACATATAGTGTAAGTAGAATAAGTTATTTTATACGGTTTTTATGAATAAAATTAATTATTCAATAACAATTTCTTTCACATTTTTAAAAGGTTCGTCAACATTTGATCCGTCTCCAAAGTACAGATGAATAGGACCGTCCTCATTTAATTGCTTACCATTTTCTGAAAAACGCACATAAGCCTCGGTTAATTGTTCCAGCGTTATGACAATATCATCATTGTCTGTTAATAAACGTGCATGCTTTGCATCAGCAGCAGGCTCAGCATTTAAAATAAAGGATGCTAGTGGCATCACGAAAGATTCTGTTAGAGCTTTTTCTCTATCAAAGCGTTTAATACTATTGTCGACAGGTGGTTTAATTTTCGTGTTAAAGTAAACCTCTTGGTCAAACATTTCCGCTGTTTTTTGTGCATCTGCTTTCTTTTCTTCTGTTTCACGTTCTGTGAATAATTCTTCTAATACTATTTTTCGATCATCAAAAATCCAAACTGATGGGTCAAGTGTAATAGGAAACTTAATATTTCCTTTAATTTGGACGATCATCGTTCCACCCCTTTATTAATTAGTTCTTAAAATGAAATTTAATATACATTAGAATAACAAACTTCATATATTATAGCACGTTCAGATGTTCATTTATACAAATCGACTTTGAAATGGAATTTAAAGCATTGATAACTTGCAATTTAGGAAAGATAAAGATAAAATTAATTTAGAAGACTGTACTAAAACAGTAATAAAAGATTTAGTTAACAATCGTCCATATATACATTAAGTTGGAGGGAAGGTTATGCCTCAAGTAACGATGGATCAACGAAATAAGGCATATGCAATATTAAAGGCTGATGCTGATAAGATTTTACGGTTGATTGAAGTTCAAATAGATAATTTAATGGCGCCAAAATGTCCATTATACGAAGAAGTGTTAGATACACAGATGTTCGGCTTGTCGCGTGAGATTGATTTCGCTATTCGTTTAGGATTGATAACAGATGAAGAAGGAAAAGAACTGTTAGACAATTTAGAGTATAAATTAACGATACTACACGACTCAATTGAGAGTACTGTACAAGAGCTTTAAGAGAAACTTTGCTATTGAACCTAGCAAAGTTTTTTATATTATTTGTACAAGGTAAAACTTATCGGAATAAGTGATTACTTATACTTATGTTTGATGACTTTAAATTAATATAGAAAATAATCAAAAAAACCTTTTAAATTGTTGTTTTATCATGTAAAATGTTTACATAAAATAGTGAGATACATATGTTTAGTAAATGTAAAACGGCAAACGAGGTAGGTAAGAGGAGTTTATATAATGAATAAGTTAAAAAATTACGACTTCCTATTAATGATATTGCCAATTTTATTAGCGGCATTTGGTATTGTGATGATCTATAGTGCCAGTATGTATACTGCTGTTTTTAATGGGTTCGAAAGTACATATTATGCTGTCAAACAAGCACAATGGTTCGTGTTGGGGATTATAGCCTTTATAGTCGGCTCCCTTGTACCTTATAGAGTTTATCATAAGTTTGTTATTCCTTTGATTATTATTAGTTTTATTTCATTAATCATTGTACAGCTATTTGGACAAGCGCAATATAATGCCGTTCGTTCATTTTCATTGTTTGGAATAAATATTCAACCTTCTGAATTTATAAAAGTATTTATTATTATATATTTAGCCTCTGTTTATTCTAAAAAACAAGCTTATATAAATGATTTGAAAAAAGGGGTAATTCCACCTCTTTTGATGTCGCTTTCTTTAGTTGGTTTAATTATTATGCAACCAGACTTAGGCTCGGCATCCATTATATTAGGTATTATAAGTGTCATAGTTCTTAGTTCAGGTATTCGTTTTAAACATATATTTTTAATTATTTTAGCCGGTGCAGGATTTATTACGCTATTATTACCATGGTTAACGACGAGTACTAGAATTAATCGTTTTACCGGAGCGTACGATCCCTTTTCAGATCCTACTGAAGCAGGCTATCATTTAATACAATCATATTTAGCAATTAGTGGTGGGGGTGTTAAAGGCGAAGGATTAGGGCAAAGTATTCAAAAGCTCGGATATTTATGGGGAGCACATACAGATTTTATTATGGCAGTTATTGCCGAAGAATTAGGTGTCATTGGAGTTGTTTTTGTTATTGGTAGTTTACTAATATTAATTTTACGCGGGCTTCATTTTGCAAAAAGGTGTAACGATAGTTTCGGAACATTACTAGCGATTGGTATTTCATCTATGATTGGTTTCCAAGCAATTGTTAATTTGGGTGCGATTAGTGGGGTGTTACCTATTACAGGTGTTACCTTACCCTTTATTAGTTATGGAGGTTCTTCTTTAGTATTTATATTATTTTCAATGGGGATTTTAAATAATATCGCCAAACAAGTTAAAAAAGAGGATAACAAACCGAAAGTTATCCACACAGATCCCGTAGATGAAATTATGCATAGGAGAGGTACGAGATGGTCAATGTAGACAAACATAAAATTAATAAAGTATTAGTAGCGAATCGAGGCGAAATTGCCATTCGCATATTTAGAGCATGTACAGAATTAAATTTATCAACAGTGGCAATTTATTCGAAAGAAGACGCTAGTGCCTTACATAGGTATAAAGCTGACGAATCGTATTTGATAGGTGAGGGAAAAGGCCCTATCGAGGCTTACTTAGATATTGAAGGTATTATCCAATTAGCTCAATCTGTTAAAGCAGATGCGATTCATCCAGGTTATGGTTTTTTAGCTGAAAATATAACTTTTGCTAAACGATGTGAAGAAGAAGGTATTGTTTTCATCGGACCGGAGAGTAAACACTTAAACATATTCGGTGATAAAGTAAAGGCTAAATCAGCTGCAACTGCAGCCGGCTTACCGATTATTCCTGGATCAGATGGACCTGTTACATCTCTGGGAGAGGTTAGGGAATTTGCTCAAGAAGCAGGTTATCCAATCATTATAAAAGCTTCCTTAGGTGGTGGGGGTCGCGGCATGCGTATCGTCCATCGTGAAGAAGAACTAAATGAAGCATACGACCGAGCTCGTTCTGAAGCAAAAACAGCTTTCGGTAATGACGAAATCTATGTTGAAAAGTTTATCCAAAACCCAAAACATATTGAAGTTCAAGTACTCGGAGATGTATGCGGTAACATCGTTCACTTATATGAACGTGATTGTTCGATACAACGCCGACATCAAAAAGTTGTCGAAGTTGCCCCGAGTATTGCCTTATCTGACGATCTACGTAATCGTATTAACGAAGCGGCAGTTACCTTGATGAAAGATGTTAACTATATTAATGCAGGAACCGTTGAATTTTTAGTAACGGGCGATGAATTTTTCTTCATTGAAGTTAATCCACGTGTTCAAGTAGAACATACGATAACAGAAATGATTACGGGAATTGATATTGTACAATCCCAAATTTTAATTGCAGCAGGCGAAGACATGCATGGTAAACGCGTCGGTATTCCACAACAGGAGGATATTAAACCGAATGGCTATGCTATACAATCACGGATTACGACAGAAGATCCGTTAAACGATTTCATGCCTGATGCTGGCCGAATTATGGTTTACCGTTCAAGTGGTGGATTTGGGGTTCGTCTCGATGAAGGAAATTGTTATCAAGGCTCTGTCATTTCACCTTACTACGATTCATTACTTGTTAAAGTGTCAACTTGGGCACTGACTTTTGAACAAGCGGCACATAAAATGGTTCGTAACTTGAAAGAGTTCCGTATCCGAGGCATTAAAACGAATATGTCCTTCCTAAAAAACGTTATTTTGCATGAGAAGTTTAGTAGTGGTAACTACAATACGAGCTTCATTGATGATTCACCAGAATTGTTTACTTTTGCAAAACGTAAGGATAGAGGAACGAAATTATTAACCTATATAGCTGATATGACGGTAAATGGTGTCGATGGTATTCCTAAAAAGAAAAAACCAACATTTTCACCAATTATAATTCCGGAAATCGACCATACACAAGCTATCCCAGATGGGACAAAGCAGTTGCTCGATTCTCATGGACCAGATTATGTGGCTAATTGGGTTAAAGAACAAGACAAAGTTTTATTAACAGATACCACATTTCGTGATGCGCATCAATCCTTGTTAGCGACACGAGTTCGCACGAAAGACTTGGCTCAAATAGCCGAACCGACAGCTCATATGCTTCCTAATCTATTTTCAGTAGAAATGTGGGGCGGTGCTACATTTGATGTGGCTTATCGTTTTTTACGAGAAGATCCATGGGAACGACTACTTACTTTACGGGAGAAAATTCCGAATATTCTGTTCCAGATGTTACTTAGAGCGAGTAATGCCGTCGGTTATAAAAATTATACGGATAATGTAATCGAAAACTTCGTATCAGAAAGCTCAAAAGCAGGTATAGATGTATTCCGTATTTTCGACAGTTTAAACTGGTTAGAAGGAATGGTGCCAGCTATTGAAGCGGTGAGAGAAAACAATAAACTTGCAGAGGCATCAATTTGTTATACAGGAAATATTTTAGATAAGGGCCGTGGCAAATACGACTTATCTTACTATAAAAATTTAGCGCAAGAATTAGCTTCATCTGGGGCGAATATTTTAGGTATTAAGGATATGGCTGGTCTATTAAAACCTGAAGCAGCTTATCAATTAATTACCGGATTAAAAGAAACGATCGATATCCCAATTCATTTACACACACATGATACGAGTGGAAATGGTGTGTTTATGTACGCACGGGCCATAGAAGCGGGTGTAGATATTGTCGATGTTGCAACAGGTTCTATGGCAGGGTCTACTTCTCAGCCAAGTGCCCAATCCTTGTACCATGCACTAGAAGGAACATCGCAACAGCCAGAAATAAATGTAGAAAATTATGATAAATTGTCGAATTACTGGGAAGGTGTACGTCCTTACTATGAAGATTTTGAAAGTGGCATGAATGCACCACATTCTGAAGTTTATTTCCACGAAATGCCAGGAGGACAATATAGTAATTTACAACAACAAGCTAAGGCAGTCGGCTTAGAGGAACGTTGGGAAGAAGTTAAAAAAATGTATCGAACGGTGAACGATATGTTCGGTGATGTGGTGAAAGTGACTCCTTCATCGAAAGTTGTCGGTGACATGGCCTTGTTTATGGTACAGAATAATTTAACCGAGGCAGATATTTATGAAAAAGGTGAATCGATTGATTTCCCTGCGTCAGTTATCGAGTTTTTCCAAGGTGATATTGGACAACCGTATGGCGGCTTCCCAGAAAAGTTACAAAAAATCATTCTGAAAAGTCGGGAGTATATTACAGAGCGCCCGGGTGCCTTGTTAGAACCGGTCGATTTGGACAATATTGCGAAAAAACTATATAAGGAACTTGGTCGAGAAGTGACGAGTTTTGACGTGATTAGTTATGCCCTATATCCCGATGTATTTAAGAGCTATCACAATTTCACAGATGACTTCTACGATGTATCAGTCCTAGATACACCTACTTATTTTTATGGGATGCGTTTAGGTGAAGAAGTCGAAGTGGAAATTGAACGTGGGAAAACCTTATTTATTAAACTTGTATCTATTTCAGAGCCGCGTTCAGATGCAACACGCGTGATTTACTTTGAATTAAATGGTCAGTCACGAGAAATTATAATTCGTGATAGAAGTATCGAGTCGACTGTAGTAAGGTTGCAGAAAGCAGAAAAAGATAATCCGAATCATATCGGCGCTACTATGCCTGGGACAGTTATGAAAATCTTATGTCAAGAAGGCGAACGTGTCGAACGAGGGGATTACTTAGTAATAACCGAAGCGATGAAAATGGAAACGACCATTCAAGCTCCATTTAAAGGGGTTATCAAGAAAATCCACGTAAGTGATGGAGATGCGATTGAACCGAATGATTTATTAATTGAAATTGAATAAAGTATGATAGTATAAAGAAAGAGTGCTAGTCTAATGCTAGCCTCTTTTTTTGTGTAATGATATATAAGGAGATTCAAAGATGAAAGATATTCATATTTTATACGAAGATAACCATTTATTAATTGTCGAGAAACCAAACAATATCCCCGTGCAAGAAGATCGTACAAAGGATCCTGATTTACTAACGATTTTAAAAGAAGATATTAAAATCCGTTATGAAAAACCAGGGAATGTTTATTTAGGCTTAGTCCACCGACTCGATCGTCCGGTAGGAGGAGCAATTGTTTTTGCAAAAACATCGAAAGCTGCTTCTAGAATGGCGAACATTTTACGTAAGCGGGAATTAGAAAGAACTTATCTAGCTGTTGTGCGAGGGAGAGTCAAGGAGAAAAGTGGCAGGCTCGTTAATTATTTACGGAAGGATAATCGGAAAAATATTGTCCATGTCGTTAATAAAGATGCAAAAGCTGCGAAAAAAGCTATCCTAAACTATGAAGTGATCGGTGTAAAAGATAACTTATCTTATTTGCATGTTAGATTAGAAACAGGTCGATCCCATCAAATACGAGTACAGTTGAGTGAAATCGGCCACCCTTTATATGGAGATCAAAAATATGGTCAAGACCTAAACAAAGTGGGAGAACAAATTGCCCTCTGGTCACATACGCTTTCCTTTATTCATCCGGTACGGAAAACTAAAATAACAATTGAATCATTGCCTCCAGCTATATATCCTTGGAGTGAATGGAATTAAATAAGCATTAAAAAAAGCGAGCTTTAGTTTAAAACTAAAGTTCGCTTTCGATTTTGTTTGTAAATGAAAAGTTATGGCTCGTCTCTTTCGCCTCGACCTTGTTTTTCAGACGGCTACGATAAGAAAGTAAAATGAAGTAACTTTGTAGGCCGAAAAATAAGGTAATGAACAAGGCGTGAAATAGTGCTATCCAGATATTAAGTTTTGAAAATATGATAAGCGCTCCAAAGACTACTTGTAATGATATAAGAGCTGTTGCAATTGACCAACCCCATACAACAACGCGGTTATCTCGGTAATTTTTAAATAAGTTAAACATTAAAAGGATTGTCCAAATAAACAATAGCACTGCTAACAGACGATGTCCCATTTGTACCCATTGATAAAAATTGTAGTCATTGAATGCAAAAGGAGAACTGTTTATACAGAAGGGCCAACTCGGACAGACGAGATTGGCATTGACGTGACGAACAAGTGCACCAGTATAAACAACGATCAATGTGAACAATGTTAGTGTATAAATTTGCAAACGATGTGTTTTTTTAATATAAAGCTTGGTGGCATCGAACTTTTTGTCAATTTCAAATACGAGTAAGGTTAGTAAAAATATCGTCGCAAATGAAATGAGAGATATACCAAAATGTAGTGCTAAAACAAAATCTGATTGCCCCCAAATGACTGCTGCAGCGCCAATTAAACCTTGTAAAACGAGAAAGAATAATGAAGTTGTCGCTAAAAACTTAACTTCTCTTATATGACCTATGTATATCCATGCTAGGATAACTAACAATAAAACAGTTGCTCCTATAACAGTTGAGACTAAGCGATGACTGTACTCAATCATTAATTCTGGAGACATTACTGATGGAAATATTTCACCTTTACACAATGGCCAACTGTTTCCACATCCGTCAGCGGAGCCTGTCTTTGTAACTAAAGCTCCACCGAGTAAAATGAAAATCATCCCGATTGTAGAAACGACCGAGAGCCATTTTATAACTCTAATCATACCGTTCACCCCACTTGGTTTTGACAAGACAACTAAATCATTAAATCATATATATTTTAAACATGAAGCGGTAACATACATAATTTAAAGCGAAATGATACCTTGCTTATAATGAATAATTGTAATTGACTACTATCATAGTATTAACGTTTGTTAAAAATCAATTAATTATAATTATTATCGGAGAAAGACATACATTTGTCAAAAATATTTTTTATATAAAAAAGTTAATAAACTATATCCTTAACATGTTTCGACATTTTTTTACAAATGTCCTACTTATGAAATTTATGTTAACTTTAATATTGAGTATAATATAGAAAGAGTTGTAATTGATGTGTTTTTTGTTATAATCGTATGTAACGTTCGATATTTTGTATAATCGAATGCTTGGTTTACAAATGAGTTAAAGATATAAACTCATTCATTTCATTTCGTTCACTTCGAATGTGAAGGAGGGATATCGAAGAGGAAGTTTGGACACACTATGCAATGATAGAAAAGCGGTATAGTAGATGTCCTTTGATTCAAATACATAACGTAGCAAAATTTGTCTACGTCGAGGTGGTTTACAGACTTAATTGAATAATACACCTATGATAGCGTTTGCAGATTTTGGGTTTTTTGCCCGAATAAATAAGAGGAAACGTCTTTCATTACGCTTTCTTATGTAAGTACTTTATTTAGGCTTACTAATTTATATTATAAAATGAGGCTAAACCAAGTAATTATTTTAAACTAACCGAATTAGAAAGAGAGGTATTAACTATGAGAGCTTCGTTAAGCAAGTTTCGTGCACTATTATTGCTCGGAGTGTTGACATTAATTCTTTCAGCATGTGGACGAGAGAATTTAACGGCGTTAGTGCCAAAAGGTTATGGAGCAGAAACGTCAATGAAACTAATTTTGCTAACGACAATTGTTATGACATTTGTATTTGTCGTGGTAGTTATTGCATTAGTTTTTGTCGTTATCAAATTTAGAAAGAAAAAAGGTGATCCGGTAATTAACCCGGTTCAAGTTGAAGGTAACAAAACATTAGAGGCTATTTGGACAATAATCCCAATTATTCTAGTTGTGATTATGGCGGTGCCGACAGTCGTTGCTACTTTCCAATTAGCAGATACGTCAAATCAAGAGGACTATATTAATATTGACGTAACAGGTCATCAGTATTGGTGGCACTATGAATATGTGAATGAAGAATTTTCAACGAGTCAGGATATGTATGTACCTGTCAACACGAAAGTATACATTAATTTAATTACGAAAGATGTTCTACACTCATTCTGGGTACCTAGTATTTCAGGTAAACTTGATGTGAACCCGGAGAACGTTAATACATTGTATATTGAAGCCTATGAGGAAGGCGTTTACTTCGGTAAGTGTGCTGAGCTATGTGGTCCTTCGCACTCATTAATGGACTTTAAAGTTGTAGTAGTGAGTGAAGAAGAGTACGACCAGTGGGTAAGCGATATGCAATCATTTGACTCTGAGACATTAGATTTAGATCCAATTGCTGCTGAAGGTAAGGATTTATTCGAAGAAAAAGGTTGTATCGGATGTCACGCGACAGACTCACAAGCATATTCACCTGGAGCTATTCCAATTGGTCCAGACCTAACACAGTTTGCAGATCGTTCTCGTTTTGCAGGAGTCTTACATCCAACGAAAGAGAATTTAGAAAGCTGGTTAAAAGATTCTGAAGCGATTAAGCCTGGAAACAAAATGGCAGAATGGTACGATGCTTTAGATGATGACGCAAAAATGAATGATGAAGAAATTGAAAAAATTGCAGAATATTTATTACAGCTAAGCCCTTCAGATGTATCGGCAGCTGACATGAACCAATAATTTACACAGATTACTTTTTAATAGGAGGTATTTACCGTGAGTAATACAGCTACTGCGAAAAGAGGCGTTGGAGCCTTTTTGTGGGATTATTTAACGACAGTTGACCATAAAAAAATCGCTCATTTATATTTAGCGGGTGGTGGATTCTTCTTTATCCTTGGTGGTATTGAAGCGTTAATAATTCGTATTCAGCTTATTGTTCCAGAAAACGATTTTGTTACAGCTGGATTTTATAATGAAATGATTACAATGCACGGAACGACAATGATATTCCTAGCCGGAATGCCCTTGTTGATAGGGTTGATGAA
>Ga0079226_10004072_pt1 | contig 11168 bp, 11 predicted proteins | sample Poulit2014_FD_76345 | JGI IMG/M metagenome (GOLD analysis project Ga0079226, IMG submission 76345) | Agricultural soil microbial communities from Georgia to study Nitrogen management - Poultry litter 2014 | ecosystem: Environmental > Terrestrial > Soil > Agricultural land | place: USA: Georgia...
TAGGATTGCTATTGACCGTCCATTTTCCAATCAGCAGGGAAACCGGGAAACCGACTTCATTAACTGTGTCGTGTGGCGAAGAGCTGCCGAAAATTTGGCAACCTACATGAAAAAAGGCAGCATGATTGGTGTCGATGGCCGACTGCAGTCACGTTCATTTGAAGGGCGGGATGGAAACACCGTCTATGTAACTGAAGTCGTAGCAGATAGTGTTCAGTTCCTGGAATCAAAAGGGGCTTCACAAAACAGAGATCAGCAATCATCAGGATTCCAGCCAAATCCAAACCTGAGTCAAAATCAGAACCAGCCAAATCAAAATAATGATAATCCATTTAAAGATAATGGAGAGCCGATTGACATTTCAGACGATGATCTTCCATTCTAAAATAAAGGTGTCTGATTGATTTGTGCGTCTGAAACTGTAATTAGCCATACGCACTTATGGAATAAAAGGAGGGTTACAAAATGGCTCGTCGTGGTCGTGCAAAACGTCGGAAAGTATGTTACTTCAAAGCGAATGGCATAACACACATTGATTATAAAGATGTTGATCTTTTGCGGAAATTCATCTCCGAGCGTGGAAAAATCCTTCCTCGCCGTGTAACTGGAACATCTGCAAAATATCAGCGTAAACTGACAAAAGCAATCAAACGTGCCCGTCAAATGGCATTATTGCCATATGTGGCAGACTAAGTATAAAACCCGATTCATACTCCAATTATTAGTATGAGTCGGGTTTTTTACTAAGATACAAATCTTCCTTTGTCGATTCGCAAAATCTGATTGCCGAGTTTTTTCGCTTCAGTCTCATCATGGGTAACCAGAATAATAGGAATGTGCCACGATTCATGAAGCTGCAGTAATTCATGCTGGCATGCAGTCTTTGTATGATGATCCAGCGACGAAAATGGCTCGTCCAGGAGCAGTGCTTCGGGTTTTGTCATCAACGCCCGTATCAGTGCCACACGCTGTTTTTCGCCACCGGAAATTTGATGAGGGTAACTGTCAAGCAAATGGCCGATTCCAATCATATTCACAAGATGATTCAGCAATTGTTCATCCTTCCCCCCGTATCGAATATTTTTTTCAACGGTCATATGTGGGAATAAAGCATAATCCTGAAATAAATACCCGATACGACGCTTGGCTGTAGGAATGGATTTATTGTTGTTGTGATAAAGCTGCCGTCCATTAAGTATGATTTGCCCGGAATCAGGCTGGCTGAGACCAGCAATGCAATTAAGTATAGTTGTTTTGCCGGCACCCGACGGACCGAAAAGGACAGCAATTTCGTCATCCACATTTAACTGAACATCAAGCATGAAGGATTTCAAATTTTTCTGTACTTTCACTGAAAGCATGATTTCCCCACCAGTCATTTTTCACTTGTAAACCGTAAAATATTCCGTTCACTCCACCAATTCAACCATAAAATGGCACCCAGACCGATAATCAGTATGCTGATGACCCAGTATAGTGCTTCATCCCGATTACCTGATTCCACGGCAAAATAGATGGCCAGTGGAATGGTTTCAGTCTGATTCGGGATATAGCCGGCAATCATCAAGGTTGCGCCAAATTCGCCCAATGCTCTGGCAAATGTTAAGACCAATCCTGCCAAGAGGCCCGGCCATGCAATCGGAAAGGATATTGTCCAAAAAACCCGCCACTTGGATGCTCCCATCGTCAGTGCGGCATTTTCAATGTTACGGTCGTATTTTTGAAACGAAGCAGCAGCACTCTGATACATAAGCGGGAAAGCAACGACAATCGCTGCGATAACAGCACCTGTCCATGTAAAGACAACTTGAACATCAAACCAGTCCAAAAGCAACTTTCCGATTGGTCCATTTGCTCCGAATAAATAGAGCAGACCAAAGCCGACAACCGTTGGAGGCAGTACGAGCGGCAGCATTAAAAGTGATTCAAGAATACGTTTCCCCGGGAATCTGCTGCGTGTTATAATTCTGGCTGAAAATACGCCGGTTACAAATACAATAAGTGTTGCAATACCGGCAATTCTTAATGACAATTGCAGCGGTGTGAAGTCCATCTGTCTGCTCCTTTAGTTCGAAAAGCCATTATTCTGTAAAATCGATTGTGCCTTGTCTGTCTGCAAAAACTGAACAAAGGCCTCAGCCTGTTCTTGTGACTTAGTTACTGCTATAACGGCTGCGGGATAATAGATTGGTTCATGCAATTCCTCATCAACCGTCAATACTTCCTTGACCAAATCAGATCGATTCAGATCACTGGCATAAACAATCCCGAAATCCGTATTGCCGGACTCAACGTATGTGAGGGTTTGCTGTGCATTATTTGTGTATACGAGCTGGTCTTTTAATTCTTCCCAAATACCGCTTTCACGCATCGCTTGTTTGGCATAATCCCCCGCTGGTACCGTTTCCGGATTGCCAATTGCAATTTGTCCTATTTCCATATCCGGCAAATCACGCAATTCGCTCGCTGAAAGTGATTTATTACGGCTGGATACCAGAACAAGCCTGTTTCCGATAAAATCAGTTCGTGTATCTGTTAGAAGCATATCATCCTGAGCAAGCCGGTCCATCCATTTTTGATCGGCAGAAAGGAATACATCGACCGGAGCACCTTGCTGAATCTGCTGCGAGAGTTTCCCGGATGCCCCATAATTCAAAGTCAATGTTATGTCTGGGTGCTCTGATTCAAAGGCATTTTTAAGTTCAGAGAGTATTTCGGATAAACTTGATGCTGCAGCTACCAGTAATTTCGTTTCGCTTGCTTCTTCCTGGTTTGAACAGCCTGCAAATAGCAGCGAAATGAGTATCAATAAGACAAATGTGAGATGTCGCATAACCAAGGCTCCACTCCTATTTTCGAGTTTTTCGCTTGGGAAAAACGGTAATGATTTTGATCATGAACAAAAACGTATAAAGGAAAAATAAACCCATTAATATGTCATTGATGGAAACAAAGAATGCAAGAACCGTATATAACAAAAATGGGATGGTTGTTGTATAAGCAACCAGTTTCCATATGATTGAAAACCTGATTTTACGTTTAAGTGATTTGGCGATACCAGTACCGAAATACGCAAACAATGAAATAAGTAAAAATATGATAATGGTCAATGGCAAATAATAAAAAATAAAAAAGTAAATGAGCAGGAAAAACACGTTTATATCTGCACTTGCACCGGTCGTCAATTGAACAGACAACGCTGGAATGGAGACAATCAGCAGTAGGATAAATAGGTAGATGACCGTTATATCCATCCCGATTCGATTCAGCGCAAAGATTGCCTGCTTGTTTGGTAATTTGATACTATTTAAAAACGTCCGCCAAAATATCACACTTTTCATCTCCGGTTACATTATCATAAAATCGTATTGTAACAGAGGCTGTCAAAAAATGAATGGCCTCATTTATGAACACATACCTATAATTAAAATATCATTAATCACACAAATTGACTATGAATATTCTCTGAATTTAAATCATCGACAAATTTCCAGAAATATTTCCCGGGAAATAATGATTTTATCCCGCATGAAATGGTCAATAACCCGCCAGAAAACGGCGGCTAACTGACCTAAAATGCCCGATTCTGCTCGAGCCTTTACCATGCAGGTCACAAAGGCGTTGCAACAGGACAAGGAAAGCTGCGGCAGCGATACATCGCACGAAGAAAAGGTGTTTTTCTTTTTCGGGGACGCCCGAGTACTAAGCCTCTGTTTCCCTTCTTCAGCGGAGAAAATCCTTCCACTGAATGAAGTTTCGCTTTATCATTAATTCTAACACCAATTGCAGCTGAAATCGTGTTATCATATAACAACGAGGTGGTAACCTTATATCAGAGATCATAAGTGTGTGTTCAAAAGGAGTAAAAAAGGACTGGCGGCTAAGTTCATGACGTCCTGTGCGGCGAAGTTCGGGGCAGTTATACCTTTAGATACATGAGCATAAGGGTGCTGCCCTGAATCCGCAGCGAACGCAGCGTACGCAGGAAAGGTGTTTTTCTTTTCCTGAACAGCTGAGAAGCAAGCCAACACGCTTCCAAAGCACGTAGAGACGTCGGTTTGCGCTTGATGAATCGGTAGATAGTCGAAGGTCCACTTTGTGACATGTCATTGATACCTGACTTTTGAACAACCGCATCATCATAACAGTTGCAATAAATTTTATTGAAGAGGGTGCAATCGATGAGCCAATCCAGACAGCTGACAGAGGGAGCATTATTGACAGCCGTATTCATGATACTGATGCTGATTGCGGCCTTTGTCCCTGTTATCACTTTAATTGCTACATTTCTGTTGCCTGTACCATTCATTTTATTTGCTTCCAGGTATGATTGGAAGCCATCGATTGTTATGCTGATTGCTGCTTCCATTCTATCATCATTGCTTACAACCATATTCTCCTTGCCGCTGCCAATATTAATGGGGCTTGGAGGCATTATGGTCGGAAGTGCTATTTACAGGAAACTTTCTGCCTATGAAACACTGGCACGTGGAACCATTGGATTTGTCATTGGATTCGTGTTCATTTTTATTTTTAGCCAATATGTATTTCAGGTCAATTTGGTCAGTGAAATGAACGACCTGATTCAACAGTCCATTACAATGAGTCAGGATGTCATGAATCAATTTGGGGTGGATGAACTGACAGAAGATCAAATGAACATGTTAACTGAGCAATTTGGGATGCTGACAGAACTGCTGCCTGCATTTATCGCAATTGCGGGGTTGCTGCTGGCATTTGTCAGTCAATGGGTGAGTTATAAAGTCATTAACAGGAAAGACCATAAACAGCTGCAGTTCCCGCCGTTCCGGATGCTGCGGCTTCCTGTTTCATTAATATGGATTTACTTTTTTGCGTTGGTCATGACATTTTTCGGTCTCGATCCTGAGGGACTCGTTTTTATGGCCGTCAATAATGTCTTGATGCTAACAGGTATCTTAATGACATTACAGGGTTTCTCATTTATTTTTTATTATGCCTATGTAAAGCAAACGTCGAAAGCATTGCCGATTGCGAGTATTATTTTGACGATATTGATGCCCTTTATCTTCCTTTACCTGGTGCGTCTGTTAGGTATAATTGATATAGGCTTTTCCTTGAGAGATCGCATTTCCAATGATAAAAAGTGAGTGGGAGTTCAGGTAGGAGCTGATGATATGCAAGATTTTCAACGAATGAGAACGTTAAGCAGTCACCTTTGGACAGTTTATTCACTGTCTGTCATACTGCTTGGCTTTATTTGGTACTTTCAATGGGTTATCGGCCTGGTACTGACAGTCGTACTCGGTGCCTCATTGTACTATAGCATACATTCAGAACAAAAAAGACAAAAAGATACGGAAAATTATATCGCAACACTCTCCCACCGGGTGAAACGCGTTGGAGAAGAAGCGCTCCTGGAAATGCCAATCGGAATCATTTTGTTTAATGAAGACTATCACATCGAATGGGCAAACCCATACATGAACCGCTTTGCAGAAAACGACACATTAGTTGGCAACTCACTTAATATGCTTTCGGATGATCTGGTTTCCAGAATTAAAGAGAATGATGATGAAATATGGCTTGACTTGGATGACTATCATTTTCAAGTAACCATCAAAAAGGAAGAACGCCTGCTGTATTTTTCAGATCGTACCGCACAATCTGAAATTCAGTCACGCTATAATGATGAGAAAACGGTTCTTGCTATTATATATCTCGATAACTATGAGGAAATCACACAGAATATGGACGACACACTGAAGAGCCAATTAAACTCAAAAGTCACTTCCATTTTGAACAGCTGGTCCAATGATTATGGCATTTATTTAAAGCGATCATCCCAGGACCGGTTCCTGGCTGTTTTAACGAAGGAAACGCTGGGACAGCTTGAAAAATCCAAGTTCGATATACTGGATGAAGTTCGCGAACTGAACGCTGAGCAGAATATTCCGGTCACTCTAAGTATTGGGATCGGTGTAGGAGACAGCACGCTTCCTGAGCTTGGTGAAATGGCCCAGTCAAGCCTTGATTTAGGACTGGGACGTGGCGGTGATCAAGTCGTCATAAAAGATGATGAGGGTAAAGTCAGGTTCTATGGCGGACGTACAAATCCGATGGAAAAACGCACTAGAGTAAGAGCCCGGGTCATTTCACATGCCCTGAAAGATTTGGTCCAGGGAAGTGACAATGTCATTATTATGGGGCACAAATCACCCGACATGGATTCAATTGGTGCTGCGATAGGCATTTTGAACATTGTTAAAGCCAACAATGTGGAGGGTTATATTGTGCTGGACCCGGATGATATTGATACCAGTGTTTACCGGCTGGTTGACGAATTGAAAAAAGAGGATGAATTATGGCAGCACTTCATTGAACCGGAAGAATCAGAAGCATTAATCACCAGCCGGAGCCTTGTCGTCGTTGTCGATACGCATAAACCAATCATGGTTGCTAACGAAAAGCTTTTAAGCAAAGCAGAATATAAAGTGGTCATTGATCATCACCGTCGTGCTGAGGAATTCATTGATAATCCGACACTTGTTTATATGGAACCCTATGCATCCTCAACAGCAGAACTGGTGACAGAACTGCTGGAATACCAGCCAAATAATTTGAAGTTAAAAATGCTTGAAGCAACAGCATTGCTTGCAGGGATCATTGTTGATACAAAAAGCTTTACCTTGAGGACCGGTTCACGCACATTCGACGCTGCTTCCTATTTGCGGTCAAAAGGTGCTGATACGGTGCTTGTGCAGCGCTTCATGAAAGAGGATCTGGATGTGTATATTAAGCGGAGCAAGTTGATTGAACGTGCAGAAATCTATCATGATACAATTGCCATTACGAAAGGCGAACCCGGTCAAACCTATGGTGGTGTTTTATTAGCGCAGGCAGCTGATACCCTGCTGACGATGAGCGGCATTAGTGCTTCATTTGTTATTTCTGAGCGGGATGATGGGCGGATTGGGGTGAGTGCCCGATCGCTTGGAGATGTGAATGTTCAGGTTATCATGGAAAAAATGAATGGCGGCGGTCACTTAACAAATGCTGCTACCCAAATAGAGGATACAACCGTTGAAGATACAGAAGCACTGCTGAAAGATATATTGGAAGAATATTTTACAGGAGGGGAAACGGAATGAAAGTGATATTCACACAAGATGTTAAAGGAAAAGGTAAAAAGGGTGACGTGAAAAATGTTTCAGATGGTTATGCCCGTAACTATCTGCTGAAAAACAATTTGGCTAAAGAAGCGACGCCGGGCAACTTGAAGGCACTGGAAGCGAAGAAGAAAAAACAGCAGCAGCAAGCTGAAGAAGAGAAAAAAGAAGCAGAACTTCTGAAAAACGAGCTTGCCGATTCGACTGTTGAAATAAAAGCCAAATCAGGTGACGGCGGTCGTTTATTCGGCTCAATCACGTCAAAACATATCGCCGATACCCTCAAAAATGAGCATGGCTATAAAATTGACAAACGAAAAATTGAACTGGATAACCCAATCCGCACACTTGGCTATACGAATGTGCCAGTGAAACTGCACCCGGAAGTTACCGGTACTATTAAAGTTCACGTTGTGGAGAAATAACGAAGGCTGTTTTCTTAAACATGCCGGAATAAACCTCTCCACAAGGGAGGGAAGACAATGAGTGAACTTTGGAATGATCGCACGCCGCCACATAATATCGAAGCCGAGCAGGCTGTGATCGGTGCCATTTTTCTTGAACCCGAAGCATTATCTTCAGCGGCTGAACGTCTTATGCCTGATGACTTTTACCGGGCAAGCCACCAGCGGATATTCGAGACAATGCTAAAGCTGACAGATAAAGGCGAGCCAATTGACCTTGTAACCGTCACAACGTCACTCACCAATGAAAAAAAGTTGGACGAGGTGGGTGGTGTTGCTTATTTGTCGGATTTGGCCGCAAGTGTTCCGACAGCAGCCAATATCGTCTACTATAGTAAGATTGTGGAAGAAAAGGCTTTGCTCCGCCGGCTGATCAGAACTGCAACAGATATTGTGACATCAGGCTTTACCAATGAAGATGATGTCGAAGAAGTACTGAATCAAGCGGAAAAGCGTATTCTTGAAGTATCCAGTCAAAAAAATACCGGAGCTTTCAAACCGATTAAAGATGTGCTGATTGATGTTTATGATAATATTGAACAGCTGCATAATCACGATGGGGATGTAACAGGCATCCCGACAGGCTACCGGGATTTGGACCAAATCACATCCGGTTTCCAGCGCAACGATCTGATCATCATTGCCGCTCGCCCATCAGTGGGTAAAACCGCCTTTGCTTTGAATATCGCTCAAAATGTCGCCATTAATACTGATGAAAATGTGGCGATCTTCAGTCTTGAGATGGGTGCCGATCAGCTTGTTTCCCGTATGCTTTGTGCTGAGGGAAATATTGATGCACAGCGACTCCGTACAGGAAAGCTTGAGGCGGATGACTGGAGTAAACTGACAATGGCCATGGGAAGTTTATCGAATGCCGGGATTTACATTGATGATTCCCCTGGTATCCGTGTTAGCGAGATTCGTTCAAAATGCCGGCGACTCAAGCAGGAACATGGCCTTGGGATGATCCTGATTGATTACTTGCAGCTGATTCAGGGGAGCGGTAATTCCCGGGAGAATAGGCAGCAGGAAGTTTCAGAAATATCTCGAGCCCTTAAAGCACTTGCCCGTGAATTGAATGTGCCGCTGATCGCTTTGTCACAGCTTTCACGTGGTGTGGAAGCACGGCAGGATAAGCGCCCGATGATGTCGGACTTGCGTGAATCGGGAAGTATCGAACAGGATGCCGATATTGTCGGCTTTTTATATCGTGATGACTATTATGATCAAGAATCAGAGAAACAGAACATTATTGAAATTATTATTTCCAAACAACGAAATGGCCCGGTCGGTAATGTTGAACTAGCATTTGTGAAAGAATATAATAAATTCGTCGATCTGGATCACCGTTATACGGGCAGTGATATACCACCAGAGCCAGTACAGGCCTAAAGCGAAACTTCATTCAATGGGGCGCCTTTCCCCTCACGGAAAAAAAGAGGGACAGCGCAACGTCGTGTTGCAACGCCTTTGCGACCTGTATCGTGCAGGCCCGAACAGAATCGGACATTTAGGGGATGTTATTTCCCGTTTTTTGGGGGGGATTACAACCCAATATAATTGTATGTGGAATGAATGAACAGCTTCAAAAATTGAGGCTGTTTTCTTTTTGATCAAAAAGCTGCACATGCAAAACGAACATTATATTATAAAATCAATATATTATTCGTTTTTAATTTTGACATCGCTTGAATTTATTGATAAAATAACGCTGTTCTTAAGTAAAATACAGATGTTATGCATATGGAGGTGCGTTATGTCCTCAGCAGTAGTGGTAGGTACGCAATGGGGCGATGAAGGCAAAGGAAAAATTACGGATTTTTTGTCACAGAATGCCGAAGTTGTGGCTCGTTACCAAGGTGGTAACAACGCGGGGCACACAATTAAAATTGATGACATGACATATAAATTACATTTAATCCCATCCGGAATTTTCTTCGATGATAAAATATGTGTTCTGGGAAATGGGATGGTTATCGATCCGAAAGCATTTACAGATGAAATTAAATATTTGCACGATCGTAATATTTCAACGGATAATCTGCGTATCAGCAATCGGGCACATGTTATTTTGCCATATCATATAAAATTGGACGCCCTTCAGGAAGCGGATAAAGGCAATAATAAAATCGGAACAACGAAAAAAGGAATTGGCCCTGCCTATATGGATAAAGCGGCCAGGAGCGGGATCCGTATTGCGGATTTAATGGATAAAGAAACCTTCCGCATGAAACTTGAGCAAAATTTAAAGGAAAAGAATCGCTTGTTTGAAAAGGTTTATGAAGTGGAACCGATTCAGATTGCGGATATACTTGATGAATATTACGAATACGGGCAGCAGATGGCCGAGTATGTCTGTGACACATCAGTCGTATTAAATGATGCACTCGATGACGGACGCCGTGTATTGTTTGAAGGTGCACAGGGTGTCATGCTCGATATCGACCAGGGGACATATCCATTCGTCACCTCATCCAACCCAATTGCAGGGGGGGTCACTATTGGATCAGGTGTTGGACCATCGAAAATCAATCATGTGGTAGGCGTATCAAAGGCCTATACAACACGTGTCGGCGATGGGCCATTCCCAACCGAGCTGCACGATGACATCGGTGATCAGATCCGAAAGACTGGCAATGAATATGGAACGACAACAGGACGTCCACGCCGAGTCGGCTGGTTTGACAGTGTCGTTGTCCGTCATGCACAGCGGGTAAGTGGTATTACCGATTTATCCGTCAATTCACTGGATGTTTTAACCGGCCTCGAAACTCTGAAAATTTGTGTGGCTTACAAATATAAAGGGGAAATCATCCATGAGTTTCCGGCCAATTTAAATAAACTGGCCGAGTGTGAACCGGTATACGAAGAAATGCCTGGGTGGACTGAAGATATTACGAATGTAAAAAGTATTCATGAACTTCCGGAAAATGCCCGGCATTACTTGGAACGGATTTCACAGCTGACTGAAATTGGCTTGTCGATATTTTCCGTCGGACCGGGCCGCACCCAGACAAACATTGTCAGAAGCGTATACAGCTAATGTTTTCAGACCTCCGTCCAGACGGTCAGGAGGTCTTATTTTTCAGCTTTACGAACCCGCCTTAATGAGCCTCCGTTTCAATACGTCAGGGACCCACTGAATCAAGTTTCATTACAATATCTGTAACACAAATGTAAAAATACAAGAAATTTGCTAAAAAAGCAGCAAAGCAGTCAAAAAGCAGCATTATCCATGCCACTTAACGTAAAAAACTGTAAGCAATTATACAATTACATTACATTTGCTCACCTTCTGTTTTTTCCCGGCAGAAACTATGGTAGATTGATATTTGAGTAATGACAAAGCTTACATAGATCAGACATAAAGATATAGATGAATACAGTTTGAATGGTTATGAGGGGGATACAGTCTTGCTGCAAGGAAATACAAAGACTGCGATCAAAACTTCAGGGTACTTGAGTATGCTGAAAAAAGTCGGAATAACGGCATGCATTGGTCTTTCATTGACGATTACGACAGTGCATGCAGATCAAAACGATACACTGGAAGAAA
>Ga0079226_10004073_pt1 | contig 11168 bp, 9 predicted proteins | sample Poulit2014_FD_76345 | JGI IMG/M metagenome (GOLD analysis project Ga0079226, IMG submission 76345) | Agricultural soil microbial communities from Georgia to study Nitrogen management - Poultry litter 2014 | ecosystem: Environmental > Terrestrial > Soil > Agricultural land | place: USA: Georgia...
ACGGTAATAAAATAGGAAACAATCAAAGCAGGTAACATCGCATAAAAAATAATCTTCCGTCCCATAGCTGGACCAAATAAGCGTACAGTCAAATCGGTGGCTAGAAAAACAAAAGGAAAACTAAAAGCTCCCCAAGTTGCTTTAAATCCAAATACAGTCAAGGGAAATTGCACTAAATAATTACTAGAAGCAACGATTAAGATGTGGAAACCAGCCAATAGATAAGCTAGTTTTTGTTGTTTATAAGATAACATAGATTCCATAGTTTTTTATTGTGGGAGGATTTCGAACCACAGTTTAATATTTTTATCGAGGGTTGCAAAGTAAGACATTCCTATCTAGTATAAAGCAAAATAACAGATTATTTGCTACTACTTTTCAGAACGATACAATTATCTGCCTTCATAAACTTTACAATAAAAAAGACCTAGGTTAGAAAGTTTTGAAGTTTATTGTATTTTTACCTATCAACATAAGAGATGTATTATGCGTAAATTTGCATTGTTTTTTATTTTTTTATTTGTTTCTGGATGGGTGTATAGTCAAACTGGTGGACGTTATTCGCATTATGACCGTTTAAAAGTGGGTGGTGGTGTTGCGATGAACTTTGGGAATCATGGCTATTTTGGACTGAATATTTCCCCTTTCGTGGGCTATCAATTTACTTCTATCTTGGAAGGAGGCGTAAGCACAGGATATCAATATACCAAAATAAGAGATACAAAGCAGAATTTATTTAGTGTAGGTCCTTATTTAAATTTATATCCCATTCAAAACCTCTTTGCCAGATTACATTATGAACATTATACTGGTACTATAAAATATAAACATAGCATGCAATCTGGAAGCTTTAATGAAGACGCATTATGGATTGGGGGTGGATATAGAACGGGAGATCGCATACAGCTTTATGTTGGGTTCATGTATAATTTACTTTATAAAGAGCATAAAAGCTTATTTGCCGAAGCCTATCAACCAATTGTAGGCGTTAGTATTGGGTTATAAACCCATAAAAAGTACTGTTTTGAGTATTTTATAAAGTAAAAGAATGTCATTCCATGTTTATAAGACAACTCTTACAGCTTTCTGTTTTATTTCCAAAAACTATCATGGGACATTGGGTGATTGGATTTTTAAAAACTGCACAAGGGAAATTATAGGCATTTCCGATCACTCTTTCGGTAAAGATATCTTCAGGCGATCCATACGCAGCTACTTCTCCTTTTTTAAGTAATAAGATTTTATCTGCAAATTCTGCTGCCAAGTTCAAATCATGAAGAACTACAATAGCAGCATTTCCTTTTAAAGCAAATTCACGAATAGTTTCCATAATATTGTATTGGTGTCTAATGTCTAGATTATTAAGAGGTTCATCAAAGAATGCCAATTTTGCTGATTTCTTATTCTCTAGCTGTGAGAGCACTCGGCTTAAGTGTACCCGCTGTTTTTCTCCTCCAGACAAAGAATTATAATAACGATTACGAAGTGAATAAACATCTGTGTTTTTCATCGCTAAGTTGATGATATCCCAGTCTTCTTTACTAGGCATGGAATCGAAATAAGGATAACGCCCCATAAGTACCACATCACTTACCAGTAAGTCTATATCGGAATTATTCTCCTGTGAAAATTTTGCTTTATGAAATGCTATTTTCTTGCTATCCCACAAAGAAATATTTTTATTTTTAAAATAGATTTCATCTTCTTCTCTAGCTGTTTCGTTGGCAAGCATACTCAATAATGTAGATTTTCCAGCGCCATTAGGTCCTATAATAACTAATACTTCTTTTGCTTGAATTGATATCTCAATTTGATTGAGAATTTTAAAGTTTCTATGGGAAAAAGATAGATTTTCGGCAACTAATATCATCGGTTATATATTTTTTTTATATCGAATTAAAATAACAATAAAAATAGGAGCTCCCAGAAAGGCAGTTAAAATTCCGATTGGCATTTCAGAAGGAGCCACTACTGTACGGCTTATTGTATCGGCTATTAACAAAAGGGTACTCCCCACTATAGTCGAAAGAGGCAAGATAAGATGGTAATTAGATTTAAATAGCAGACGTAAAATATAAGGAACTATCAATCCTATAAAACCTATAGCTCCAGCAAAAGCTACACACGTACCCACCATTAATGCTGTTAATATGATAATTCTTTTTTTTACTTTTTCAATGGGAATTCCTAAATGTTTGGCATCTTGCTCCCCCAACATCATAGCATTCAGCGTTTTCCCTTGGTTCAAAAGCAATGAAAAAGAAAAAAATACGACCACAGCAAGTATTCCATTTTTTACCCAGGTAGCTCCTCCAAGGCTCCCTAAGGTCCAGAAAGTTAAATCTCGCAATTGCTCATCATCGGTAAGATAGGTTAAAAAACCTGTAATCGCTCCTGCTAATGCCGAAATAGCCACACCCGCTAATAGCATGACCACTACATTTGTTTTACGTTTGGAGGTGGACATTCTGTAAACAAAAGTCATGGTAAGTATAGCCCCTATAAAAGCCATGATGCTAATTAATGAATAATTAATCACATCGGGTAAAAAACTTCGAAACTGATTACCTAAAACTATAGCAACTGCTGCAAATAAAGAAGCACCAGAAGTCACCCCAATTAAATTAGGAGTGGCTAATGGATTTTTAAACATCCCTTGGAGACAAGTTCCTGAAACTGCAAATGCACTTCCCATTAGTATTCCCATAACAATTCTAGGTAAACGTATATTGAAAAGCACATATTCATCCATTTCAGAAATTATCTTTCTTCCCGTAACCTTATCTACTATTAAATTCCATATTGAAGTGTTATCAAAGGAATATGCCCCTAATTTTAAAGAAATAGAGGCGACTCCTAACAAAACTATAAAACTGACTAGTAAATATAAGGGCAATTTACTCTGCATATTCTTGTAATAATTTATTCAATATAGAGGCTGCCTCGCCTACTCTTGGTCCAAAATCGGCTAACAAAGCACCATCCATAGCTATCACTGTTTTGTTTTTTCCTGCCTTCGTTTGTAAAATCCCTGGTGTAGTTTTAATCAATCCATCAACTCCACCTACACTTTGTAAACCAGTTTCGAACAACAGAATAACATCTGGATTACTCCCCAATAATGCTTCTTCTGTCAAAGGTTTAAAATCTTTAAATCCTTGCACTGCATTTTGTCCTTTTGCCAACTCTATTATTCGCTCCATCGGGGTCCCCTCACCTGCTACCATCATCGTTCCTGCTCCACGAGCATAGATAAATAAAACTTTAGGAGGGTGCTGAAAAGAATGTATTTTCTCTAAATCGGAATCGATTTTATTCAATAAGACCCGAGGTTCAGCAATATCCATAAAATGAGCTAATTCTGAAATCAAAGATTTGGTTCCATCAACCGAAAAATCTTGTTCAAAAAACTTATGTCGAATTCCTAAATTTTGAATAGCTTGCTTCATATCAGAATTAAGCTCAGAATTTGTTCCTAAGATTACGGTAGGTTTTAACGCTGCTAAGGATTCTATATTTAAAGATCGAACGTGCCCCAAATCTTTTATAGAATCTTTAATCCATTTAGGGTAGGTGCTTGTCACATCTCTACCTACCACATATTCTCCAACGTCTAATGCAAATAGTATTTCTGTAAGTGCCCCATTTAAAGAAACAATACGTTCTTTAGTTAAAACCGAATTATCTATAGAGTCCTTGGTAGTTTTTTTACAAGAACCAAATAATAGTATTCCCATTAAGGCATATAAAAACAATCTTGTATTCTTCATAAATGTATTTTTATAGAATTAACAGGCTATTTAATAGTAAGATTAACAATATGCTTAGATAATAAACCTAGAATAGCTGCTCGAGCTTTTTTAGAATCATAAGAAGTGCCAGTAAACTGATTGGCTAGTTCAAATTGTGATAGATAAAGCTTCTCATCTTCATGAACCTTTATATAATCATGGTTTTGTATTATTTCTCTCCAAACTGAACGAACTTCATTCCAAAATGACGCTTGTTCCTCCCACCATTTCAAAGCAGCTTGAACGTCATAGTCTTTTCTAGTAAAATTTTCTAAACCCTTTTCCAAACAAATAAGAGTATCTTCATTATTTTCTATGGAACGGTAAATCTTTTCATTGTCTTGATCTAAGACCCAGTCACCGTTTTTGAAAATCTCGATATGAGAATGACGTCTCAATACATTATAATCTTCTCTAATAGTAATTTCTCTTCTGGGTAATGGAGAATCAGCGGTACTTTGCCAAAAATGTCGGCCGTCAACATGAACCCAGGTTCCATAGCCTTCATATCTAGGGCAATCATCAACTTGATATACTTTTTGTGTCCAAGTACCTTTCGCTTGTTCAGGTGTTATCTCTATTTTTTTCCATTCATGATCTTTAACCAAACAAAGCAATTCTCGATTTTCATACAACCAATCTTGTCTCCAATGTTTGATAATAGTATCCTTACCTACATAAAGTAAATGTTGAATAGAAATTTTATCTTCTGTCTCTTCTATAATATGTGCAATTTCTTTTGCTGCAGAAAACTTTCGGTCATAGTAATCATAAGTACTTTTCGGTGAAAAAGTTTCTGAAAATCTAAAAGTAACACGATAACTACCCGCCAAAGACTTTATAAGTTCTTTTTCAAATAGTTTTTTGGAACTCTTGCTTCCTAATTGCTTTTCTGAAAGGGCCTCTACCCCTCTGCTTAAATAATCCATGTTTTTTTAATTAAAATTTAAAGTTATAATAATGATTAATAGTCATTTAATAAAATAAACATTAAATAACGCTTAAAGAATAAAAATTACGCAAGCGGCATATATGTGATTTTATAGGTCAAAAATAGTAATTTTATTTAGACCGATTAAGAATAAGTGATATATTTGCCTGCATTAACTTTAATTAGATTGAATATAAATAATGAAAAGATCGACCGTTAACCTAATATTTTTTTGGGTATTACCATTTATCAGCTATGCTCAGGAACCCACAAAAGACAGCCTTAATATTTGGAATGAGCAGTTAAATCCTGTTATTCTTACGGGACAATACAGTCCTCAATCTGTAGATAAATCTGTAGTTGAAGTAGATGTCATCACACAATCTGATATTAAAAAAATGGCTGGCAATACTTTAGGAGATGTTTTAAATCAAACTTTAAATCTTACTATTATTCCGAATGCTGGAGAAGGTAGAAGTGGTATAGAACAATTTGGTTTCAACTCAGAATACATAAAAATACTAGTAGATGGTATTCCCATTGTCGGAGATGAAGGGTTTGGCAATACCATAGATATATCCCAAATTAATCTGGATGATATTCAGCAAATAGAAATTGTCGAAGGGGCTATGGGTGTGCAGTATGGTTCTAATGCAGTAACAGGTGTCATTAATATTATTACAAATAAGAAAAGTCAATATAAATGGCAAATTACACCTTATATACAGGAAGAAACAATTGGGAGGGAATATAAATGGTTTGATCAAGGACGGCACATCCAATCTATAAAAATAGGACATAACTTTTCAAATCATTGGTACGCAGATCTAACTTATACTCGTAACAATTTTAAAGGTTTTTTGGATCAGCAAAAAGGTAAAGACTATTATAATCCTACCAATGAAAATGATGGACTTCGTGGTTATCAATGGTTACCTAAAATCCAAAATACACTGAAAGGCATGGTTCATTATAATGGGTCTCGACATACTGTTTTTTATAAATTTGAATACTTTGATGAGCTTACTGATAAATATGCCCAAAACGTTCATCTTAATTTAAATCCAGCCACCCAAACCTTACATCCTACCGCTAACGACTTTGTATTTAAAACACAGCGTTTATATCATCACTTTAATTCTTCTGGTCAAATCTTTAATCAAGTTCACTATAATCTTTCTCTTTCTTATCAAGAACAAATACGCAACCAAGAATCTTTTACCTATCATCTACAAACCCAATCTAAGTCTAATATAGAACGAGGAGATTATAATACTCGTAAAGGCTTTTTTTCACGAGGGACTTTCAGTCACTTTTTCAATACTCCTATCCTACAGATGTCTGTTGGATATGAAATAAATCTTGATAATGGCTCAGCAAGTGGACTCTCCGAACAAAATACTATTTCGGATAGTCAAAATAAAAATATAAACACCTTTAATAGTTTTATCTCTGCAGAGATAAAACCAGGAAAAAAATTAAGTCTCCAGCCCGGATTCCGATATATACATTCCTCTGCTTTTAAAGATCAGATAGCTTTGTCTTTTAGTGGGAAGTATTCATTCAAAAATGACTATCAACTCCGTGCTATAGTTGGAACTTCGCCGAAAACCCCCAACTTCGAACAACTCTATTTCTATATGGTGGACTCTAATCATGATGTCCGTGGTAATGAAAATCTCTCACCTGAGAAAGGAAAATCTATTTTTATACATTTTAAAAAACCATTTTTCTTTAAAAGTCATTCAATTACCTATGAACCAAAATTATCGGCATGGTATCTTGATGTAGAAGATAAGATTGATTTAATTATTGTCAATAACTCGCCTCTCTCCTATCAATATAACAATATTGATTTATATCGAACTTGGGGATTGGCTTTTAGAAATAAATTTCTTTATAAAAATATGACCTTTAATTTGGGAGTATCCTTTTCGGGAGAATCAAAAGTATTAAATAGCAGTGAAATTAATAACGATAACTATTTATATTCTCTTCAAGTAAATACTCAATTTTCTTACCACATACCGAATTGGGATACGACTTTGTCCACCTATTTTAAATATAATGGCCCACAATATCAATTTGTTCAACACTTGGATACGAATGCCGAACAAATTATATCCAAGGAAAAACAAGAAGGTTATGGTTGGTTAGATGCTTCTGTAAGAAAAAGTTTCTTTAATAACAATTTAGAAATCACTTTAGGAGCTAGAAACATACTCAATATAAAAAACATTACCACCTCTCAATCAAATACCACTGGCCATACCGCTGCAAATAACCAACTCTTGTTAGGATATGGCAGTTCCTATTTTTTAAAATTATTGTATAACATCAATTTTTAAATTATGAATAACACACGTTTTTACATTCTAAACTTCCTTGTTTTTTGCAGTTTTTGCTTATTAAGCAGTTGCAGTAAAGAGGATCAACCCTATCACCAAACTGAATTTGTGGTGGCTTTTAAAAATCCATCCGAAAGTTTTCCAGAAACCAGTAACAGACTCGATATTGAATTAGTTTTTTCGGAAAAAGCACCACGAGATGGAATGATCAGCTTGAGTTTTGAAACACAAAACTTAATATACGGAGAAACAGAGGATTTCACCTGTACCCCTTCAGCTGCTGAAAATGAAATTTTTGTACCAATTCAAGAAGGAACCACTGGAGTTTCATTTCAAGTAAATAAATGGAAACAAGCACTTCCTCATGAAGATAAATCTATTAATTTTTCTATTGCTGAAATCGATATGGGTGAATATCCAACTCACTCCCAAGGAAATACTTCAGTAAAAGTGTTTTTCACCCCAACGGCTGCGTTAGGAGGTATTCAATCCCCCAATGTGGGTGGTCCTAACCAACCCAACCAAGTTTACTTGAGCCTTAGCACAAAAGAAGAAACAGTTGTTTCAAGAGACACTTGGGATTTGGGTTTCTATTCGGGAGAGACCTTTCAAATAAAAATAAACAGTTCTCTATATATGTTTGTCGCCGCATTGCCTTCTACGGATATAGATAGTGTTTCTGAAGAACATATTGAAAATTTAAAACATAAGATGGACTTCCTAGTAGAAGGTTCTGATCAATATGTGGACCACCCAAATGGTGATATAGAAAGTACAGCAATACAGACCCTACTAGAAAATGAAGAAGAAAACCCAGTATATCTCTTAAAGATGGGATATGAAATAGGCACTGAAACTCCCAGCCCTGGTAGTGTAGCAATAGCGGGAAATGCAAGAGGTTATAAAAAGATAAGAATTCTTCGTCAAGAAGATCAATATGTTTTGCAATATGCTGACTTAAATGCAACATCACATAATGTAGCGGTTATTTCTAAAACTCCCAGTCATAATTTCACTTTCTTTAGCTTAGATACGAAGAATACAGTATCCGTCGAACCTGAAAAGAATAATTGGGATTTGAATTTTACAGTAAAAACTGAAATACAAGAGTTACCCGAGGGAGGAAATACAGCCTATGGATTCTCGGATTATGTAGAAATCAACAATTTAGGGGGAGTCACCGCGTATAGAGTACATACATCGGATTTCAGTTATGAAGATTTTACAACAGAAAATATAGAAGAAGATAAATTTTCTAGTAGTCAACAAATTATAGGAAGTAGTTGGCGAGAGGTTACACCACCTCAAAGAGAAGTTTTATCTAATCTATTCTACATACTTAAAGATGCAAACGGCAATTATTACAAATTAAAGTTTCTCTCTTTTTTAAATGAAAATGGGGTTCGCGGTTACCCAAAATTTGAATATAAACTGCTAAAATAAAAACAAATAATAACTTTTTAATTTAAAACAAATGAAACATTTCAATCTATTTTTCGCTTTATTGATGACTGCTTTTATCTCTACAGCACAGGAAACCACAGTAGATCTTAGCCTCAATACTAATTATTCTGAGGAACTTTATTTCAAATTTGACACTCAACATTTTGAAACTTATAACGCAGATGCATGGGAAATTGCGTTCCTACGTACTAGTGCTTTCGATTTTGGAGAACGCATTAACACCTTTGCAAATATCGAAGTCTATGAGGCATCCGATAATCCTATGGATTATGACTCAATAGATCCTTTGAATATTGAAAATTGGACGCGATTATACAACAGTGACAATGAGTGGGGCTCGGGGGCTTTCGATCAAGGTTCTGCAACCTATGGATGGGGTAACTATGATCCCTCTTCCCACCATATCAAAGGAGAAGTCGTATTCGTATTAAAATATCCAAATGATACTTATAAGAAATTCATGATAGAAGATTATTTCGATGGCTATACTTTTAAATATGCAACTTGGGACGCTAACAATTCCAATTGGACGAACGAACAGTCAGTAATCTTGCCCAACAGTAATAATCCTAATAAAATGTTTAATCACTATACACTTACTAATAATGAGGAGGTGATTACTTCACCAGATTTATCAAACTGGGATATCGTTTTCCAAAAATACGAAACAGATATACAAGGGATGAAATACCCTGTGTTAGGCGTCCTACAACATCCAGATGTTACAGTAGCAAAAAGCAATACACTAAACGTAGAAAGTATAGACGACTTAGAGTTTTCAAGTCAGATTAATACTATTGGCCATGATTGGAAAGAGTTAAATAACGACTTTCAATATCAAATTGTGGCGGATCAATACTATTTTTTAAAGTACGAAGATGGAAGCATATACCGTTTTTATTTTACCTCATTTGAAGGAGCTTCTACGGGTAATTTTAGTTTATCCTATGAGGATGTTACACAGCAATTGGATATAGAAGAGTTTGATAAGAACAATACTTTCAGTCTATTTCCAAACCCTATCACCCAAGGAGAACTCAATTTATTATACGATACCAATGCCAATATAGTGACTATTTCAATTTACGATATTACGGGGAAAAAAATAATAAGTAAAACTCAGAATATTAATGGTTTTACTCACTCCAAATTGGACGTTTCTCATCTTACCAATGGAACATATTTACTGAAATTTGAAGCAGGTCAATATCATACCACAAAAAAAATAATAGTCAATTAATAACTAAAGATCAACCAATTAACCACTGTTCTACCTCTTTTTTAGAACAGTGGTTTTTTATATGATGCTATATAGCGTAAACTAGAAAAACAATTTATAAAGCTTCTAAGCATCATAATTCCTATCTTTAAAAAAGATATTTCACAACTTAAAATTATGGAATTATGAAATTAAAAAAATTAGTGTCAGTTGTTTATGCCTTAGGCACTTTTATTATCATTAGCGGGTTGTATTCTTTTACAACATCTAGCATCACTAAGCATAGTGATTTTTACCAACCCAAATGGCAAAACTTAAAAGTATTACCCCAAGATATCTCTAAAGATAGCTTGATGGATTTAATGAAAGGTTATAACAAATCTTTAGGTGTAAAATGTAGTCACTGTCATGTGCCAAGTAAAGAAGATCCATCTAAAATGGATTTTGCTGACGATTCCAAACTTGAGAAAAACATTACTCGTGGAATGATTCAGATGACCCACACTATTAATGAAGATTTCTTTAAACCCTATTACCCTGATCCAAAACCTGGACAAGTAACCGATGTTAGCTGTGTAATGTGCCATAGAGGAACCGCCAAACCTAAAGAATATTTACAGAATATAGGTTCCCTATTCGAAGCTATAGAGACGCCAAATCATCAATAATAGAATAGATCCTAAAACACTAGGAAAGGCTAGAGCTAAAAATCTTTGCCTTTCCTTTTTTTATGAACTCTCTGCTGCTTTCCACAATCCAATTAAATCTTTTACTTTTGCTGACTCTAAATAATTATTCTGAAGCTATAATGAGAATGACTATAAAAGAAGTAGGGACCCCACAAGATATACGAGATTTTTTAGACTTGCCTATCCGTATTTATAAAGGCTATACAAATTGGATACAGCCTTTAGATAAAGATATTGAAGCGGTTTTTGATCCTAAAAAGAATAAAGCTTTTCAACATGGGAAGTGTAAACGTTGGTTATTATTCAATACTCATAACCAAGTCATAGGTCGTGTGGCTACTTTTATTAATCCTAAGTATGAAAAAGGAAAACAAGTAGGAGGGATCGGTTTTTTTGAAGTTATTGAAGACCAAGATGCAGCATTTTATTTGCTAGACCATTGTCGAGCTTGGTTAGAAAATGAAGGAATGCAAGCCATGGATGGTCCGATTAACTTTGGGGAACGAGATCGATGGTGGGGGCTCCTAATTGATGGCTTTCATCCCCCACTCTATTGCATGAACTATAATCCTCCTTATTATGTAGAATATTTTGAAAAGTATGGCTTTCAGGTTTACTTTAACCAACTTTGTTATGGTATGAAAGTGAGTACAAATTTTCAAGAAAAGTTCTTTGATCGGCATAAAGAAATTTCTAAAAACTCTAACATTCATATAAAAAATATTA
>Ga0079226_10004074_pt1 | contig 11167 bp, 11 predicted proteins | sample Poulit2014_FD_76345 | JGI IMG/M metagenome (GOLD analysis project Ga0079226, IMG submission 76345) | Agricultural soil microbial communities from Georgia to study Nitrogen management - Poultry litter 2014 | ecosystem: Environmental > Terrestrial > Soil > Agricultural land | place: USA: Georgia...
ACATCAATCATCAACATATTATTTCCTTCAAGACCATCTTTAAAACCAATAGATGTCACTACTTTAGGGAACTGACTATCCTCTAATATTTCTTTTAGCGTACGCTGCACAACACGAGGAGTAGTGATTTTAACTTGGTGATCTAATAAAGATGATAGAGTTGTTGCGGCTTGAGACATTGAAATATTTCCGACTTCACCAATAATATCTTTTTCCGTCTGTGTTAATTCTTCTGCTTCACTTGTTTTAGCAGAATCTTCCTTATCTGAATCTGAGCTCCCATTCATCAAGGAATCAATTTCTTCTTGTGTTAACTTATCACTCATCGAACATTTCTCCTTCAATAAACTGTAATACTTCAACCGCTAAGCGATCTTCTACAATACCGGGTTTCACTCTAAAATAAGGATTACCTGCGACTAACATTGTTAATGGTTTTGAAGTTTTTTCATTCAACTGAATGATGTCTCCTTCTTCCATATTTAAAAAGTCAGCAATAGATATTTCTGCTTTTCCTAGAAGCGTTTTTAGCTCTACAGGGACTGGTTGAAGTTTTTTAGAAAACTTCTCATAATCTGACTCCCCTGCTTCTTTTCCTTCATGGAACCAATTTCTAAAACTTAATTTATCTAAAATATCCTCAAAGAAAATATAAGGGATACATAAATTAACAAAGGTGTTGTTTCCATTTAATGAAATACTAAACGTGGCTAGTACTACCGGTTCATTTGGAGACATAGATTGTAGTAGTTGCGGACTTGTATCGATAGATTCCACTTTTGTATCCATTTCTACTATATCTTGCCAAACACTATTAAACGAAAAAGCAAATAAATCGAGAACTTCTTCTAAAACCGCTAATTCTATGTCTGTAAATTCATCTTTATTCGTATTTTCAATATATGGACCTGCTTCATCATGACCAAACAACATTTCCACCATTTGCATGGAAATTGAAGGGTTAACTTCAATAATTTGAACACCATTTTGTGGTTCACTTGTCATAGTACCTAGCAAGGTAAATTTCGGGACTGAATGGATGAATTCGTCGAAACTAACTTGTTCTATTGACATTATACTCATACTCACTTGCCGACGTAATTTTGTAGAAAGCTGATTTACAGAAATTTTAGCAAAATCTTCTAATACCATAGAAATTGTACTTAAGTACTCTTTGGATAATCGAACGGGTCGTCTAAAGTCATATGGTTTCACTTTAGGCTGTGTAGAATCCTCTAAGATTTCTTCGTCAATCTCTCCGTTATCCATAGCTTCCAACAAATTATCAATTTCGGTTTGTGATAAGACTACTTGGCTCACTTAAAATCATTCCTCTTTTTCCTCAAAAAGGTTCTTTAAATCTAAAATATTTATAATTTTATCGTACACATTCACTAAATAATGAACCGAATCATTATCTTCTTCGGAGGCTAAATGAAAATCTTCTTCATTTACGTCAGATACGCCAATGACTTCATCAACCATCAATGCAATATTGTTTTCACTTAATTGTGCAACAATAGTATTATTATAGCAGTCATCAATACTAAAGTCATCAAGATTAAGTAAATTATACATATTGACCAATGTTAAAACATCACCTCTTAAATTAATTAATCCGTGAATCCAGTTTTTGCTTTTGGGAACCGGTGTGTAAGAAAATGTATTTGTTATTTCTTCAACAAATTCAGTGGATATTCCAAAATATAGGTCTTTTAACCGAAATACTATAATTTGCATGAAAGACGACCCTTCCTTAGTTATTTACTTTGTCTAATGCTCTAATAACACGTTCCGTATCAAACGGTTTTACAATAAAGTCTAATGCTCCTGCTCGAATAGCATCCATTACCATAGATTGTTGTCCCATAGCACTGCACATTAATATACTTGCATCTGGGTCTATTCCTTTAATTTCTTTTAAGGCTTCTACTCCATCCATTTCTGGCATCGTAATATCCATTGTTACAATATCTGGTTGTAGTTCTTTGTATTTTTCAATGGCTTCGTGCCCATTTTCAGCTTCACCAGCCACTTCATAGCTATTTTTTTCTAAAATATCTTTTAATTTAATGCGCATAAAAGCAGCATCATCTACAATTAATACTCGTTTTGTCATTTTTATACTCTCCTAAATACTTATTTTTCCGATTAGTTGTTCAAAGAATTCGGGTGTAGGAATAAAAAACAATGATCCATCAATCTTTTCACCCTCACTCCAAAACTCATTTTGCATAATCACTATTGTACTATCATATTGTCCATTTTCAAGATAAAGTGAACTTAAAATCGAACCGAATAAATCATGGCTTAAAATAGGAACGCTAGCAATTAAATTCATATCCACCATTTGCATGGAAGCATTTAAAAATGAATTCACTAAAATGTTAATTAGTTCTTTCACTGCCGAGTCTGTTAATTCTTCTGTGAGATTTTTGTCTTTTTGAAACATCATTTTAGATAATTCAGCAGCATCTTCAGGTGAAGAAACAAATAGAAAACTACCTTCTCCACCTAACAATTGCATAATAACAACTTTTACCACTACATCATCGGCTAAAATAGATTGGTATACTTCTTCATATTCCATTAACTCTAAAGTAGGAACTTCCATTTTAACTGGTTTTTTAATTAATTTTGAAAGGCTTGTTGCTGCATTTCCACCACCTACATTAATGATTTCTTTTAAGGCACTTGTGATTAATTCATTTTTAGATAGTTTCATAAGAATTTCCTCTTTCGGCTGCACAAATGGTTGATAAGTCAATAATCAAAACAACTTTTCCATCACCTAATATAGTTGCACCAAGATATTCTCTTTGATCTTTCAACTCTTCACCTAAGTCCTTAATAACAATCTCTCTTTGTTCCAATAAGCCATCGACTACTACCGCATAATATTTATCACGATTAAAAATAATAATCACATAAGGTTCAGCTTCTGTATTTGTTTTATAGCCTAAACTTTCACTGAGGTACACCACAGGAATTAAATCACCATCGTATGGATAAACATCAGAATGGTGAACTTTCGTAATATCCTTTTCATCATATAATTCCACTTTTTCAATGACTGTTTGTGGTAATGCAAAGGTTTCATTTCCTGCTTTTACGAGTAAAGATTGAATAATAGATAATGTTAAAGGCAATGTAATACGAAATGTGGATCCCTTACCTAACTCACTTGCGATTTCAATCGTTCCATTTAAGCTGTTAATTTTTTCTTTAACCACATCCATACCGACTCCACGTCCTGAAACACCAGTAACTTCTTTTTTAGTTGAAAATCCAGGATGGAAAATAAGCTGAATGATTTCCTCTTCTGAAAGTCCGCTCGTATCAATTCCTTTACTTTCAGCATTTTCTTTAATAACTTCTGGGTCAATTCCTTTACCATCATCAGAAACAGTCACAATTACTCGGTTTCCTTCTGGAAAGGCCCCAACTGTAATGATTCCTTGAGGATCTTTTCCATTTTCCTTTCGAATATCTGGCTTTTCTACTCCATGATCTGCTGCATTTCTTAATAAATGAACAAGTGGTTCACCCAATTCTGTTACAACGGTTCGATCAAGCTCTGTATCATCCCCATGAACCTCTAGTTTTAAATCTTTATCTAATTCATCCGCTAAATCACGGATCATACGAGGAAAACGTTGTACTGCAACACTAAAGGGCTGCATACGTAATTGCAAAACAACATCTTGCAATTCAGAGGTAATTCGCTCTACCTGTTCTAAAGGATCATTAATTTCAATCATTTGATAATTTGAACTGATGGCTTCTAATCGACTGCGATGAATAACTAATTCACTAACTAAATTCATAAACTGATCTAAGCGATCCAGATCAACTCGGATCGTTTGTTTAGGTTTTGGTCGACTGGTTTTTACATGTTTTTTTTCTGTTTTATTTTTTGTGGTTGAATGGTCATCATTACTTGCGTTCATTTCTTCTGGTTTTTTCAATACTTCCAAAGCTTCTTTAACAATAACTTCATCAATTTCATTTACATCCAACACTAATTTTTCAACAGTTTCAGCATTTAACTTTGTTAAATATAAAATATTAATAATACCTTCAAATTCTTCCGATTCTAGTTCTTCACTAGTTGGCTCTGACAAAATTAAATCTCCAGAGGATTCTAACTTATTCATTACTAGAAAAGCGCGGGCACTTTTCATTGATGTATCATCATCTAAACGAAGAGTAATCACATATGAATAGTATCCTTGATTTTTTCCTTCATTTATTACTTTTAAATCTGATGAATCCCATGTATACATTTTGGGGATCAATTTTTGTTGAGTAGGTTCAGAATCTTGATTACCTTTTAATCCAGACTGATTATCTTTTCCTTCTGACAACCGTACTAATTCATCAAGCAAACTTGATACATCCAATTCACCTTCCCCACCTGCCTGAAGATCTTCAACAATATCTGTTAATTCATCTAAACATTCGAAGAATAAGGTAATTAATTCGTGCGATACTTGAATTTCTTTGTTCTTAACTAATTCGAAAATATTCTCCATTTGATGGGTAAGCTTTGTCATTGTGTCTAACCCCATAGTGGCTGCCATACCTTTAAGTGTATGAGCGGATCGAAAAATAGAATTGATAACCTCTACATCTTCAGGATTGTCTTCTAAAGTTAGGACTCCATCATTCAATTCATTTAAGTATTTATCTGTTTCTTCATAAAATAAATTTTGATATGAACTATTATCATCCACGCGATCACTCCTTTAATCGGATATTAGTTTCCTTGCTTTTGATAAATAAATTTCCCAATTTTTTTTAATCCATATAACTCAGGTTTATAAATAGTCTCTGTTGCTCCGGTAAATAAAATCCCTCCTGGAACAAGAGATTCACTAAAATTTTTATATAGTTCTTCTTTTATTTCTTTTTTAAAATAAATAATCACATTTCGACAAACAATCACATGATAGTTTTTTTGAAAAGGATCTAATAGTAAATCATGTTTTTTGAAATGAACCATTTGTTTGATAGATGAATCCATCATAAAATATTGATCTTGTTTTTTGAAATAGTGATTAATGAAATCATCATTCATATTCTTGAGCTCGTATTCTTTATACTTACCTTCACGTGCATGGTCTAATACTTTATGATCAATATCTGTTGCTAAAATTTTCTCTTCTAACTGTAAATTATTCCTTTGAACTAGCATTGCCAAAGAGTAAGGTTCAGAGCCTATTGAACAGGCAGCACTCCACATTTTTAACTTTCCAAATTTTGGAGATAATTCATTAGATAAACATTCTTCGAATTCATTAAATAAATCTGGATTCCTGAAAAAATCTGTTACATTAATTGTTATATAATCCAAAAAACGCTGTCTGACCTCTTCATTTTCTTCAATTAATGTAGAGTATTGTTGTAAAGAAGTTGCTCCTGATTGACCCATTACGGTATATATTCTACGTTGCAACTGTTGTTCTTTATAAGCTGCAAGATTCAACTCTAAATATTGAGAGGCCCATAAATAAAATGTTTCAAATTCTCTTGTCATTTTTAATCCTTTACTGCTTCATTGAGCTTATTTATTATTTGATTAGTAGACAGTAGCTCATCAACAGCACCTAATTCAGCTGCATGCTTTGGCATACCATATACTACACTTGAATTTTCATTTTGCGCTAACACATAGCCCCCTGCTTTCTTAATCGCTAAGCAGCCCTTTGCGCCATCTTTCCCCATACCTGTCAGTAGTATTCCTAGTGTTTTTTTTCCATAAGTTTGTACTGCACTCTCAAACAAAAAATCTACTGCTGGCTTAACTCCATGAACTTTCTCCGTATCTAATAAGCGAAGAAATTGGTTTTCTATTACTAAATGGTACCCACCAGGTGCTATATAAACTGTTCCTCTTTCAATAGGCATACCATCTTCTGCTTCCACTACTGATACAGAAGATATTATATTTAAGCGTTCAGCAAAAGAAGCAGTAAACCCTCTTGGCATATGTTGAACAATAAAGATAGGCATCGATAATGAACTTGGTAAAGATTGAATGAGAGAACTGATAACTTTTGGCCCTCCTGTGGATGCGCCAATTACAATGGCATTTGTCTTTTTTATAGGAAGAGTTTTTGAGGTATTCGTTTGTTCTCCTTCTAAATTTAAAGTAGATTGAGAAGGACAGTCAGCTAATGCTTTAATTCGTGTTTCTAAATCTTTTTTAAAACGATCTCTATTTTTAGAAATAGATTCTGGTTTTGTTAAGAAATCTTGGGCACCATTTTCAAGTGCTCGAATTGTTGTTCTCTTATCGTTACGAGCACTTAAAATAATAACAGGGATATTTGAAAATTCTCTTAACTTTTCTAATGTCTCTAACCCATCCATTACAGGCATTACCATATCTAATGTAATCACATCTGGCTTAAGTTCTTGGATCTTTAATAAGGCAGATTTCCCATTTTCTGCGGTACCTATAAGTTCAATATCATCCATTGTTTTTATTGTATTGTTTATTATCGTCCTAATTAAAGTAGAATCCTCTACAGTGAGTACTTTTATACTCATTTATATTTTCTCCTTATTAAATATAATAAATATCACGATTAACCATTCGAACCGTTACATTAAACGTTTCTAAATCTACAATCATTGTTCGACCAGAAGATCCCCCAACATGCTCGCCTAATATCGGAATCGATAATTCATCCAATGTTTTTTTTACCATTTCAATATTTCGTTTTCCGATTTGTAAATTTCCATTGGCAGAATTAAAATTAAAAAGGCTAGCTCCTCCAGCAATTTTGGCTACCAAATCTTTTGTCTGTCGGTTACTTATTTCCTTGGCTACTTTTGGAATGGCTAAATCAGCAAACTTTTCCCATTTTGAAGTATCATTAAATGTTGAGCTATCTGGTAGCATGATGTGAAGTAAACTACCTTTTTTTTGTTTTTGATTAAATAATGCAATACCTACACAAGAACCTAGTCCTACCGTGATTAAAGAATCTGGTGCTTGAGCAATTTTATAATCGGCAATACCCACCTTTATTTGTTCCAATATTTTTCTTTCCCAATTTTATATCTTAAATAGATATTTCTTTAATATTTTTATTCTTTGTTACTTTCATAACTTTCTAGTCTTTCTTCTTTTTCTTCATCCACTTCATTTTCATCCATAGTTTCAAAATTATCCATTAAATCTTGAATTTCTAAAGTTCCTCTCATCTCAAAGAGATTATCTATATCTACCTCTAAAATTAATCCTTCATCAGATCGAATAAAACTTTTAATAGGAGTATAGTCAGAATGTTGATTCAAAGTGGTAATTTTTTCTAATTGATGATCAATTTGTGATTTATCAAAATCTCTAATCGTGAGAACTTCATTAACTGCAATCCCCACTTCTTTACCTTTCCAATAAACAATGATGACTTGTGCAGCGTTCTCGCCCTCAATAGCCTCATTAAAGAAACGCTTCGATAGATCAATCACTGGTAAAACTTCTCCTTCTGCTTCCATAATCCCCATAATATATTCCGAGGTATCTGGCACATGTGTAACATCTGTCAGAGGTATGATTCGATTCGTCGATAAAATGGAGATTGTAAAAAACTGTTTGGAAACACGACATACTATATATTGGCTCATCCTAAAAAGCTCCTTCTCTAAACCAAACTTTCAGCTACATTATTTTGCTTCTTTATAGTTATTTGTTATTTACTTATTTGGACTTCTTGATTTAAATCATTTAAAATATTTTGCAATTCATCTAGATGAATTGAGTATTCTTCCATAGTAGCTAGTATTTCTTCTAAGTTTGCTGAAGTTTGTTCGGTACTTGCAGCATTTTCTTGAGCAGCTGCTGCAATATGCTCAATTGATCGCACTACTCCATCTTTTTTATTTCCGATTTCTTCTATGTATTGTGAAGCTTGCATAGTGCTTCCTGTCAAATTCTTAATTTGAAGAGATACTACATTATTCGAACCTTGAGCTTCTGTTAATACATCTGTTTGTTTTCCACTTTTTTCTAAAGTTTCATCTAAAGCTTTTACCATTTTTGAGGAACGCTTTTGAATTGCTGTAATAATATCATCAATATCACTAGAGGATTGATCACTTTGTTCAGCAAGTTTCCGAATTTCTTCGGCAACAACACCAAATCCTTTTCCAGCTTCACCTGCTCTGGCGGCTTCTATAGAAGCATTTAGTGCAAGGAGATTTGTTTGATTGGCTATATCTTTAATAACATGTAAGATTTCTTCAATATTTTGTATATCTCTATCTACTGTTTGGATATTATCACTTAAATCTTCGAAGTTTTTAGTACTTTCTGCCCAATTACTCTGTACACGTTTCATAATAGAACTACTCTTCTCGCTATCCTTTAATGTGTCTTCTGCAAAATTACTCATATCTTCCAATTGAGCGATAACTCCTTGGACAGCTTCAGATAATCCATTCATTTGAACAGCCGTAGATTCTGTATCTTCTGTTTGAGTACTTGTTGCGGTGGCAATTTCAGTAATTGTATGAGTGATATCTTCTGTTGACACCGTAATTTGGTCCCCCATACTTTTTAATAGATTTGACATTTCCATTACTTGTTGAAAAGTATTTGATATTGCCTCTATCGCTTTTTCAAATGATTCTATTGTATTATTAAAACCAATTGCAATTCTATGAACTTCATTTCCATTAGGATCCAATGGAATATCAACTTTTTCTTTTCTGAAAAGATTTTTCTTATTCATTATAAAAAGGTCTCTACCTTCTATACGAACGGATAAATCTCCATTTTTTACACGATTAAAAGCTCCAACAATTACTTGTGTAAAATTCGATAAATATCTTACCACTGCCCAAGACGATAATATTGCTAAAAGAACACTAAAAATTAGCACTATAATAACTGTCTGAGTGAAAGTTTGAGTAGAATAATAACCAATCAGTAAAGCAGCAATTGCTGGTAATAAAATTGCTGTAAACAATATTAAGAATAATTTTTTCCCAATTGTTTTCTCTTTATCTTCCATAATATATACCTTCTCTATTAAATAATTTAAAATATTTATTCCATATCATCTTTATTATCGGAAACTAAATAATAAAATTAAGGAGCAATAGATAAAAAAGTCAAAAGAGAGAATATAGTTTTCCATATTCCCTCTTATTATTATTTTTATTGACCATTTATCTTTACATTTTTTACTAACTCATCTAAATCGTTGGCTAATTTAGCTAGTCCGCTTGATTGCTCGTTGACACTTTCTATAGAAGAATTAATTTCTTCAACAGAAGCAGAAGTTTCTTCAACACCTGCAGCAGATTCTTGAGAAACAGAAGCTATTTCATCGACGAGTGTATTCATTTTCTGACTTCTTTCTGAAATATTACTTAAGTTTTGACTCATCTCTTGATTTCGTTTTTGTAACTGATTAATTGAGCTTGTAATTTCACTAATATTCTCATCTGTCGCTTGAATTTGAATGCTTCCAACCTCAACTTCGGCATTTACATTTTGTAAGGATAAAGAAACATTTTCAGCATCATCTTGGACTCGTTTTACATAACTAGTAATTTCTGACACGGAAGAAGCAACATCTTCTGCTAATTTACGAACTTCATCTGCAACAACAGCGAAGCCTTTCCCTTGTTCTCCAGCTCTGGCTGCTTCAATTGATGCATTTAAAGCAAGTAGATTTGTCTGAGTAGCAATACCATTAACATAATCTACTAATTTTGAGATTTCAACGGTTTGAGTATTAAGAGTTTCCATTTGTTCTACTGCTTTTTGTACGATTTCATTCACAATACGCATTTGGTCTGTAGATAAAGCCATCAATTCATTTCCTTGATTTGCTTTTTGGGCAATGGCTTCTGAGGAACGATAAATTTCTTCTCCATGAGTTAGTGTATCTTTTGTAACTGTTGAAAATGTATCCATATCTACTGCTAAAGCACTCGCACTATTTGCTTGGGATTCTGCTCCTGAAGCAAGTTCTTGCATTGTCGCAGCAATTTGTCCTGATCCAGTTTGAACTTCGTGTCCAGAACTCATAGTTTCTTTACTGGTACTTAAGAGTTGTTCTACAGTCTCTTGTACGCTCATCATTAATACAACTAAGTTTTCTTGTGTCATGTTTAAAGAAGCTGCTAAGTCGCCAATTTCATCTCGTGTTTTAACCACCAAAGGTTCTGCACTGAAATCTTCTTTAGAGAAAGCTTCTAAACGATCTTTCATTTCACGGATAGGATCAGTGATTGATTTTGAAGTCACCCAAGCGATAGCAATAGAAGCAATGATTGCAATCACACCAATAGATAAAGTTGTAATAAGAACATAGTTTTGAGATTGGTCTACTTCTTTCCCAACTTTTACAACCTCAGAATCCAATATATCTAAGCTGTTTTCATAGAAACTTAAAATTTCATTAGCGATAGGGTTTAAATTGTTTAAACTTGAACTGGCAATTAAATCATTTCCTTGAGCCATTTGATTAATTACACTCTTTTTAACATCCTCTGACCATTCACCTGCTAAAGCAATAACTTCTTCTACTTCCTCGTTAGAGTAATTCTCAAGTAACTCTTTTTCAATTTCTTGGCTTTCTTTAGTTAATTCAATAAGTTCTTTTCCTCTTGCATCATTTCCTGTCACTATATATTCATAGGCTACTTTATTTCGAGTAACAAAATTTGACGTTAAATCCTCAAATTGCATCATTGCTGGTAAGTATTCTTGTATAACAAGGTTTGATTTTTTGCTAGCTGAATATGAGGAACCTATCGCAACAAAAACAATTCCAATAATAAATAAGATTACAACTGAAAAACCTGCGATCATTTTATCTCTTATACTTTTAAACTGAATCTTCTCTTTAATTATTTCCACTTTGTCATCTCCCTATTCTCTTAATAATACTAAAAATCTTTTACGGGATTATATATCGACAAATTTTATTTAAACTTTACTCATTTTTTAATGAAAGTGTTTTACTTTTAAAAATATCCTCTAAAAATAAAAGTATTTATTTTATTTATTTAATCAACGCAAAAAGAGCACGGTTATATCCATGCTCTTCGATCTTTATTGATTAAAAAATTTAAGTATTGTAAATTTTAATGTTTTCGATCAAGTAATTTAAGTTCCCAGCTAAATCAACTAAGCTATTTG
>Ga0079226_10004075_pt1 | contig 11166 bp, 8 predicted proteins | sample Poulit2014_FD_76345 | JGI IMG/M metagenome (GOLD analysis project Ga0079226, IMG submission 76345) | Agricultural soil microbial communities from Georgia to study Nitrogen management - Poultry litter 2014 | ecosystem: Environmental > Terrestrial > Soil > Agricultural land | place: USA: Georgia...
ACACCTGTCCGAATACAAGCTACACGAATACCTAAATCTTTCATTTTATATGCAGCTGCTTCCCAATCTTGGACTGTTTTACCTAAAAAAGAATCATCTTTCTGTGTACTATCTTCTGTATACATCGCAGTATAGGAAGGAGGATAAATACCTATCGCACTCGCAGAGATATAATGAGTAACTTGATGAGGTATATTTTGAAGAGTTTTGTAAATTAAATGAGCAGCATCAACTCTACTATTATAAATTTCTTTACACATTTTTGATGTCCATCTATTGGATACACTAACACCTGCAAGATTAATAATAGCTGTGACATCCTGAAAAGCTGCGTAATCAATTTCATTACTTTTAGGATTCCAATAAAATCCTTTAAAATTATTAAAATCTTGAATTTTAGACATTGAAGTAGTTAAATAATATACTTCGATTCCTTTCTCATGACAGGATTGCACTAATCTTCTCCCTATCATTCCAGTCGCTCCTGCAATAAGTATACGCATCTTTTATTTTTTGATAAAAATACTCAATTCAAATCAGAATATAAACTCGTTAACGCAAGATTAGCAAGCTATTGCAACTTCTTAGTAGCTCTTAACATCTCTCGTTTTCCTGGAGGTCCTTGTATTCTTTCTACTACAAATCCAGCTGCCTGCATATTTCGCCTTACTGAACCTTTAGCGGAATAAGTCACTAAAACTCCATTGACTTTTAAAGCCTTATACATCAGTTCGAAAATATCTTCTTCCCACAGTTCAGGTTGCACACGTGGGCCGAAAGCGTCAAAGTATATAAGATTAAATTCGTGCTTTTCTTTTAAATTTTGGAACTTCATTTCAAGTTTAGTCAAAGAAAATAAATTTGAGATAGTATGTTTTTCTTCCCAAGTGAGGCTATGAAGATTGGTATAAACCAATTTATCAATGTTTAATTGATCTGCAAAGTTCATTTGTTGCACATCTTCAATTGTCACAGGATAGGCTTCTAAAGCTGTATATTCAACACTATATTTCTGTGCGTTTTCAACAAAAATATAGGTTAATAGGGCGTTTAACCCAGTACCTAGACCTATTTCTAATATTGATATTTTATTAAGATCTAGTATATCGATGGTATGCATCAAGCCTTTTTGAATAAAAACATGCTTAGCTTCTTGTATAGCTCCATGTTTAGAGTGATATTGTTCTTTCCATTTGGGGAGATGCAAGGTAGTAGAACCATCACTTGTTTGTAAAACCTTTTTTTTCAATCCTACTAATTATATCTTATATATTAAATTCTCTAAAATCGCCTTTCAGAATATGATTAACAAATGCTCTTGGTAAGTTATCATCAGGAAAAAACAAGATTAACACTTTTCCTTTCAAATCAAAAGCATATTTTACTGCTATTATTGCAATATTATAAATATATTTTGTTTCATAAGCGTTTTATTTTACTTATTTTTGCCTTACTATTATTAGCAATATTTAAAATTTCCATTACTATTATGAGCTTATCCTATAATACCATTCAAATTGAATCTGTTTCATCTTCTAAAATAGATCAAGTAAATTTTGATAATTTAATTTTTGGTGCCAATTTCACAGATCATATGTTTACTTGTGATTATATCAATGGAAAATGGGAAAATCCACAAATAAAGCCTTACGGCAATCTCTCTCTTTCCCCAGCAGCAAAAGTTTTTCATTATGGACAAGCAATATTTGAAGGTATGAAGGCCTTTAAAGATGATGAAGGACGCGTATTTATGTTTAGGCCTCAAGAAAATATTAAGCGTTTTAATAAATCTTCTGTAAGATTAGCAATGCCTGAATTTCCAGAAACTTTATTTCTAGACGCTTTAAAAGCCTTAATTTCTTTAGATAAAGAATGGGTCAAATCTGGCTTTGGTAATGCACTTTACATTCGTCCTTTTTCTATTGCTACACAACCTGGTGTATTAGCAAGTCCTTCTGATGAATATAAATTGGTAATATTGCTTTCGCCTGTACAATCTTATTTTTCTGGAGAGGTTAAAGTAGAAGTGGCTGAAAAATATAGTCGTGCTGCCGATGGCGGTGTTGGCGCTGCAAAAGCTGCAGGAAATTATGCTGCACAGTTTTATCCTACTAATTTAGCAGTTGAACGTGGGTTTCAACAAGTAGTTTGGACAGATTCAAGAGAACATAAATACCTAGAAGAAGCTGGTACAATGAATGTTTTTTTTCGTATTAATGACACTTTAATCACTGCCCCTACTAGCGAACGTATTCTAGATGGAGTAACTAGAAAAAGCCTAATAAAGATTGCAGAAGATATGGGGATCACTGTAGATGTTCGTCGCATCAGTATAGATGAGGTTACCGAAGCTTCTAAAAATGGTAGTCTAAAAGAGATATTTGGCTCTGGAACTGCTGCAGTAATCAGTCCAATATCTGCCATTAGTTATAAAGGTACTGAGTATGTTTTACCTATTATAAATGAAGAAGAAAAATATGGAAATATTTTGAAACAAAAAATAATGGATATTCAGTACAATAAGTGTGAAGATAAATACGGCTGGAGAGTCGAGGTTAAATAATCTAGAGAATGTTCACTACAAATCAAATTCTTTTTGCAATAATTTCTTTTATAGTATTTGTAATAGCAATGGTAGTTTTGTATAAAAAAGACAGCGCTATAAACAATAAGTACTATAAAGGTTCGAAATGGGTTCTTCTTGGTTTTATCGTGTTTATTGCTCTTTTGATTTTTCTCAAAGTTAGTCTTAAAGCATATAATTAAGTATTTAAAAAAGGGAGGCAAAACTCAATTGTCTCCCTTTTTTGGATTAATTTACTAAAGGTAAATTACTATACGTTTTTCCATATTCTAGCATTTGTTCAGCAAAATCTGTGGGTTGTATGAGATCGAATCCTATTATTGTATTATTATCATCAATAATGGGCTGAATTTTTGGATTTACAAACCCACTATAAGGAGCAGTTTTAAACTGAGCATTTCGTTGTAGAACCTCTTTATGTATTTCTTGATTTACTTTCACACCGTAAGTTTCAACCAGATTTCTAGCTGCATCATAATCTCCTTCTGATGTCATACGTTGAGTTTCTCTCAATAATTCTCCAAACAATGAGCGTAGTTTTGCATAATCATTAATTACAAAATAGGTTTTTCCTTCTTTTTTCTTCTTTTCGATTACATTTTCTTCTTTACCCTTTTCATATACCCAGTTACTCACCCATTGACGATTTCGCATATGGGCTTGTTCAATATCATCGCCCAAGTCAATCCGAACCAATTGAGTCATCAATCCATTTCTAATATAATCATTATATGCTGTTTTCCCTACTTTTTCCCAATCATCAACCAGTCCTAATTCTTCAAGTTTTGTAGAATACAAATAATAAAGACCAAATAAATCCGCACGTCCTTCCTCAATAGTCGAAGCATAACTTCTTAAAGTTTCTCTAGGTGTGCCTACTCCTTCGTTAATCTGACCAGAAGCGTGTCCGACCACCTCATGTAATGCTGTATGTAGATTATCTGCCAATTGCCCATACTTTACACTCAATGCTGCTTCTTCTTCGGTATAAGCAAATTCCTTTATACGGTCATTACCACCTGCTTTTCCATACGCTTCGATAATATTTCCTAGCGAGACTGATTTACTCCCATGTTCTTGACGAATCCAATTATTATTAGGTAAGTTGACTCCTATAGGTGTGCTTGGACTAGAATCACCTGATTCGCTAACCACAACAACTGTTTTATAACTTACACCTGTAACACTTTCTTTTTTATGTTCTCCTTGCAAAGGAGAGTTATCTTCAAACCATTGTGCTTCTTTAGACAATACTTCCATTTTTTTTGACATTTCAAAATCCTTAATCTGCACCACACTTTCATATGCTCCTTTATGTCCTTTGGGATCATTGTAAACCTCAATAAATCCATTATGCCAATCAATATTACCCTCAGCATTAAGCCAAGCAATTGCGTACTGATCCCATATTTCTAAGTCTCCAGTTTTATAATATTCTATTAACAACTCTAAAGCTTTAACTTGTTCTTTATTTTCAGCTACATCTATAGCTTTATCTAACCAAACTATTATCTTATCAATAGCTTCTCCATACATTCCACCACTTTTCCATACCTTCTCTTTAAGCTTACCATTCTCTTTAACTAACTTACTATTCAAACCTTTCTCGAATGGTTTTTTTGGATCTACTTGAAGAGCATCATAAAAGGCAATAGTCTCTGCTTCAGTAATATCAGAACCATAATAATTTACTGCACTTTCAAGAACAATATCAGCATCTTTAGACACATTCGTTCGCTTATTGTCTTGCTCATTAAATAATACCTCGACAATCTTATCTTCTAAAGCAGTTTGAGTTGCTTCCATTAATTCTCTAAAGTATTCTTGTGTAAATTCAGGTTTAATTTTAGAAGCACTATAATGATGATGAATTCCATTAGAAAACCATACTCGTTTTAAATAGATTTCAAAACTCTCCCATTCTTTTGAATTTTTATCACCTTCATAATTAGAATATATTTTTTCTAAAGCATAGCGAATGGCAAGATTATATTTATAGTTTTGATCCCAAATAATATCCCTTCCTTGCATTCCTGCTTGAGATAGATAATATACAAGCTTTTGTTCTTTCAAGCTTAATTCCTCCCACCCAGGCACTTCATATCGTAAAATTTGTATGTCGGCAAAAGATTCGACAAAAGTATCTGTGTTATTTTTTACTTGTTCTGTTTCTACTTTTACATTTGCTTCCTTATCTTTGGAGGGATTTTCACCACAAGAAAACAACATACCGCTACTTAATAGAAAAGCGAAAAGGATTTTTTTGTTCATTTTTTATCTTTTTAGTTTTGACAAAGGTAAATAAATAATAATTTTCTCTAATACTAAGTACATAAAGAATACTACAAGCATGAAAATATTAAAATATCTTATTTATTTAATTTTATTACTAGGAATTGGAGGAGCAATTCTCATTAGTACTGACAAAGGAGTCTATACTTTATCTGCAACTAAAAAATTAGATATTCCACAAGAAATGGTTTATGATGCAATTCGAAATTGGGACAATTGGAAAAACTGGCATAAACGTTGGACCGAAGACCCTACAACCAGCTTACATAGCGAATCAAAAACACTAGAATGGGTGAGTAAGAACAATTTATATAAGAAAGGGTTTGCGAAATTTACTAAAAGCATACCTCATACTACTTTGGAGTTTGAATCGGATATACAAACAAGCTCAGGGAATATGCATCAAAAAAATAAAATTAAATTAGAAAGAAAAGACAATACTTCGACACTTGTACATTGGGATTCGGAAGTAACATTATCTTTTGGACAAAAGTTGAAAAAAAGACTTGGAAAAGGAAAACAGTATATAGAATCAGAAACTGAAATGTTCCTATCAAGTCTAGATGCTCTAGCAAATATCCTTACACAAGAAATGGAAAAGCATCATTCTGAAGTAGTAGGGATGACTATTATTCCAGAAACAAATTATATTCATACCGCTACAAACAGTACAAAAACTAATTTTATTCCAACTGCTATTAATAAGATTAACCAACTTTACCAATTCGCAGAACAATATGGAATCCCCATTATTGGTTCTCCTGAAGTCATCATTCATAAAAGAGAGAATAATCAGAAAAATTTTCTTTTTTCTGTAGCTTTACCTTTACCTGAAGGATATGAATTAAATCTTGAAAATCCAGAGTTTGTTATCGGCACATTTGAAATACAATCTGTATTAAAGACTACGCTAGTTGGAAATTATAAATACTGGGATGAAACCTTAGAGCTGGGAATAGAATATTTAGAGAAACAAAGATTGGTGTATCCTCTAGAAGAAGGTATTATTCTTAAATGGACAAACTTCAAAGATCAACCTGTAAATCCAGCCAAATGGTTAACAGAGATTTATATTCCTGCATATGAACCAGAGACACTAATCATTCCATGAAGCAAATAATTCTTGTTTTTTTAGGTGGAGGTGTTGGAAGTATATTAAGATATGTAATAAGTTTACTTTTTATTTCCAATGACTCCGTTTTCCCTAAAGCTACTTTTATAGTGAATCTTATCGGCTCTTTAATAATTGGTCTTTTAATAGGATATCAATTAAAATTCCAATCTAGCAACGAGTTATCACTACTCTTTATCACGGGATTTTGCGGTGGGTTTACTACATTTTCAACATTTAGCTTAGAAGCTTATAGTTTATATAAAGCTGAGGAATGGAGCAATTTATGTTTATACCTAGGGCTTTCTATTTCTTTAGGAATAATATTGGTAGGAATAGGAGTTGCTCTATTCCAAAAACATTAAAAAAATTATTTCAGTAACTTCTGTTTTATAGGAGCGTGATTAACAACATGTGAAAGAACAATTTGAGTTTTACTTTCTCCATAGATAATAATCTGATCTATAAAAGATTCCATATGCTTCTGATCTTTAAAAACCACTTCCATTACTATATTTTCATTGCCAGTAATTCGATAACAATTCAATACTTCTTCAAAGGTTTTTACTTTTTCTAAAAAAGGTCTTAGCTTCCCCATAAATGCTCGAATCGTAATAATTGCTCTTAATTGCAATCCGGTTTCAATTGGAGAAATTATAGGTTTATATGCTTGAATAATCCCAACGTCTTCCATTTTTCTAATTCTACCTGCTACAGCAGGAGGACTAATACCAATCCGTCTTCCTATTTCTGCATTGCTCATTCTAGCATTATCTTGTAAACATGCCAAAATATTCCAATCAATATCATCTACTTTCATTTCAAAATTATTTTACAACTATTTCTTATATTCCTCTCCAAAAATACGATTTCACTTTATTATACAAAGTAATTTGTTTTTATTTCTTATTAAATTTGATACAATATATTTTTTATCACTATATGATGCAATCAGGAAACTACGATTCTAAATCTCTTATTTATAATAAAGCCTTAGAAATAAAAATGCTTTCACGAGATATTTCTAGGTACTTAAATTATGATATGACGTCTTTGTGCAAAGAGGGAAAAGAAAATCCTGCCATATATCTTACTGGCGATATTATTCTTCACTCATATCTTATAGAAACTTCTATTATTGAAGCAGAAAATGAAATGTTTTCTGAGCACCGTGAAAAATATATAACAGCAATTGAGAAATGGACTCATCGATTACATAAAAACTGTGAACGATTGGAGCAAAGTGTTGATAATGGTAAAGATTTTATCAGATTATTAAAGTATGAAATAAGGAAATTTCGAGTTTTACACAGAAAATGGAGAATGAGTTTATAATAAAACCGCTTATTATTAGAATAAGCGGTTTTTAATATGAATTCAAGATAAGAAAAAGTATTACATATTTCTACGGTATTGTCCTCCTACCTTAAATAAAGCTTCTGTTATTTGTCCTAAAGAACATACTTTAGTCGCTTGCATCAATTCTTCAAAAACATTTTTATTTTGAATTGCTTTTTCTTGAACGGCCGACAAAGCCTCTTTAGATTCTTTTTCATACCGTTTATGCAGATTCTTTAAAGTATCTATTTGTGCTTGTTTTTCTTCTTCTGTAGCACGGATTACTTCTGAAGGTAATACTGTTGGAGATCCTTTACTGCTTAAAAAAGTATTTACACCTATAATCGGGAATTCTCCTGTATGTTTAAGAGTTTCATAATATAAGCTTTCCTCTTGAATTTTACTTCTTTGATACATAGTTTCCATAGCACCAAGTACTCCACCTCTTTCCGTGATTCTATCAAATTCTGCAAGCACAGCTTCTTCGACTAAATCCGTCAATTCTTCTATAATAAATGCACCTTGTATAGGGTTTTCGTTTTTAGCCAATCCTAACTCTTTATTGATAATCAACTGAATAGCCATAGCTCGTCGAACACTTTCTTCTGTTGGAGTAGTAATTGCTTCATCATAAGCATTGGTATGCAATGAATTACAATTATCATATATAGCATACAAAGCTTGTAAAGTAGTCCGGATATCATTAAAGTCTATTTCTTGAGCATGTAAGGATCTACCCGAAGTCTGAATGTGATATTTCAACATTTGAGCTCTAGAATTTGCATCATATTTATACTTCAAAGCCTTTGACCAAATTCTTCTTGCTACTCTTCCGATTACAGAATATTCTGGATCGATACCATTACTAAAGAAAAAAGATAAATTGGGCCCAAAAGCATTGATATCCATACCTCTACTTAAATAATATTCCACATAAGTAAACCCGTTAGCTAGTGTAAATGCCAATTGCGTTATCGGGTTCGCTCCTGCTTCAGCAATATGATATCCAGAAATAGAAACAGAATAGAAGTTCCTAACTTTATTTTCAATAAAATATTCTTGAACATCTCCCATCAAACGCAGAGCGAACTCTGTAGAAAATATACATGTATTTTGTGCTTGATCTTCTTTTAGAATATCTGCTTGAACCGTTCCTCTAACTAGAGATAAAGTTTCTGCTTTAATTTTCTCATAAACATCTTTAGGCAATACTTCATCACCAGTTACACCTAGCAACATAAGTCCTAAACCATCATTCCCTTCAGGGAGGTCGCCATTATAGATAGGTCGTTTTACATTTTTATTTTTATAAATGGTTTCTATTTTAGCTTCTACTTCTGCTTCAAGACCATGTGATTTGATATACTTTTCACAGTTTTGGTCAATTGCAGCATTCATAAAAAAGCCTAATAACATGGGAGCTGGACCATTAATAGTCATACTCACTGAAGTGAGGGCGTGACTAAGGTCAAAACCAGAGTATAGTTTCTTCGCATCATCTAAGCAACATATCGAAACTCCTGCATTACCAATTTTACCATAAATATCTGGACGATAATCTGGATCATTACCATAAAGTGTAACACTATCAAATGCTGTTGATAATCTTTTAGCTGGCATTCCTAAACTCACATAATGAAAACGTCTATTAGTTCGTTCTGGTCCTCCCTCTCCAGCAAACATTCTAGTCGGGTCCTCTCCTGTGCGTTTAAATGGGTAAAGTCCAGATGTATAAGGAAATTCTCCTGGTACGTTTTCTTGAAGTACCCAACGAAGAATATCACCCCATGCGGAATATTTAGGTAATGCAACTTTAGGAATCTGTGTATGTGATAGAGAAGTAGTGTGAGTTTCTATTTCTATAATTTTTTCACGTACTTTAAAGCTATATATAGGTTTTTTATAACGATTTACTTTTTCTTCCCATCCCGTAATAACTTCCCAATTAAATGGATTTAATTCCATTTTAATTCTTGAGAATTCTTTTAAGAGTAACTCTATGATTTGTATTTTTGCTGGCTCATCATTGTTCTTCTTTCTTGCTTTCAAGAAAACCTCTTCTATTAACCCATTTTTATTTAACAATCTAGATGAGTCTTCTTCTAAATTAGCTACTGTAACAAGCGTTTTAAATATTCCATAAAGTTTTTGGGCTATTTCTTTTTGTTGCTCGCTTTGTTTGTCATACATGCGATTATTCTCAGAAATCTCAGAAAGGTAACGAGTTCTAGCAGGAGGGATTACAAATATTTTTTCAGACATTTCATCTGTAATTTCAAAAGAGCTCGGTTGCTTAAAACCAGCTTTTTCGTATAAAACATCCATTATTTTACGATAAAGTTGGTTCATCCCAGGATCATTGAATTGAGAAGCAATTGTACCATATACAGGAATAGCATCATCTTTGGCTTCAAACAATAAATGATTTCTACGATATTGCTTTTTGACGTCTCTTAATGCATCTAAGGCTCCCTGTTTATCAAATTTATTCAGTGCAACAATATCTGCAAAGTCTAGCATATCTATCTTCTCCAATTGGGATGCAGCACCAAATTCTGGGGTCATTACATATAGTGAAACATCACTATGATCGGTAATAGCGGTATCGCTTTGTCCAATTCCAGAAGTCTCCAAAATAATCAGGTCGTAATTCGCAGCTTTTAATATTTCTACTGCTTCTTGAATATGTTTAGAAACGGATAAATTACTTTGCCTGGTAGCTAAGCTTCTCATATAAACCCTTGGAGAATCAATTGCATTCATACGAATACGATCTCCTAATAGGGCGCCACCTGTTTTTCTTTTGGAAGGATCAATAGAAATAATTCCTAATGTTTTATCAGGAAAATCCAATAAAAATCTACGAACCAATTCATCCACTAGAGAAGACTTACCTGCTCCACCAGTTCCCGTAATTCCTAAAACAGGAGTAACTTTATCTTTATTTATCGCATGTATTTTATCTAAACTTTCATTGGCAACTTCAGGGAAATTCTCTGCTGATGATATCAGTCTAGCTATTGCTGGATAATATTTTTCTGAAAGTTTATCTACTTCATTTGTCAATTTATTACCGATAGGAAAATCAGCTCGTTTTACCAAATCATTAATCATCCCTTGTAATCCCATCTCTCTGCCATGATCAGGCGCATAAATTCTTTCGATTCCGTAAGCTTCTAATTCTTTAATCTCTTCGGGAAGTATGACTCCTCCTCCTCCTCCAAATATCTTTATATGTGACGCTCCTCGTTCTTTCAATAGATCATACATATATTTAAAATATTCGTTATGTCCTCCTTGATAAGAAGTAATAGCAATAGCATTAGTATCTTCTTGGATAGCCGTATTCACAACTTCATCAACACTACGATCGTGACCTAGGTGAATGACTTCCACTCCAGTTGCTTGAATAATGCGACGCATAATATTAATTGCTGCGTCATGTCCATCAAAAAGAGAGGCTGCAGTAACGATTCTAATTTTATTTTTTGGAATATATGGAATTGCTTCTTTCATGTATTAATTTTTTTTTATAGAAAATTCAAAGTTAATAAAATCCTAGTATATAATGAGTATTATAGAGTTATCTTAAAGAGGATATATAACAATATATTTTTCTTTAAATTTGTATAATTATTGATCTTCAACATTTATATATTATGATAAGAAAAGTCCTCTTACCTATTTTATTATTAGTTATCGCAGGTGGTTGCTCAGAATTAAAAAATGTAACTGATAACCTCGGGATGACTTCAGCCCCAATTGATAACACTACTATCGCATCTGGATTACGGGAAGCTTTAGATAAAGGTATTGACAAACAAGTAAAAAAACTTACCCA
>Ga0079226_10004076_pt1 | contig 11163 bp, 7 predicted proteins | sample Poulit2014_FD_76345 | JGI IMG/M metagenome (GOLD analysis project Ga0079226, IMG submission 76345) | Agricultural soil microbial communities from Georgia to study Nitrogen management - Poultry litter 2014 | ecosystem: Environmental > Terrestrial > Soil > Agricultural land | place: USA: Georgia...
CCACCCGACGCGACAGCCGGGCAGCTGGCACGCCCAAATCTCGTCTACCAAGCCCGCACCACCCCCAGCGACGCGTCAGGTGCCCCATCACCAGCCCCGTGAAAGAGGGAGGCTAGTCATGGACCATTTACCTGGCACTCGGCGACCGGGGGGCAGCAACCGCCGTGGCTGGACACAACAGACTCGCACAGAGAGGTGTAGACCTATGACCCATCGATCACTCCCCAGGAGGGCCGCACGCCTCACCGCCGGTGTCGGGGTGGCTGCCCTGGCGCTGACTGGCTGTCTGGGGTCGGACGAGAACGCCACGTCGGCCGATGACGGGTCAACTATCCGCGTCCAGGCTCTCGCAGGACCGATCATCGAGGCCTTGGATGTTGTAGCGAGGGCTTACGAGGACGAGAACCCGGGGGTCACTGTCCAGCTCGAATCGCTGAGCAATGACGCCGCACGTCAACCGAACGTGGCGACCCTCACGTCGTCGAGTGCCCCTGATATCGGATTCACCCAGATCGACTCCGGTGTGTATCAAACGCTCGTCGAGGCAGGAGATCTCGAGCCGCTAGAAGATGTATGGAACGAGGCCGATCTCGAGAACCGCTACCCGGAAGCTGCGCAAGGCGGAGTCGTCTTCAACGGTGTCCCGCACGCAGTTCTGTTCGCTTACACCCTTGCCCCCGTGGTCCTCTACAACGCAGAGATGTTCGACGAGCTCGGCATCCAGGTCCCTGAGGACCGCGACATGAGCGTCGACCAGTTCCTGGAGATCGTCGATGCTCTTGATGACGCTGGCGTCGAGGGTCTAGGGGTTGGCGGCAATACGTCGTATCACCTACATCATCTGGCCATGGGCCTCCTCGGTGGAGCAGCCACCGATGCCGAGATGGAGCAGTACCTCACCAACTACAGCCCTGAGGTTGACCAGACCGTCGACTACTCGACGGGGCCGTATATGGACGTCGTACTGACGCTGGTCGAGTGGAACGAGGCTGGGGTTTTTCCGAACGGCATGCTGAGTCAGGACTACACACAGGCCGAGTCAGCCTTTGTGGCCGGCCAATCTGGCATGTTCCTCGGCGGCTCCTGGACGCCTGGCGAGCTTACTAATGATCTCTCCGTAGAGTTTGAGGTCGACTGGTTCCGGGCGCCGAGCACGACCGGCCAGGGCAACCAGCTCCAGCTCTTCTCCGGGGACATGTTCGTCATCCCTACGGGCGCACAGAACATCGATGAGGCCAAGTCATTCCTCGAGTTCGCCATGGCTCCTGAGCAGCAGGCGAGCCTTGTGCGAACCGGCACCCTCCTCCCGATCGTCACCGACGTGCCCGACGATGCCCTTGCCGAGCTCAACCCACTGACGGCGAGCATTGTGGAGGACGCCGCAACAAATGGCTCGATCGAAATGTGGGGCCCGATGCTTCCGATCGAGATCGGGCAAGAGTTTGGTGTGCGTCAGTACCAGTCCCTCATGGCGGGTACGACGACGCCGGAAGAAGTAGCGAGAGCTTTCGACGAGGCGCTCGCCGCTCTACGCAATGAGTGAGACTGCGATTCTCAGCCGGGCGCGGAAACGCGGCCGCGCCCGGCTGAGAGCCCCGTTCGTCCTCGCAGTCATCCCAGCGGTGGCCATCGTTCTACTGGTCATCGGACTTCCGTTCATCCAGACTCTCCAGCTCACCTTGTCGGAGTGGTCTGGTACTGGCCCCGTCACACCCGTCGGCCTGGACAATTTCCGACAGGCCCTCAACTCCCCCGAGTTCTTCGCCACACTAGGTCGAACCGCCGTCTTCAGTCTCACTTCGACTGCGGGAATCGTGGTGATCGGCACCCTGCTGGCCACAGCAATCCATGCAGAAATCCCCGGCTGGGAATACTTCCGCATCTTGTGGTTCCTCCCTGTGGTCGTCCCGGTGAGCGCGGCGGGTGTCTACTGGGGGGCAGCGCTCCAGCCCTCGACGGGAGTCGCCAACCGGTTCATTGAAATGATCACCGGCAACCAGATTCCCTTCCTCTCTGATCCCCAGCTCGTGGTGATCACCTTGGCCGCAGTCTGGATCTGGATTCACACTGGGTTTGCGATGCTCATCATCCTCGGCGCAATGAATTCCGTGCCGGTAGAGGTCTACGAGGCGGCACGAGTGGACGGGGCAACAGCCGTACGTAGATTCTTCTCGATGACGCTGCCAATCATCCGGCCCTCAATTGTCACCGTCATCCTGCTTGAACTGGTGATCACCTTCAACGGCTTTGCCATCGTATGGTCGATGACCCGAGGCGGACCAGGGAATGCAAGCCAGATCGTCGCTGTAGATGTCTATCGAACAGCGTTCGAGCAAGGACAATACGGTCTGGCTTCCACTATCGCGGTTCTCGGCGGAATCGCGCTGGCAGTCGTCGCGATACTGTCGTTACGCGGGATGAGGAGCAGTTCCGAATGAGACGCAGAGTGCGAAGCCCGCTTCGACGCGGCACCCGGGGGCCTTGGTGGTGGGTCGCATATTCGCTGGCGATCCTCTGGAGCTTGCTTGTTGTTTTTCCGATCGTCTCAATGGCACTTCTGGGCTTCAGGTCGACCGCCGACATATTTAACGACCCCACGGGGCTAACTGGAGGTTGGCACCCGGCCAACTTCGCCGAGGCATGGCAAGGAAGCACGGGAAATATGGGGATGGGGCTGTACTTAGCCAATTCGATTGTTACAGCTATCACCGCGATAGTTGTATCTGTGGGATTAGGCGCAATAGCTGCCTATGCTCTCGTCCGCCTGGGCGGCCATTTCCGCACGTGGGTTTTGCGCGTGTTCGTCCTGGCGTTTGCAATACCCCTCGTCGTGATCCTTATTCCGCTTTTTTCGCTCTTTGACAGCGTGGGGGCACTAAATAGTCCCGCCGCGGTCGGCGTTGCATACGGTGTACTAAATCTGCCGGTGGCCGTCCTCATCCTTCACGCGACATTTTTAGATTTCCCCGAGGAAATTATCGAGGCAGCAACCCTCGATGGCCTCGGACGCATCCGCTCATTTACGCGGATGGTCGTGCCGCTCAACACCGGTGCATTTATGTCAGTCGCCATGCTCGTCTTGATCTTCGCTTGGGGAGAGGCGCAGCTGGGTGTCGTCACGCTGCTCACGCCGGGCTCCCGCACATTGGCGGTGGGCCTCCTGGGATTCCAGGGCCAGTACTTCAGCAACCAGGGCGTCATGTTCGCCGGGCTGGCTTTAGCGACGCTTCCGGTCATCGCCATCTACCTGTTCATGCAGAGGTACGTCGTGCGTGGTCTTGCGCTTGGCGGATCCGGGAAGTGACCTCGATTCCCATGAGGGCGGGGGCCGCCGACGCGGACCAGCTGCGGGCGGCGGTGCACCGCTCGGCGCATCTCTGAACCGCGCCTACCCGCAACGAAGGGACTATCGATGACTCTTAGGAACGAAACGCTTGAAGCGCGCATTGATTACGCAAGTAGGCGCCTGTATGTCTCCGCGAGCACGGCCACAGCACTCGCGCCGTTCGAGGGAACTGCCGGTGAGTCGGCCGCAGGTCAGGTCCTTGAGGGTGCGCTCTCTGCCGCTAACGCCGCCGCGTTGCGGCAGACGTTTCCGAACCTCCGGCCGGCTCCGATTGGCCGGAACCGAGTGGCGGTCGGCACTGGCGACCGTATAGGTCTGGCGACATGTGGACACGCCCGCGCGTTCCAGAAATTTGGCGATGGGGTAGTGCCAGTGTTCGCCCAGCAATCGATCCGCGAGATGGACCGGCTCGGTCGAGACGTCCAATCTGTATTGGATGACGCAACATTCGGTTGCGTGGCGGCCGGCTGGACGGGTCCCGTTGGTGCTGACTGTGACCACATCAAATCGACCGAGGGCATTGACCGCGGACTCTCAGCCGGCTTCACCATGTTCACCCTCGACCCGGGTGATTATGTGGCGGATATCCGTCCCGGGATCACCCAGGCTCAGATTGATGGTCTTCCGTGGCAGGATCTCGAGGACAACTTCGATGCGTTCCGTGCTCGATACGTCGGCCGGTCTCTTGACCTCAACGGCCAGGAGATCGTGATCGGCGAGGATGATATATATGGAGCCGCTGTAAAATATGGGCGGTGCATCGTAGAAGCGCGACGACTGTACGTGCACCTGATGGAGCAGGCCTCCTACGAGGTCGAGGTCGAGATTGCGGTCGATGAGACCGCATTCGTCACGAGCTTCGTGGAGCACTTTTACCTCGCCACAGAATTGCGGCGACTCGGCGTAGATTGGGTGAGTTTTGCGCCCCGCTACGCAGATGGGTTCGAGAAGGGTGTCGAGTATCTGGGTGACCTCACGATACTGCGTGACAATCTCCTTGGTCACAAAGCGGTTGCCGACGCAGCGGGTGGTTATAAAATGTCCCTCCACTCCGGATCAGACAAATTCAGTATCTATTCGACTGCAGTCGATGCGACTGACCAACTTATCCATCTCAAGACTTCGGGCACAAGTTACTTGTGCGCACTTGAGGTCGTTGCCCGACATGATGGGCAACTGCTCGAGGAGATCTGGAGAGTATCGCGTGAGTCCTTCGTGGCGGCCCGAAACTCGTATCAAGTTTCCGCGGACGTTAGTAAGACGCCTTTGACTCTCACTGGCGTCGACCTTCCGGAGCTCGTGGCCGCCTTCGATTCTCGCCAGATTCTTCACGTCGGATATGGCGATGCGCTAAGTTCGCTCGATATGCACGGTGGGACGTTGGGTATGCGCCTCGACGCTGTGCTTCGAGAAAACCACGCCGATTATAGTTCCGTATTAGAAGGGCACCTCGGCAGGCATATCAAGCCCTTCCGGCCTGGCTTGTGATCCAACCTAATCGGTGTCTCAGGAGAAGCGAATGAAGTCGTTGAACGTCCTTAAGCCCGGTGAGATGGCCATCGTGGAGCGGGCCGTGCCCAGGCCGGGTCCTGGCGAGGCGTTGCTGCGGATTCGGTATGCGGGAATCTGCGGATCGGATCTGCAAACCTACGCGGGAACCCAGCCATTCGCTTCGTACCCCCGGGTCCCTGGGCATGAGTTCTCCGCTGAGGTCGTAAAGATCAACGGTGATGAGCGCGGCTTTGCAGAGGGAATGCTCGTGACCGGAAACCCCTACTTCAACTGTGGAAACTGTTACTCCTGCCGTCGCGGATTGATTAACTGCTGCGAGCACAATCAGACGATGGGCGTCCACCGCGATGGTTCGTTCCAGGAGTACATCGTCATGCCTGTCGATCGACTCCACTCCGCCGAAGGTGTCGACGCGCAGGTCGCCGCCATGATCGAACCATTTACGATCGGGTGGCACGCGATGACTCGTGCGGCCGTGGGCAACGGCCACCGAGTCATCATCCTGGGTGCTGGCGCGATCGGCATTCTCGCAATGGTCGCAGCAAAAGTTAAAGGCGCGGAGGTATTTGTCGCTGACATCTTGCCCGAGCGGCTGAATACGGCTATCTCAATGGGAGCCGCAGAGGTCTACAACCTACGCGAGACGTCCATCGCACAGGCCGTGGAAGCGGCGACGAGTGGAGACGGGTTCGACGTAGTCGGAGAGGCCACCGGCGTACCGGCAAGCTTCATAAACGCCGTCGAGGCATCTGCGTTTGGCGGCACTGTCGCGCTCATCGGTAATGGCAGCGAGGAGGTGACCTTCAACCACTCGCAACTCATCAAGAAGGAGTTGAACGTGGTGGGTGCACGTAACAGCCTCGATGCGTTCGATCCGCTGGTGGAGCTGCTTCGACGGGACGCGGTAGATATCACCCCCATTCGCACTGCAGTGCACGGCTTTGAAGACGCTGTCGAGGTGATGGAGGACCTTTCCCAGCGTCCTGCGCGCAACATTAAGGTACTATTGGAATTTTGACGGGCAGTTGCTCTTCCAAAGGCAATTCGCCAGGGCTCTAAATCTCCGGTGGGTCGCGGTGCCGGACCGCGCCTTACCCTCAATTCAGATGCAATGGCCCCCCATCACGTAAATCAGGGAAGAGGCATGGGGGAGGCTGCTCGTATGGAAGTGGCGCGCCCTTCTTCGACTGATTAACCTCGGCCGAAGCGTCAGCAGCCAGGAATGGACCGCCTGGGTCCATCAGGACGCCCATGTGGTAATCGGCGTGGTCGCGCCACCACACGCTCATACCGATGGCTGGGTCACGGCGTAGGTGCTCCCACGCCCGCCAAAGAGCTTCGAGTCGGATGACGGCCTCGTCGTACTCCCACCAGCGCGCGGCCCACACGCGACTCCGGCCGTCGATCCGCCGGCTGTAGACGTGGCGCAGGTACTCGCGGATGAACTCGTCGACGGAGCCGTAGTACAGCGCCGGCTGAGCCGCGCCGCCTGCGTCGTCGTCCCCCTCGACGGCCTGGGCGTCAATGCCGTCGTCCTCGAGGTCTTCTTCGGCCCAGTCGCTCATGACGCCTCCCCGGCTCCAACGGTTGCTTCGATCGCGGCCGCCTCTGCGGCTTCGCGCGGGCTCGGCCTGTGGATCGTGAGCAGCGATCGAGCCTTCGACGTCGCCGGCGTGGGGACCGCTCATCCACGGCTGGGTGCGGATGAGTGTGGGCCGGGAGCCCGAGGCCATCACCACCGCCCTCCCCTTGGGCAGGGCAGCGAGGTCGGCGACGTCCAGGATCCGCTCGCGGTGGAGCTGCTGGGACACGGTGCGCTGCCCGCGACCGTGGGACGTGGAGGACGAGAGGCGGTCATAGTCGCCGATCATCCGTGACAGGTCCTCCAGGAAGCCCGCCTCGCTCACTCCCCCGCCGTAGACCTTGACGTTCGAGGCGCTCCACAGCTTCTTCATGCCCGACTCGCCCCACACCTCGACGCCCTGGGACCAGGACTGCAGGATCGTCATGAGCACGATCCCGCGCGAGCCATAGTGGCTGTACAGGTTGGGCAGGTCGCGCCAGCGGCACACATTGGCCGCCTCGTCGAGCACCCCGAGCAGCGGCGTGCTCAGCCGACCGCCACGTGAGGTCGCGGCCAGTTCCTCGGCCGCCTCGACGACCGCCACCGTCAGCGCCGTCACCAGGGGGCCGGCGGTGCCGCGTCCCTCCTTGGACAGCGAGTACAGCGTGCCGCCATCGGCCCGGACGAAGTCCTCGGGACGAAACTGCCGCCGGGGGTCGGCCATCCCCTGGGGGGTGACCCAGCGGGCGACCTGCCGGTTTGTCAGGCAGGAGGCCATCTGCTGCGCGGTCCCGTACACGCCCCCGCGCTGCTTCTCCGGGGCGGAGACGGCGCCGGCGACCTGGTCGGCGGTCAGGGAGTACTCGTGCTCCTGGAGGATGTCCACGGCGGTCTCATCGGTGGGCCGGGTCAGCCAGGTGTAGACGTCGGTGATGGGCCGGTGGTCCAGTGCCGCGGCGAGGAGCAGGCCGGCGAGCAGGTCTTGGCCGGCGGGGTCGAAGTAGGCATCGGTCTTAGCGCCCGGGTCACGCGACCCGGTGGCGAAGTGGTCGGCGAGCTTGGCGGCGCGGACCTCGTCGGTCACGTAGGACAGCGGGTTCCACCACCACGAGGGCCGCTCGAGCGTGATGCTCTGCGGGTCGAAGACCCACACCGGCCCAGCCTTCGCGCGCACGTCGCGGGTTGCGTCGACGACGTCGCGCTTGTTCGAGGTCACCAGCACCGAGCCGGGAGCCTCCAGGATGGCCGGCACCGCCCGGCTGGTGGTCTTACCGGTGCGCGGCCCCCATATGTCGATGTGCATGTCCTCCCAGGACCCGTACAGCGGCTCGTCCCGCGCTACGGTGCGCCCGATCGGCACCCCGGGCGAGGAGCTCACGCCCAGGCGGGTGGCCGTCCCCTGCGCGTGCTTACGCGTCAGATCCTGCACATCGCGCCCGCGGCCCATGTAGCGCGCGGCGCGGTCCACCCGTGACCGCCCGCCCCGGATCCGGTGGATCACCAGGCCGGTGGCGATCGCGGAGAAGACCAGCAGGGCGGCCCCGGCGGCGATGACCCACCAGCCGGCCGCCCCGGGCCAGGCCAGGTCGCCGCCCAGCAGACCGAACAGGACGGTGAACGGGTCCCCGGGAAGGTCGGCGCCGGTGCTGGCCAGGCGGTGGCCCAGGTGCATGGCGGCGTACACGCCGCCGACGACGACCACGACCAGGACGATGGCCAGCCACACGAGGATGGCTTCGCTGGACGCGCCGCCGGGGTCGCGGCGGCGGTTGTTCGGCAGAGTCATTGCGGCGCCTCCTGTCCCAGCAGCCCGGTGCGGGAGCGGTCGGTCCAGCGCACAGAGCTCATGTGCAGCGACTTCTCCGCATCGGTGAGCGTCAGGTCCACCGGGATGCCCGGCCGCCCGCCCACCTTGACCAGGAACTTGCCCAGGCCTGGAGGGGGCGCCTCGCGGCCCTCTTTGGTGTCCCATGCCGGTGGGTCCTGCCAGCCGCCCAGGAGGTCTTGCTCCTCGCGGGACAGGCCCACCACCGAGGTGAGCAGGGGCATCTCACTCAGCGGCAGCCCGCCGCACACGATGAACCCGGCGCGCTCGATGAAGCCCATGGCCTTTTGCCGGTCCTCCTCCAGCGGTAGGGAGCGCAGGTCCTTCATCGTGTGGGTGATCATCGCCAGTCCCACCCCGACCGTGCGGTTGAGGCGGGTGAGGTAGTCGACGCGGTCGACGAGTCCGGGGCCGGCCTTGAGTGCTTGGTGGAGCTCATCGAGCACGACGAAGTAGTGCCGCCGCGTCTCCAGGCCGACGTCGGCGAGGATCTGGGCGATGTTGACGACGGCGAAGCCGGCTGACCAGGACGCCAGTAGCGCCACGGCGCGCAGGTCGCCGTCGGACTGCGGGATCGCCGAGACGTCGTAGACCACGGCGCGGTCCCGGCGCATGGGCTGGGTGGTGGGCTTGGCGAACACGTCACCGAACTTTCCGCCCGGACTCAGTGCGACGAGGGCAGCTTCGAGCTCCTCGGTGACTTCCTGGTAGCGGGTGGCCGCGCCGCGGTCCAGCGCGGCCTCGCGCAGCTCGGCGGGAGCGGCGCGCACCACCTTGAGGAGGTCGGGGATCACCGGGACCCCGTCGTGGTGCTCATCGAGCCACGTCAGGGCGCGGGCCAGGATGGTCTCCTCCCGCGCTGTGGGGGCGCTTTTGCGCAGCACCGTGATCAGCGAGGAGAGCATGTTCAGCCGCAGGCCGTGGGCGTCGGCGAGCACCTCCTCGGCTTCCCGGTGGAACCCCGCGGCGCGTAGCCGCGCGGCGGCGTCGGGTGCCTCGCCGGGGTCGAGGACGTTCAGGGCGCCGCGGTTGCGGCCCAGGGTGATGACCTGCCCGCCGAGCTGGTCGACCATCTTGGTGTAGTCGGGCCGGGTGTCGCCCAGCACGAGCGGGATGACGCCGTAGCCGCTGAGGCCTACGGCCATGCGCATGACCGCCGAGGTCTTTCCGAGGCCGGGGCGGCCGAGGAAGAACACCGACGGGTTCCCGATGAGGTTGGCGCGCTGGTACCAGGAGATGGGGTCGCAGCACAGGGTTGCGCCGGTGTGGATGTGGCGCCCGAACGGGACACCGACCATCGGGGTGCCGGCTCCGACGGCGAAGGGCCACAGCCCGCAGACCTGCACGGTCGTGCCGCGCCACTCGGCCGGTGTCTGCAGGTAGTAGGACTGCCCGCGCCCGCGTCCTAGCCAGCCGCGCATCGGCGGGCGCCGCGGCCGCACCGACGCTGTCTTGCCTGCTCGTGCTCCCCGCCCGGTCCGCTGCTGGTCTGTGGTGGTCACAGTTTCTCCCTCAGCTCGGCCGGGATCTTGATGTGCTTGGGCAGCACCAGGCCCAGCGGCAGTGCGGCGGCGAACGCGGAGTCCTGCGAGCCGTACACCGGGCGCAGCCGCAGCCGGGCGGTCGCGGCCAGGTTGTCCACGGCGGCGCGGGCGTCGGCCTCCCGTGCCAGGTCATCGACGGTGGCGGTGACGAGCATGCCGAACTGCACCAGGCCGGCCCCGGAGGCCTCCTCGTTCGCGGTCGCGGCCGCGGAGCGAACGGCGAGGGTGTCGCGGGCTGCCGGCTTGCTCGTGGCCGTCATCCGGAACTCCGCGGCCCGCAGGTCGGCCTCGACGATGGCGGCCGCCCGGGCGGCGTCGATCGGCCGGTAGAGCAGGGTGACGCGCTTGCGCGCGATGTCCCGGTGCGGCGCGAGGAGCCGACCCAGGACCCCGGACTGCACCGTTCCCCGGGGGGCCTGGCTCATCGCCCAGGTGCACGAGTAGGCCGAGTCGTGCCGGTAGCCGTCCCAGCTTGCCTGCGCGGCCGCCGGTCCCACATCGGGCCACGACAGTTCCGGGACCTCTCCAGCGGCGTGTGCCTCGTCGATGAGGACTGCGGCCGCTGGGTCGTAGGCGATGCGGATCGCCTCGCACAGCTCTTGCCCCGACAGGGGGTGGGCTGCCCCGGCCCCGGTGGCCTGCAGTCCCCCGGTCAGCCCGGGCAGGCGGGCGGCGAGCTCCCGTCCCATCTCCTCGGCTTGCCGCCGCTTGCCGCCTTGGCGGTGGGCCGCGTTGAAGCTGATCGCGACGTACGCCTTGACCGTCGAGGAGCCGGCGGGATAGCGCGTCACCACCTCGCGCAGCATCTCCTGGGCGAACGCTGGGGCGTTCTCATCGACGTTGAGCTCGACCTCGCGCCGCAGCCGTGAGCCGGAGTCCGGGGCGGTCTCGATCGTCACCGACGCGGCCTCTACGCCCGGCTCATCCCCGAGGTTGGCCAGCCAGTGACCCCAGTCCGCGACCCAGATGTCGATCTGCTCCTGGTCCACGAGGGCCGCGCCGTCCGGTTCGGTGCCGATGACGATGGAGAAGTTGGAGGTGGCGGGGGTGTAGAGCAGCGCGAAGGGGCGGCCGTAGGAGTCGGTGAACTCACTCATCCGGATCGGGGCCGCCAGACCGGGCAGCTGGAAGGTGCCCCACTCCGCCCGTCCCAGCGGTCCGGACCGGTAGATGTGTGTGCCGCGCGATCGTGCCGACCACCACGCCGCCCGCGCGCCGGCGCGGCTGACCAGGCTCCGGCCGTGGGAATCCTTCGTCAGGACGGCGAGCATCACCGCCGCCAGCACGCCCGCGACGACCAGCGCCTCAAGCAGCCCGGCGATCATCACCATGAGCACGACCATGATGAGACCGATGAGCAGCAGCGCCGTCC
>Ga0079226_10004077_pt1 | contig 11162 bp, 8 predicted proteins | sample Poulit2014_FD_76345 | JGI IMG/M metagenome (GOLD analysis project Ga0079226, IMG submission 76345) | Agricultural soil microbial communities from Georgia to study Nitrogen management - Poultry litter 2014 | ecosystem: Environmental > Terrestrial > Soil > Agricultural land | place: USA: Georgia...
AGCTGTTCCATTTAAAATCGATTGCGCAAATTGATTAATTTCATCTACATATGCATCTTTGTATCGGTCTAAGAAAAAATGTTTCGGATTTTCTAAATATGTACCATTTTTTGTTGATAATTGTACATTAGTTTGCCTTACGTTATCAGCAGACACGACACCCTTATTACCGAAAACTTCAATCCTTTGATCATAGCCATAAACTGCTTCTCGGCTATTATCGATCACTCCAATCGTGCCGTTTTCAAAAGTAAGTGTTATAATCGCTGTGTCGACATCATCAAATTTTTTAAATACAGGATCAACCAGATTCCCAGCCTTAACAGATATATCAACAACATTGTTATTAGATAAAAATCGCATCATATCAAAGTCATGGATTGTCATGTCCATAAACATGCCACCCGATCTTTTAATATAATCTTCTGGAGGGGGACCAGGATCCCGAGAACTAACTTTAATAATATGTGGCTCCCCTATTTTTCCCGCCTGAATAGTTTCATAAACATTCCGGAAATTTTTATCAAAACGTCGATTAAACCCTGCTTGAAATAAAACTCCTGATTCTTCAACAACTTTCAAGGCAGACTTCGTATCATTTAAATCAAAACTCACTGGTTTTTCACAAAAAATATGTTTTCCTGCTAGTGCAGCTTTTTTAATAAAATCTACATGCGTATCTGTTGAAGAACAAATGAAAACAGCATCAATGTCATTATTAGTAAATATTTCTTCAGGATGATTAGTGATCATCTTTACATTTTCTTCAATATTTGTCCCGCTTAAATGGTCTAATGTTATATCTGATATTGCTTTTAAACATAATAATTCGGAATTGAGAATGTTATTAGCATGTAGTTGTCCAATTCTTCCCGCCCCTATTATTCCAACATTCACTTTTTTCATCGTAATCACCCTCGTATTTTTATATTCTTGTACAATTTCAAACACTCTGTCATCTATATTTATACTTGTTTTGAATTGGTATGGTGTACAATTTTCCCTGTTTCTTTATTATAAATACAAATTTTATGTGTTAAAAACTCTAACCAGACTATAGCATCCATGCCAAAATCTACATCCCCCATGACTTTAACTAATAACTCTTCTTCTCCTACATTTAGCTGAATCAGCGTCTCTGAACCTGCCGGCAAAACAGAGTAGACTTGTGCTTCAACCCCTTTATCAATTGGATTTTTAGAGATTAGTATATCTTCAGGCTTTGCTGCTAAAGTTACTTCTTGTGGCAAAGTCTCTTCGCATGTGAAGTTAATTGTACCTAGAGCAGACTTAACATTGACACTTTCATTAGTTTCTTCGCTCTCACCATCAACAAAGTTAATCGTAGGGTTACCTATGAAATCAGCTACTCTTATATCTACAGGATTCTTATATATTTTTTGAGGTGTATCAACTTGAACCAATTCTCCTTCAAAAAATACTGCAATCCTACTTGATAATGTTAAAGCTTCTTCTTGATCATGTGTTACATATATAATTGTTGTCTTTAATTCATGGTGTAATCGTTTTAATTCTGTTCTCATTTCTACTCTTAACTTTGCATCTAAATTCGATAATGGTTCATCTAGTAATAAAACTTTAGGTTCTGTTACAATAGCACGTGCTATTGCTACTCGTTGTTGCTGTCCACCAGATAACTCTGATGGAAAACGATCAATTAAATGCTTGATTTGCATTCTTTCTAGCGCATCCTCAACTTTTTCTCTAATTATTTTTTTGTCTATTTTTTTAACACTCAATCCAAATGATACGTTTTCAAAAACTGTCATATGGGGCCACAGAGCATAGCTTTGAAACACTAAATTTAATCCACGTTTACCTGGCGATGCATAAAACTGTTCTTCTCCATTCACCACAACATTACCACCGATAGTCACTATCCCATCCTCTGGGTTTTCTAAACCAGCTATAACTCGTAATAAAGTTGTTTTACCACACCCAGACGGACCTAATAAGGTCATAAACTCCCCATCTGCTATATTAAGTTCAATACCTTTCAGGACATGATTATCTCCAAAATATTTATTTAATTTTTCTAATTTAATTTCACTCATCTTATTTTCCTCCAATTCCTTTAGATATGTCAGTTTTACCGATAATTGTTGTTAAAAGATAAACTACAATTATAACTATAATAATGATAACCACTATCGCGTTTGCAAGTTGTGGATACCCACCCTCTTGTAAATCAAAGGTAAGTGTAGTTAATGTATTTGTGGATGGAGTTACTAACATAATAATTAAATCAAGTTCTTTCATCCCACTAATAAACACTAATATAAATCCTGACAAAAGACCCTTACGACTTAACGGTAATAAAATTTGTTTAAAACGTGTAAACCATGACGCTCCTGTAACTTTAGCGGCTTCTTCTAGCTCTCCACTAATCTGAACCATTGTACTACTCCCCGCCCTAGTTGCAAACGGTAACTCTTTTACTACGGTTATTAAAATCAATATCGCTAATGTTCCATATAAAGATGGAAGTAAAAGTGTTGGTTTAGAGAACAACGATAGATAAATACCACCTAACGCTATCCCAGGTATTAAGTATGGAAGGAAAGACATTTGATCAATTGTTTTCGTTACTACCCCTTTTCCTCTCGTCACTACATAACCTATAATTAAACCTAAAACAGCTGCTACTACAGATGCAGTCAATGCTAAGATGAAAGAGTTTTTAAATGCTGAGAGAATTGCATCATTCTTCAGTATACCTACAGCACCACCTGCTATATTAGGATCAGAGTCACCAATCCAATAATGTGTTGTTAAGTTTTTAAGGCTATAATTACCACTCTTTAACATAAGCGTTTCCATAACTAATAGAATTAACGGAACTACACTAATCATAGCTACGAATGTTCCTACTATTCCTACAGTTGGTTTTTTCCATTTACCTAAAGGAATTAACTTATTACTAGAGTCTTTTCCTCCTACTGTTTCGTACTTTCTTTTCCCTAAAATTCTTTGATTAAAGAAGATGATTAAACTAGCTAAAACAATTAGAACGATACTTAGTATAAATCCTTCAGTCGGTCTACCACTTTCTATATTACTGTAAATCATTGTTGAAAGGGTATAATACCTAACAGGTAACCCTAAAAATGCTGGCACCCCAAATGAACCAATTGCTTTTGAGATAATTAATATAAATGCTGATAGAACAGCAGGTAAAACAAGTGGAAATGTTATCTTCCTCAACGTCTTGAATCTACTTGCCCCTAATACTTCTGAAGACTCTTCTAAACTACTTCCCATAGAACCTAAAGCAGCACCGACTAATAAATAAGAAAATACATAATAGTGGGTTGTTAACGCGAGTACAATTGGTAGAAATCCATATGCTAACCAGTCAGGTGGAGCAACATTGGTAATATATTGGATTAAACCACCACTTCCACCTACTTTGTCATTTTTAAATACAATAAGCCAAACAAATGCCTTAAACCAAGATGGTAGCATATATGGTAGAATAATTAAAAATCCAAAAGTTTTCTTATACGGAAAATCTGTTTTAACTATTAAGAAAGCTAACCCAGCACCTAACGCTAATGCTAATATAGATACAACTATCCCTATACTTAATGCGTTTAGCATTGGCTCATAAAGCATCGCCTTACTAATATCACTTGAAAAAACTGATTTCCAATGTTCGAAAGTTGTTTCACCTGCTACTACGCCTGGCCCTGTATCCCTAGCATTCCATTCAAAAGTGCTTTGTACTATTTTCCATAAAGGAAAGATTACCGTGTAAATTAAGAATGCAATTGCAATAAAACTAAATACATAAATAGGATTTGTCAACATACTTTTAACTTTATTTTTAAAGCGTATTCCTCGCTTGCTTTTTTTATTAGTTTCCAATTCAGTACCCTCCTTAAAAGGTGTTTATTCTCTTTAATTACACTTAAGTAAGTTGTTTATTATATCCTTATAAATATGTTTATAAGGATATAATAAGTTAACAATCTATAATGTTTTTCACATTCTAATAAAAATTTAAGACTATACTTTTAATAACTTACTTTTTATTGATGCTCTAATAAAAAGTTTCTTAAATTTGTCGTGTTTTCATAAATGAACTCGTCATCACGATCCCACCAATTAAGATCCTCATACGGAGATACAATACCATCTAAGTCTTGTTCAACATCCTCTCTTAAAGGCCAAGTTCCTGGCGTATTTAACGGATCAAAACCTGCTGCATCACCATCATCGCCACCTGACATATACCTAATAAATAACTTGGCAGCGTTAACATTTTTTGAATGGTTAGCTACGAAAAAGCTCTTTAAAATAGGAGATGATAATCTTGGTTTGATATCTTCTACTATTGCAATTTCATAATCGTGATTCACTACATCTCTTAATGATACTGTTGAAGCAATTGCCAATGGCGGTACTTTGTCTTCAGATAATGCTACTCCATCTACAGAGTCACCACCTGATTTTAACAATACTAAGTCGTTATCCATTAATCTCTTTATAAATTCGTACCCTGCATTTTCTGTGCCATCTAAAACAATATCTTCACCAAACTTATCTTTATAAGCTTCTTCCATCTCATCAGAATATTGAACAAACGATAGGAATAAACTTGCTAAGTTTGCTGAACTAAGTGGGTCATTCGACAATACCTTTCCTTTCCACTCAGGTGTTGTTAAATCCCACCAATTATCAATAGGGGGCCCATCATTTTTCCCTGTATTGTACATAACTGCATAAGCTTCTGCTGTCACATGTAGTATAGGATTTTCATCATAAGGAGCAATTAGTTTATCAGAAATTACACTTGGATTATAAATATGAACTAATCCTTCATCCAATAACTCTCTTTCAATTGCACCATTATTACCGCTAGAAAATACTACGTCAGCTTCAAATACTTCACTTTCTTGTTCTCTTTTAATTCTTTCAGTTACATCTACATCGTTAAGTTTTGTTGCATCAACTTTAATTCCTGGATAATCTTTTTCAAAATTAGCAACTACATTTGTCGCTACACTAGATGATGAATAGACAATAAGTTCTCCTTCTTCTTGCGCTTTTTCATAAAGTTCGTCCATCGTTTCTTCTTCATCTAGATTTGCAGAGTCTAACCACCCATCTTCTCCGTCAACATCCCCTGCGCTACTTTTACTTCCACTACATGCAGCTAAAACAAGTGCCAAGATTAATAACAGTACACCGAATACAATTTTTTTAGATTGCTTCATCAAATAACACTCCTTATATTTAAATACATGATTAATATCCTATCTACGTAATTACACTTTGTTTAATAAGCGTTAATAGTTCTTACTATACATTTATCCTTTGACACTTATGCCTGCTTTTTAATAGACTTAGACTTAGACTTAGACTTAGAGTTAAATTTTAATTTCACTCTTGCACACAATTTTCACTCAGGTCAATGTTCTTTGCCAATTTTTCAAATAATTCAACACTATCTGTTCATGAATCCCTTTATTACTAACAAATATCGTTCCTTCTTTGAAAATATTAATTTTATCCCCATTAGCTCTAGTAGCAATACCTTGAACTTCATTTAATACAATAATAGCAGCAGCAACATCCCAAGGCGATAAGTTTTTAGCAATATAACCATCTAATAAACCTTCAGCGATTTGAATTATTTCCAAAGTTGCAGAACCTTTTGACCTTACTGATCTAACTTTATTCGTTAGTTGTTCCATGACACTCCTATCAAATGTATCGCTTTCGCATAATAACTTGTGGTTAAAAGACAAAGATACTTCCTCAAGGTCTTTTTTTACTTCTAAATCATTCAATCTCGTGCCATTTCTGTATGCGCCTTCTCTTTTTAAAGAACTATAAAGAGTCCCTTCTATTACATCGTAAATAAAACCTATTTCACCTACTCCTTGATGAATAACTGCTACTGATATAGCGAAGTTTTTTTTCTGATTAACAAAATTTCTTGTACCGTCTATTGGATCTATTGTCCACATCGTGCCTTTATGTGTGATTTCTTTATCTCCAAATCCTTCTTCACTTAGTATCAAATGTTTTGGATATGCACGCTTTATTTCTTTGACTAAGAATAGTTCCACTTTTTTATCTACATCAGTGACTAGATCGTTTTTTTCCTTTTTTGACTTGATAACCCTCTGTTCATTTAAAGAATCTTGAATGATTTCTCCAGCTTTTAAAACCCATTCTTTTGCTTGTTCATATATTTTTCGTCTTACATTTTCATTCATGATAGACCCCTCTTGTATTCTTTTTGTACTATTTTAATTCTTTTAGCCTTTTAATAGACGCATAAATCATTTCTCTTATTGGAGCGTTATCTTCATATCTATCAAAACTTAATTCCATATTAAGTGTCTTTTTATAGTCAACGCTCTTTAAAGCTTCAATATACGACTCTAACGGTAATTCATACTCTTTTGTTAATGGGAAATGTGTTTTTCCCTTAGAATTTAGATTATGAATATGCGTATGGATAACTTTTTCTAAAAAACTTTTTGGTGGTACAATACTTTGTTCTATGTCCATGTCAATTTCTCTTCCTACCGTTAAATTCGAATATAAATGACCCATATCCCAACAAATCCCCAAATGAGGACTATCTATAGCTTTGACCATCTCTAGCACTTCTTTACAAGAATTTCCAGGATCTATTGCAGTTTCTTTACTACGGTTATTTTCAAGAGCAAAGTATATTGGTAAATTTTCTGCTTCAATAGTTTGTGTCCATTTCTTAAATAATTCTATCGTTTGGTTTTTCAACTCTTCCCAGTTTAATGATGTTTCAGAAGCCTTTTTTTGAATAGCGTGTATTGGTATAACGATTTCATTTTGATACTGCTTAAAGTTGTCTAAGATATATTTCATTGAAGGATAAATATCAGCAAATTTTTCTCCTTCAAAACATCCCTCTACATCACCATGAATCGTTATTTGCATTCCTTTGTCCCAGATCATCTGAATTGATTTATTAAAGGCTTTGTAAGTTTCTTCATCCAACCCCCTTGATAACTTCCTTATTTCAACGGAATTGACCCCTCGTGATTTAATTTCTGTCAATAATTGTTCAAAATTATCATGGTTCGCTAACAAAGTGTAATCATTTTCTTTAAATACTGGACTTTCAATGGAGAAACCAATTTTCATTTGATACTCAACCTCTCAAGTTTTATTTATTATAAAAATTTTAATAGTTCTTAAATACCCTTATCTATTCTTTCGTCTGCTAAGACTTCTTGGATTATATGCGCGATTGCATCTTCATCATTAGTTTGTTCGACTACTCTATCAGCAATTTTTTTCAGCCCATCCCTGGCATTATGAACAGCTACACCTGTATCGGCAGCTAATAAAAGTGGTATGTCATTTAAATTGTCTCCGAGTGCAATATTTTTCAAATCTTTGATTTTTAAATATTTGACAAGTTCAATTAACGCTATCCCTTTTGAACAATCTTGGGGGAGGATTTCCAAATAGTTTGATTCAGAAAAAACAGTATCACACTCAAACTTGCCTTCTATAAGTCTTTTTTCCATAGCCAATAACTCTGGTAAATCTTGATGCCTTGATTTCTCTTTCATAATAACTAGTATTTTAGTAATTGGAACATCAATAAAGTCCTCTAACTTCCCTTGCTTACACTTAATTTTCTCTTTCACTTCAAAATCATCTACTATAGAGTTTCTTTCCAACACAAAAGGTTTACTATCTTTGTAAATAAAAAGTCCCATTTCTAAGTTGTTGTAAAGTAATTCATTCCACATTGATTTAGAAACGTATAATTGCTTTTTATATACTGCGCTTTTTGTAGTTGGACAATATACCATAGCTCCGTTATAAACAATAACAGGAATATCAATCCCTAACTTCTCAATGTATGGTTGTACCGATCCCTCCATACGTCCTGTTGCAAGTGTAAATAGTCCACCATTATTTTTAAATCGTTTAATCCATTTTTCGTTGGTTTCACTTATTTCACCTTTATTATTAAGCAGAGTTCCATCTAAATCGCTAATTATTAATGTTCTATCCAAACCTTTTCCCCTTTCCAAGCTAATCTTTATTATTTAACTACCTAAAAATCACCTCTCTTTAAGTTAAGCGCTTAACTTAAGCGCTTGGGTCTTTCTCTTTTGTTTACTTTTAGTCTACTTTCCAATTTTTAAAATTGAGTCTATCTAGACTGGTTGTAATTTCTGATTTTTCAGAAATTTAAAGCTGTACTTGTATCCGCTTACAAATATAAATGATATCTAAAAATTAAACGCTTAACTTAATCGTAATTTATTCTAATACATATCAATTTATATTTCAAGTACATTTTTACTTTAAATTTAATTTACTCTTCTGTTAATCTGCTTATTCAATGATTAGTCTTGATTTTAATGCTGAGTTACAAGCTAATATCGATCCTCGTTCTAAAATATTTACTTCTTCCCCATTAACTCTAGTGATTTCACCAAAAACTTCTTTTAAAATAATTGACCCAGCAGCTATATCCCACGGTGCTAGCTCTTCTGAATAGTAACCCTCTAATAATCCCTCGGCGACATATGCTATATCTAATGCTGCTGCTCCGACAATTCTAGTTCCTCTAACTCGCAATACTAAATCTTTTAATATCTCTGAATTTACTTTGGTATTTTTGATTAGCAAATCATGATTAAATGATATTAGAGCTTTTTGAATGGTTACATTTTCATTTAACGTTTCAAGCTTTTCATTATTTTTATATGCGCCTTTACCGCGTTTGGCATGATATAAGTTATCTGCCATAACATCATAGATAAAGCCGATTTCTCCTATACCTTCATGAAATATCCCTACTGATATCGCAAAGTTTTGTTGAAGATGGATAAAATTCGTTGTTCCATCGATTGGATCAATTATCCACACTGTTCCATCAAGTGACGTTACTTCATTCCCATACCCTTCCTCACCTAAAAATAAATCTTCTGGATAAAACTCGTTAATTTTTCGAGCAAAAAATAATTCAATTTCTTTATCCACATTTGTTACTAAGTCATTTTCATTTGCTTTTGTATCAATTTCTATTGGATTTTTTAATCTATTTTTAATAATTGTTCCTGCTTCTAAAATCCATTGTTCTGCTTTTGTAAATACTGATTGCTGTTGATTTTTATCCATTTTTCAATCTCCTTCAAATTACATAACAAACATCATCTACACACTTCATGCCCGTAATTCAATACTTTCTATTCTATCTAATTTCGATATTTCTGTATATATCTCGGTGGTTGTTCTGTCGTTCTCAACCATCAAAAGTAACACCAATAAATATTCATTATTGTTTAAATCTTTAATGCGGATGTTCTTTACTTTTTCTACACACTTTTCTACTTGAGAAGTTACTTTTTCTATATCTTCTCTATCTCTTACAATTACTCGTAAGTATTGCTCTCTTAAATGCAATTGTTTTATACCCAATTTATGAATGATTAAAGGGATTAACTCTACACTAATTAATAAGAGTCCCACGCCTATGATTGCTTCTACATAAAAACCAGCGCCTGTAGCAATACCAATTCCTGCAGCTCCCCATACGATTGCTGCAGTAGTAAGACCTGAGACAGTATCGTCTTCACGCCTTAATATTACCCCTGCTCCAAGAAAACCAACACCTGACACAATCTGTGCTGCTAGTCTAAGTGGATCCATTCTAATTTCCGCATTTGTTGTTGCCGGGAATATATATGAAGATTGAATAGATACAATTGTTAATAAACAACTTACAATAGAAATCACTAAGATAGTTTTTAAACCTAATGATTTTCTTTTAAATTCTCTTTCAAGTCCCATAGCTAAGCCTAGTAGAGCTGCTATTAATAATCTTATTAGCATTTCATAATCAATACTGTATATTACTCCTATAAACGCATTCACTTATGTCCATCCCTCCTTTTTATATTATAATAAGTGCAGTGCAAATAGATGTCGTTAAGAAAATTATTATTAGCATACACTATATTTTAATTTTTGACTAGCTACTTTTTGAAAAATTCTGTCTTTTTATTTAAGCGCTTACCTGTATATGCTATTCTTCATATCTTTTTAATTTGAAGAATTATAAAATTGCTCCTTATATTTAATGTTTTAGTCTTTCGACTACATCAACTTGGGGAATTTATGTTTGATATTCCCTCAATTATTTATGAATATTTATTTACTAGATTGACAGGTAGGGCCTTTCAACTTAATTATCATTGCATCTATTTAATAGTGACGACTAGTAATTTAAAATAAAAAAAAGATGGCCGAGCCAACCTTCAATTTTTTGAAGACTAATCTAGTTTTCACTATAAGGAGTAAAGCCATAATAAAAATTAATTAAAACTCAACTTCCCGGCAGTCAATTTGAGAATTTACCTATCGGAAGCAAATACTTAATTACAGGTAAAAATAAAAAAACTTTATTCACCATAGAATGATATGCTCCCCCTAAAGTAGACACTTAAAAAAGTAAATCTATTTTAGGGGGGTATTTTTATGCGTTCAAATAGTAAACACACTGCTGAAGAGCTTGAAAGATACATTCAAATGTATATTAAAGACGAGATGAGTTATCAGAAGCTAAAAAAAAGTTACGGTCTACTTTTAAGTCAATCAATATTTAGTTCTAAAGTTCTTAAATATCAAAAACATGGGATTGAAGGTATTCGGTCGCATACAAGAAATAATCGTTATAGTAAAACGTTTAAAGATGCTGTTGTTGAAGAACACCTTGAATTAGGTGTTTCCATTCAGGAATTAGCTCGTAAATATAATATTACAGCAAAGGAGACTGTTAGAGATTGGATAATCAAGTATACTAAGGGGAAAGACTTCAGAGTTTATTCTGAAAAATCCGAGGTGTATACAATGACAGGTAGAAAAACGACAGTTGATGAAAAGATTGTAATTGTAAAAGATTATTTAACTAGGAATCTATCCTATTTTGAGGCTGCTGAAAAACATAACGTTTCTTATAATAACATTTATTCATGGGTTCAAAAATATAAAACGCATGGCCCTGACGGGCTCGTGGATAGACGTGGACGCCGTAAATTAGATTCGGTTCAAACAGATGAAGATAAGTTAAAAACTGAAATTGCTGCATTAAAAGCGCGTAATGAATATTTAGCAAC
>Ga0079226_10004078_pt1 | contig 11158 bp, 10 predicted proteins | sample Poulit2014_FD_76345 | JGI IMG/M metagenome (GOLD analysis project Ga0079226, IMG submission 76345) | Agricultural soil microbial communities from Georgia to study Nitrogen management - Poultry litter 2014 | ecosystem: Environmental > Terrestrial > Soil > Agricultural land | place: USA: Georgia...
CAGGCTGACGATTTCAGCTTCTTTGCCCAGGAGGATGGTTTCAAGGCTGAAGCGGAACGCCGCGGTTTTGAACTTCAGGAAGGGTTGGCCACGAAAGGCACGAATTTTATTTCCGGGATCGGGCAAAGTCAGCAGATCATGAATTACCTGACCCAGGCCGGAGAGGGGGATGTTTCAGACCCGCTGGAGCTGCCTGGCCAGTTTGTGGTTCTCAGCGTTACGGAGATAACTTCTGCCGGCGTACGGCCGTTTGAAGAGGTCCGGGAACAGATTCGTACGTCTGTTACCAATGAAAAGCGCAAAGCGCAGGTCGTTGCCCGCATTGAAAACCTTCTAACTGAACATGAGGGTCTTTCGGCATTGGCCGGGTCCGCCGGAAAGGAAGTGGGGAGCGCAGAGGGAGTGGCGATGAATGCTACAAATTTGTCAGGCGCCGGTCGTGAACCGGCCGTCATCGGGGCTGTATTCGGATTGGAGCAGGGCGAACTATCTGAACCTGTGGAAGGGATCAGTGCGGCATTTGTAGTACAACTCGATAATCTCCGGGAAGCTGATCTGTCAAACCTGGCTCAGTCGCAGCGCAGTGAAATACGTCAGCAGCTGCGGAAGCAAAAAGGAGCGGCCTTCCTGAACACCTGGATGGAAGAGCTCAAGAAAGAAGCGGATATTGAGGATAATCGTTTCCGGGTGCTGCAGGGTTGACCGACGTGGGAAGGTATGGATGCAGCAACAACAGCCGATAAGAAGTGGATGGACCTGGCACTTGAATTAGCCGGGCGCGGAGCAGGTTATGTTTCTCCCAATCCTATGGTCGGCTGTGTCATTGTATCAGCCGGGGGGAAAAAAATCGGCCAGGGATATCACGAGCGATATGGCCAGGCTCACGCTGAGCAAAATGCGGTGGATTCTGTAGTAGATACCGATCTCCTGAAAGATGCCACAGTCTATGTTACACTGGAGCCCTGCGCCCACCAGGGACATACTCCGCCGTGTTGCCGGATGCTCGCTGAACTGCCCGTTAGCCGCGTCGTCGTGGCAATGAACGACCCGTCTTCCAATGTTGCGGGCCGGGGCATCGATCATCTCCGGAAGCAGGGAATTAGTGTAGAGGTTGGCTTGCTGAGAGAAGAGGCGCAGCGGTTAAATGAATTTTTTCTTCACTACCAAACGTTCAATCGCCCTTTTGTAACACTCAAAATAGCCCAGACACTGGATGGTTATATCGCAGCGCCCGACGGCGAGTCGGAGTGGATTACTGGCATGAAAGCGCGTACGATGGTCCATCGCTGGCGCAGTAAATACGATGCGGTGATGATTGGACGAAATACCGCACTGCTGGATAACCCGCGGCTGACAGTCCGCCATATTGAAGGCCGGCAGCCGCGGCGCATTGTTATTGACGGTCCGCTGGATTTGCCCGACGAGCTGAATCTTTTTACCGATCAGTATGAAGAGAAAACGATTGTACTGACTCACAACGCTGAAAAATTTAACAATGAGGCCGATCCGATGCTCAGTATGCTACAGTCCAATTATTTCAGGGGCAAAACGTTGCTTGTCGGCCAGAAAGAGGGGCATACGGATCTTGAAAAAGCGATGCATGAACTCGCAAATCTGCCCGTTACGTCCATCCTGGTTGAAGCGGGACAGCTTTTGGCTTCAGCCCTTTTGCGGGAACGGCTGGTGGACAAGATCGAATGTTTTGTCGCCCCGAAGATACTGGGGGGCGGGACCAGGTCAGTGATGGGTATCGGCATTAATCATATGGATGAAATTATGGAATTCAGAGAAACACAGTGGCAGCAGGTAGGCAAGGACCTGTTGTTCAGTGGATACTTTTAAGGAAGATAAGTTATGTTTACAGGAATTATTCAGGAAACGGGGCAATTAGTGCGGGTCGATCCGCTGAAAGGCGGCAGGCAGTTTACCATTGAATGTACATTTGCTGGGGAGCTGCAGGTTGACCAGAGCATCAGTATCAATGGAGCCTGCCATACGGTTACGGCTCATGATGAACATTCATTCACCGTTCAAAGTGTCGAGGAAACCCTGCGCAAGACGAATATGGGGGATCTTGCGAAAGGCGATCTGTTGAACCTCGAGCGCTCGCTGCGCCCTGATCAACTGCTGGACGGACATCTCGTCCAGGGTCATGTAGATGCGGTCGGCACGGTCGAACGTATCGATAAGGAGGGGACGGACTGGTTATGGACTCTTTCTTATCCTGCCGGACAGGAAGCTCTTGTGGTGGGGCGCGGCAGCATAGCTATGGACGGGATCAGCTTGACGATTGCCGGGGAAGAAGGGCATAGCTTTACGGTTGCCGTCATTCCGTATACGTTCGAGCATACCAATCTGAAAACTAAAAGCGTGGGGGATACGGTGAATCTGGAATTTGATATACTGGGGAAATATATCGTGAAATATATGGAGAACCGCGGGGAGTAAGGACTGGACGCCGAGCGCGGGATACCCCTGTCAGAAGCCGCGCGGGGCCCCCCGGCCGGTGGGAGTCGAACTCCGCTCGAGGTTATTGAGAATGGGCAGCTTCTGAATAATACCCTGCAGCTGCCCCGCATCGATTCGAAGGGAAAAGAAGTAATATTGGGATTCGCCAAAGGGATTCATCGTAAAGGAAAGATTCCAGCAGTGCATCTGCCGGTTCAGCGAAAACTGTGAGGGGGTGAGTTCTTTTCGTACAAAATCATACCCGATCTGTGTTCGAAAATCCCACCTGGGCGTAAGCTTGAGATTGATATTATTTGCATTAATGGTTGCCGAAGTACGGTTGTCGCCGGTTGGATTTAAATTCCAGCGATAGCTGAGATTGACAGAGAAAGAAAAAGGAGAATTAAACTCCTGCACCGGCTGACGGTTAAAATGGGGATCAACCGGGCGAAAGATCCGCTGGTTCAGCGGATCATAATTGGCCGGGTATGTGGGGTTGCTGCGATTATTCGTTCTCAATCCTCCGCCTCCCCAGTTAAATGAGTAACTGGTACTGGCGGAAAAGCGGGTCATTTCAAAAGGCTTGTTCGAGTTGGTCAGAAGAAATTTGTCAATTTTGTTGCCCGCTTCATTGCGTTCATAAAAATTAAAGTTAGCGCTTGCCCGAATACTCATTCCTTCGATAATCCGCGCCGAAAAGGATGTATTCAGATCCGCGAGTTTAAGGCTGTCAGCTGCAAAATTATAACTTGAACTCAGATTCAGCTGGTCAATAAGCCGGACAACATTTTCCTGCTTCTCGCCGGTAGAGTCGCGCTTGACCTGTTTGGCCTCAAAGGTATTGTTGATGCTAAACCCCAGCGACCGTTGCTCACCGCTGCCCGGTCCGCTGAAAACTTCATCTTCAAAAATGGAATATCGCTGGGTTCGCACCGCACCGTCCTCCTGCACCGTTGAATCTGTCTGCACGGTACGGTAATAGCCCCAGAAATCGCTGCTGAAATCGGGCCGGTAGCTGAGTGAAATAGAGGGGCGCATGGTATGGCGGAAGTTTTCAAAAGAACCCAATTTAGCATTCATCAAACCGTATACCGTAGTTGAGAAGCTTAATCCCGTCGAGAAATCACGAGCTGTCGTAAAACCCCGGACGCGGCGCTCCTGCACCTCATTGGAGTCGGGGTTGAAGGATTTCCGTATGCTCCCCGGAAACCAGTATTCAGTATAATTGGCGTTAGCACTCAAATTGAGAAACTGGCTGTTTAAAATTTGTCCCAAACTTATATCAGCCTGCTGCTGAAATCCATACTGGTAGTGCTCATCGTTGCCGGTGGCCTCTTCATATTTGCCGGGGTCCAGCAGTGCCTGAAACCAGTTGTATTGAGCCGAATCCTGCAGCGATGGAGAATAATTAAATTCGGAATCAAACGTGTTCTGGTAGCTCAACGAGATATTTTCATACCATTTCTGATTCTCGGGAGTGCTCTGTTCATTCTCAAAAGGTGAAAATCGTTTGAGGCTGAAGTTCATGTCGGGACCCGAAAGCCGTGTTATATTGGTCTTGAAGTTTTGATTCTGGCGGATTGAAATATCAAAGTTGTACAGGTTGTTGGGATGGCGGTACCGGTAGTTGACATTGGAGCTGGTACTGGTTTCCGCACGGTCGTTCGGATCGTAGGAATTCTGTTGAAAATAGTCGGCGGTGCGCAGGTTAATATTCGCATTAAAGCTGGCGAAGGGAGAAAAATCCTGCCGGTGTGAAACAGCTAAGCGCTTTTGCACCGTGGTCTGATAGCCGGGGTCTGTAGGCTCCAACCCGGAATTTTCATTGGAATATCCAATCTGAATGCTGCCGTCAAACTTGTCACGGAGGCGATAATTGGTCTGGGCATCCACAAAATAGGATCCCGAGGTAAAAATATCCATTGAGGCCTGGGCGGTAATATAATCGTTAAAATATTGAAACCACCCAAGGTTCTGCAATCCAAGACCGCGTGTTTGCTTGTTTTGAAACGCATAGGTCGGCTCCAGCATCCCCGATTGTTTTCGGTCAAATTTGCCGGGAAGGTATCCGAAGGGAAAGACCAGAGGATAGGGAATGTCCAGGATAAAGAGTCGGGCGCGTTGGAAGAAAACCTTTTCCTGGTCCACGACTTTCATGCGGTCGGCCTTGATGTAATAGTGAGGGTGGTCAAGGGCACAGGTGGAATAGATGGCATCCTCGAGAAAGACCACATGAGGGCCTGTCTTTTTGACTCGTGTACCGGTAATATTTCCGTCCTGGATATTAACTCGGGCCACTTCAAAACGACCTTTTTCCGTTTCATAGTTAAAATCGATGCGGTTACTGCGCACCTCATCATTTTCCCGGATAAGTACGGGCCTGGAAAGGGTATCCTCAGGGGTCTGTGTGTTGGCGCTGATGAGATTTTGATCCAGGTCGAGGGATACCCTGCCGGCTTTGAGCTGTCCCGCGGAATGAGACACAGAAGCGGAGCCGTAGAGAGTGGCCGTGCGGGTGGTATCGAAGACAAACACCAGGGAATCCTGGGACTGAAAGTTAATTTGTCCCTCTTGATCGGGGACGGGCGCCACCCCCTGCTGCCCCGCTCCGCCCTGCTGACCGGGCCCGCCGCTCAGGGTATCGGGCATTTGTGCTTCCGCTGGCAACCCCATATCTCCCGTATCCTGGGCCTGTAGCAGCTGGACTGCACCCAGAAGAAACACGAGCAGCATCCAGCTGTGAAGCCCTGTACGGCCCATTATATATGTCTGGTATCTGCTCATTTAATTTAGAAGTATGGCTGGAAACCCGCTGCTGAGTGTCAAGTATAGCAACATATGACTTGAAAGCTTTCGCAGAAGGTTCGGGAAATCAGGTATTCTGTTCAATATCAAGGCCAGAGAAATGTTAAGACTGCAGCTTATTAGCCAAAAACGAGGATGTTAATATTTCGATAACACCGATATTGGGCAAATGAACGGTTTTGCAAAGGTCCCTCGTAGTATAAGGGAGATGGGCAAAGAAAGGAAGCACAAAATGGGCGCAGCAGGCGGGCAATGGGTTATTGCACTTCTTTAATTTTATATACCGTTTCGCCTTCTCTTTTCATGCCGTACTCTTCCCGGGCGATGCGCTCCAGCAGGTCGGGATCGGTTTCCAGGTCTTCAATTTTATCTTTTAGAATAAGGCTCTTCTGCTGAAGCTCTGTCTTTTTGGTCTGTAATTCATCCATCCGCTGGTTAAGCTGAAAGCGGGTCCACAGGCTGTATGTATCGAAAAAGGCGAACCACAGGAACAGCATTCCTCCCAACAGGATAGCCAGAAAAGATTTGCGCCAGCGCAGAAGATTTAAATATTTTGTTTTCATCAAACGTCGCTATATAAAGAATAAATATTAAACCCTGTTAACTCTGCAAGATGAACTTCAGAAATAAAATATACTATAAAATTTAGCTCAAATACAATGCTTTATAAGCTTAAGCCGTTCCGGGATACCCATTACCGGTCTGTTCGGCTGTTACTTGCGGCGAAAACCTGCTGCCGGATTATCTGTGAGTGATGCGGACTATGAGCGTCCCCTGGTAAAGGCATGTTCAAAGTGCTTGATTTCGGGGGCCCCGTTCGGTGGCTGCAGAATTGCAATAACGTCAAATCGGACCGGCGCCCCGTCCATTTTTCGCTCATAGATCCAGGCTTCAGCCGCTTTATAAACATTCTTCTGTTTTACTCCATCGACATATTCTTCCGGCCTGCCATAGCGGTCATTCGTCCGCTGTTTTACTTCCACAAAAACGATATACGCCTCATTGTCGTATGCTACAATATCCACTTCGGCGTGTCTGAAATGATAGTTGCGGTCCAGGATGGTATACCCCTTAGACTCGAGGTAGGCGGCCGCCAGGTCTTCGCCTTCATTACCTATTTCCCGGGTGGATTTTTTATTACTCATCGTCTCCGGGGTTTTCTGATGTTGTTGAGGCGGGCGCAGAAGTGGACACGGGACCGCTTCCGCTGATGGTATGTTTCATCTCGGCCAATTTCACCAGATGTTTCAGGAACTTAAGGTTGCGCTTGTTGATATAGGGAAGGAGCGCCTCGGTAAAACGCTCAAACATTTCCAGGAATTCTGTAAAATTTTCGATGCGTTCACGGAAGGCAGATTCCTCTGCCGAAAGCTCCGCTTTTTCCTCAAAAAGCCGGAGGCAATCATTCAGATTATTCAGAATGGGAGAGATCTCGCGCTGCTGCCGTTCCCGGATAATGGTGGAAACAATATTCCATACCTCTTTTTCAGCCGTGTAATAGTCCTTGCGGCTGCCTTTAAAATGCACTTTGTGGATAAGCTGCCACTGCATCAGATTGCGCAAATTCATGTTGGCGTTGCCGCGGCTGATATCCAGTTGCTTCATGATGGCATCGGTATCCAGCGGATCAGCTTCGGCGTAGAGAAGGGCGTGAATCTGCGCCATCGTCTTATTAATACCCCAGGCAGAGGCCATTTCTCCCCAAAGCAATACAAACTGCTCTAACGCTTCGCTATGGGCTTCTGAACGACTTTTAGACACGACTGACAGATACTAATGTTGGATTTTCAGGCGGTAGTGGCCGTCTCGGTCCCTGTTGAGGAACTCTTGCTTTCGTTGGTGCCGGTGGCCGATGAGTCTTTGCCGCTGGCCTTCTTGGCAGCCTCAGCCCGTTTTTCCCTGCGGTCGCCGTCTTTGTAATCGGTTACGTACCAGCCGTCCCCTTTATAGACCACCCCGCCCCCGCCGGAGATGATGCGCTTTACTTTTTGCCCGGTTTCGGGACAGGTTTCAAGGACATCATCGTTGATGCTTTGTTTAATTTCAAAGATGGATCCGTCTTCTCGTTTATATTCGTATGTCGGCATAATATTAAATAATAAAACTAAAAGTTAATTATTATCATTCAGCTGTTATTGCCATTAATGGCATAAAACGTGCCGAACTGCTTTTTACAGGTCATATTTTCAGGATAAATTGCGCAACCCGTTTTCCAGCCTGTGCACCGCTTCTGTGAGTTCATCCATCCCGGAGGCATAACTGAAACGTATTCCGTTGGGCTCTCCAAAAGCGTCGCCCGGAACGGCGGCCAGCCCGTGCTTCTCAATTAAATATAAACACAAATCAGTACTGCTGGCAACAGCGGCACCATCGCCGGAAGTTGTGCCCAGATAATGCGAGATATCCGGGAACACATAGAACGCCCCCGATGGCTTAAAGCATTTGAGTCCCTCGATAGCCGATAGTTTTTCGAACATGAAATCACGGCGTTCTTTAAAGGAATCCCGCATAGTGTGTACGGTCTCGAGGTTGCCCCGGTAGGCGGCCTCACCCGCTTTTTGCGAGATAGCCGAAGGAGCCGATGTTTCCTGGCTTTGAATTTTAGCAACGGCATCCACAAAATCCTGCGGACCGGCAAGGTAGCCCAGCCGCCAGCCTGTCATGGCAAAACCTTTGGAAAACCCGTTAATATAAATGGTGCGATCCTGGAGGTCGGGAGCGACATTCAGGATGCCCACATGATCGCCGTCAAATACAATGTATTCGTAAATTTCGTCCGTTATGATATTGATATCCGGGTGCCGGCGGAGCACCTCGGCCAGGGATTCCAGCTCGTCTGACGTATAGCAGGTGCCTGTAGGATTTGAAGGAGAGCAGAGGATGACCGCCCTGGTCTGCTCCGTAATGGCTTTCTCCAGCTGCTCTGCGCTCATCCGGTAATTGTTCTCGAACGAAGTGCGCACTGTTACCGGCGTGGCCTCGGCCATTTTTACCATCTCTGGGTAGGATACCCAATAGGGTGCCGGTATAATCACTTCATCCCCCTCGTCCAGCATCGCCAGCATGCCGAATCCCAGCGCCTGTTTTCCCCCGTTTGTACAGAGAATCTGCGAAGGATCGTAGGACAGCCCGTTATCGCGCTGGAGTTTAATCGAAATACTTTCGCGCAGTTCGGGGGTCCCGGTATTCATGGTATAACCGTGGAAGCCGTCTTTTATGGCCTGTATGGCGGCATCGCAGATAGGCTGAGGCGTCTTGAAATCCGGCTCGCCGGCACTGAGGGAGATAATTGATTTTCCCTGTCGTTTCAGTTCCTTGGCCTTGGAGGAAATCTTGAGGGTTGCAGACGGAGCAACGGACTGGGCGCGCTTGGAAATCATTGGGTTTACTTTTTCAGTTTAACATTGGGTTTATGACGAACTGAAAATAGAAAAAAACGGGCTCTTATTCTAAAAGGACTTGTATAAAAAAGTCAAGGCTATCGTTGTTCCATCTTAGTCAGCCCCAACTTAACCTTCTTTATTGGAAGGCGATATTTTTTCATCTTAAGAAATTGTAATATCAAGCCATAAATTGGGGATATAGGTGAATCTGTAGCTTATTTCACAAATAAAACATTCAATTATGTATATTCCTTTCTTTAGAAATTTATTATTTGAAATGGTACGAATTCCGGAAGGAAGTATTCAATTAAGCATCAAATTTTGCCCCGATACATAAAAATATATGGTTATATCTGTAGAAGTTGTATTATTTAGTTTGTCCATTCTTTTCTTTATAAGTATCCTGGCGGGCAAGGCGGGGCACAGATTGGGGGTTCCGGCGTTGCTGCTGTTTTTGGTAGTGGGGATGGTGTTTGGCACTGACGGAGTTGGCATTGAATTTGAAAATATCCAGGTAGCCCAGGCAATTGGAACAGTTGCTCTGTGTATTATTCTTTTTTCGGGTGGTATGGATACGAAATTATCAGAAATCAGGCCCATAATTGCACAAGGAGTTATACTTGCTACGATAGGTGTTTTATTAACGGCCATTCTTACAGGCGTCATGATTTGGTGGGTATTGGGAATGACGCTTCAAGGTGCAGGCATAGGCCTTATGGCTTCCATTTTGCTTGCGGCTACGATGTCATCAACCGATTCTGCATCTGTTTTCTCGATATTGCGCTCGCGCAGCCTGAATTTGAAGAACAATCTGCGGCCGATGCTTGAACTTGAGAGCGGCAGTAACGATCCCATGGCCTACGTTCTTACCATTACCTTGATAAGCATTGTCCAAATGGGAGGGGATCCCAATTATCTTGCCGCTTTTGGTACACTGGGTATTCAATTGCTGATTGGTCTGGTTGCAGGATACCTGTTCGGTAAATTGGCGGTAAAAGTAATTAATACGCTAAATATTGATAATGATTCCCTGTACCCGATTCTGGTTTTTACCTTCTGTATTTTTATCTTTTCCGCCACATATTTTCTTATGGGGAATGGGTTTTTGGCCGTTTATATCGGTGGATTGGTTATCGGTAATTCAACCTTTGTTCACAAACGCTCGTCCCTCAATTTCTTTGACGGCCTTGCATGGATGAGCCAGCTACTCATGTTCCTGACGCTGGGCTTGCTTGTAAATCCGGGCGAATTAGTTCCTATAATTATTCCGGGCATTATTATCAGCTTTATTATGATATTTATAACCCGTCCGGTCAGTGTATTTTTTTGCCTGCTGCCTTTTCGTAAAATGCATGTTAAAGACAAGGTTTTTGTATCCTGGGTAGGATTAAGAGGTGCCGTCCCAATCATCTTTGCCATTGTTGTATTGGCCAGTGATATCCCCAATGCACGCCTTATATTCAATACCGTTTTTTTCTGTACGCTGGTTTCCCTGATCGTTCAGGGTACAACGCTGTCAAAAATGGCCATTTGGCTTGGCCTGGCGGATACTCCCGAACAATCGTCCAAACTTAAGAATTTTGATATCGAATATGCCGAAGAAATAGGATCAGTAACAGCAGAAGCAACCGTGTCGGCACAGGCTCTGACTGATGGAAATTACCTTATGAACTTGAATATTCCTGAGGATACGCTGGTTGTAATGGTAAAACGGGACGGTAAGTATTTTGTGCCAACGGGTAAAACCTCTTTGCAGGAAAACGACAACCTGTTAATTATATCGGACAACCAGAAAGAATTGCGGGAATCTATAAAAGCAATTCAAGGCGGTAATGATTATTGACTTCGCGGATTCATTCTTTCGACTTCCGCTGCTCCTCAAATTTTTCGGCAAGAGCCGCGGCCACATGTCCGGGCACAAAAGAGGAGAGGTCGCCGCCCCAGTAGCCTACTTCTTTGACCGGCGAGGCCGATATGAAGGTGAGTTGTTCGTTCGGCATCAGGAAGACGGTATCTACCTCCGGGGCCAGCCGGCGGTTGGTGAGTGCCATCCGGAATTCATATTCAAAATCGGAAATCTGACGCACGCCGCGGATCAGGGTCTGGGCGTTCTTCTCTTTGGCAAAATCGACCAGCAGACCGGTAAATTGCTGAATCTCCACGCGCGAGGCCCACTCTGCGTTCGACAGGCATTCCCGGATAAGCGCTTCGCGCTCATCACCGGAGAAGACCGTTTTTTTGTTATTGTTGACGGCAATGGTGACGATAATTTTGCTGAAGAGCTCGGTAGCCCGTTCCAGAATATCCAGGTGGCCGTAAGTAAAAGGGTCGAAAGAACCGGGGTAGAGCGCCAGGGTTTTCATGTAGTTCCTCGTGATTGGTTACGGGTGCAGAGAATTAAAACTTAACGTCTTCTTCAGACAGAAAAATACTCAGGTGCGTGCGCCCGTACGCTTTTACATAGGCGCAGTGGGCGTGCTGGCTGAAGTCATGGCGTTTGTCGTGTTCCAGCAGCAGCCATC
>Ga0079226_10004079_pt1 | contig 11158 bp, 8 predicted proteins | sample Poulit2014_FD_76345 | JGI IMG/M metagenome (GOLD analysis project Ga0079226, IMG submission 76345) | Agricultural soil microbial communities from Georgia to study Nitrogen management - Poultry litter 2014 | ecosystem: Environmental > Terrestrial > Soil > Agricultural land | place: USA: Georgia...
AGAGATCACAACACAATGCAAGCCATAGCTAGGGTAAACAGGGTCGTCCAAGACAAGGAAGGTGGCCTAGTAGTTGATTATATTGGAATAGCCAAGGCCCTAAAAGATGCTATGAGTGACTATACAAGAAGGGATAGGGAAAATTATTCTAATCTAGATATAAGGGAAAAGGCATACCCAAAGTTTCAAGAGAAACTAGAAGTCTGTCGCAATGAATTCTTATTTGGTTTAGACTATTCGGCTATATTTAAAGAAGATGTAAGCCCTAGGGAAAGATCGGACCTAATAACTGATGGAATAAACCATATATATAGATTTACCCAAGAAAAACAAAACTCCTTCAAGGAACAGTCCTATATACTAAGGCAAGCCCACAGCCTATGCTCATCTATAACTAGGAAAGAAGAACAAAGAGAAGCAGCCTTTATAGAAGCAATTAGAATAGGTGTCAGTAGAATAAGACAAGAGGGGCAAATATCTTTAAAAGAAATAAATAGGCAAATAGAAGAACTCCTAGAAAATTCCATTAGATCTGAAGGAGTCATCAATCTATTTTCAGATCTAGATAGAGAATTTTCCCTCTTTGATGAAGACTTTTTAATGTCCATAGCCAATATGAAACAGAGAAACTTGGCCATAGAACTAATGAATAAATTATTAAAAGAGGAAATCAAGGTTTATTCTAGAACCAATATAGTAAAGTCAGAAGAATTCTCAAAAAGAATGAGAAGAATAATGGAACAATACCGTCAACTCCAAATAGAAAATGCTGAAAGCCTAGATGACTTCGTAAAAGAACATCGTGATAGTGAGATAGATGGGGTAATAGATGAACTACTAGAAATGGCAAGGGATATAGTAAAGGCAGACAAAATAGGAGAAGAAATAGGTCTAACAAAAGAAGAAACTTCCTTCTACCATGCCATAACATCACCAGATATAGTAAAGGATTTCTACGAGGACAAAATCCTAATAGAAATGGCAAAAGAACTAACAAATGAACTAAAGAAAAATGAATCCATAGACTGGCAACACAAACAATCTGGCAGAGCCAGAATGAGAACTATTGTAAGAAGACTACTAAGAAAATATAACTATCCACCAGAAGGTGTAAGAGAAGCATTAGAAATAGTGCTAAAACAATGTGAACATTGGACAGAAAGAAGGATGTAGATGTGGAGTTTAATCCTATGAGAAATATAGAAAGTTTTTGAAAAAACATGAAAACTAAATCAATTGATAAATGGAATAGGATATAATATACTCAAAGGTCTTTTGCTGAAGATAAGAAGTTATGAAAAAGGAGGTTCAGCACCATTATGGCTAATAGCTTGACTATTAATAAAATTGTAGAAAATACAAAACCAATATTTAAAAAATATCCAATAAAAAAAGCTGTTTTATTTGGATCATATGCAAAAGGAACAGTTACCTCTAAAAGCGATATAGACCTATATATTGATACAAATGGGGAATTACAAGGTCTTGATTTTGTTGGGTTATTAGAAATACTTGTTAACACTTTAGGAGTAGATATAGACTTAATTGACAAATCTCATATTGAACCAGACTCTTTGATAATGAAAGAAATTGAAAATGGAGGTATGGTTATATATGAAAAATCAAAAAATCATACTAAAGATAATTAATTATATTGATTCAATATTGAAATATACTGATAATGTAGACTACAGCGAATTTATAAACTAGTAATTAGGTATTCTAGATCAAGAAAACATACCTATATTATAAAAAAATAGGAGGAATACAAATGGCAATAAAACAACTAGAATCACCAAAAGCAGGAGAAGAAGTAGTAATCATAAGCACAAATCATGGAGACATAAAAGTGAGACTATTTCCAGAAGTAGCACCAAAGGCAGTAGAAAACTTTAAAACCCATATAGAAAACAATTATTATGATGGGGTAACCTTCCATAGAGTAATGAAGGATTTTATGATCCAAGGAGGAGATCCGGAAGGTACAGGTAGAGGCGGACAAAGCATCTGGGGAGAGGCCTTCCAAGACGAATTCCATTCAGACTACCATAATTTTAGAGGATCCTTATCTATGGCCAATGCAGGACCAAATACCAATGGCAGTCAATTTTTCATAGTTCAAAATCCTAATGTAGATAAGAGAATGCTCAATCAAATGAAATCTTTAGGTGAAAAAGATGGATTTTCAGAAGAAGTAGTTAAGGCATATGAAGAGCTAGGAGGAACACCCTGGCTAGACTTCAAACATACTGTATTTGGTCATGTTTATGAAGGCATGGATGTAGTGGATAAAATAGCTGATGTAAAGACAGATAGAAGTGATAAGCCAAAGGAAGATGTTGTAATGGATAAGGTAGAAGTAGTTAAATTTGGATAAAATATGAAAACAGTTTATGGAAATAGAATAAATCTTGGGAAATGGAGAGTTTAGATTGAATGAGCGGATAAAAGTATATATGAGTGGAAGGGATTATGATGCCGAAGGGTATTATAATTTTTTAGATAATCAGTTAACAGTATTAAAAGGCAGTAGAATAGTAAAAGTAGAACCACCATCTTTTGAAAAATATTATAGTAATGTAGCAAAATTACGAAGAAAATTAATAGACCAGGGTATTATAAGCAATTATGAATTTATAGAGGAGCATATATTTGATATTCCGTTCCATGCATCAGGAGTAATACAAGCCAATGGACAATCAGGTTGGAAAGCGTGGAAGACAATTGAAGGGAATTCTCTTGAAGAAGTGTTAGATAAAAGTAATAATTTAAGAGTGTTTAAAGAGTATCTATCTAAATTTAAATCTGATATAAGTAAAGAAGATATTGATCGGGTAATTGAAGAGTTTCAAGAGAAATTTCCATTAGAAAAGCTCAGGAATCTATCAATAGACGAATATGATAAAACAGGAGATAGTAGTACTTTATCTTATGCTATAGAACATGGTACAAATATTATTTTTAGTGGGTTTCTAGGGAACAATAAAAACAAAATAGTTTTTAATACTTCAGATGGAGAATATGATACCATAGAGGCTCTAAAAAATAAATATCCAGGACAATCTGTATTAGAGATATTTGAATTGTATAAAAAGGGACTGTATGATTTGATCGTAAACTTTGATCCTGATACTTATGTAAGGGGCCCTATAGGAGCATTGCCAGCAAATACAAATACCATTAGATCAAAACTTATTATGCTTTATAGGCCATATGAATTGTTACATATAAGCTCTTTATATGCATTTAAAAAGATTTTTGATTATTTTGGAATTGATTATGATAATAATTCGGATTCTATAGAAATGAATATAATGCTGAAACGTTTTTTGGATAAGAATATAGAAACTGATAAAAATATGGTCGAATTATCTAGAGCAATATGGACATTTTATAATGGAGAAATAAATAAAGTTGAAAGCATTATAGAACCAATATCATCCTTTGGAGATCTATTTATTGATGATGGATATATTAAGGAAATAGTAAATATATTAAAAAGAAAGAAAAACATTATATTACGTGGGGTACCTGGGGTTGGTAAGACCTTTTGTATCAATACCATTATCAAGGGATCATTTACAGATTTAATGGAAGATAGTATTGAAATGGTACAGTTTCATCAAAGCTACTCCTATGAAGAGTTTGTAGAGGGATTGAGACCTCAAATGAATGGTGGATTTGCTATTGAAAAAGGAATATTCTATGATATTTCAATCAAGGCTAGAGATAATCCGGAAAAAGATTACTTTTTAATAATAGATGAAATAAATAGAGGAAATTTATCTAAGATATTTGGGGAATTATTACTGCTTATTGAAAATGATAAAAGAGATAATTATTCAGTAAAGATGGCATATTCTAAGGAAGAATTTTCAGTACCATCCAATTTATATATTATAGGAACTATGAATACCTCTGACAGGTCATTAACTTTAGTAGATTATGCCTTAAGAAGGAGATTTTCATTTTTAACATTAACCCCTGCATTTAATACTCCTAAGATTAATTCGTATTTAGAAAAAGTAATGAGATTAAATCAGGATGAAATTAAAAAAATTAATAGAGCTATGGAGAAAGTAAATAGTAAAATAGAAAACACTTTAGGAGAAAATTTCAAAATAGGTCATAGTTATTTTATAGCTAATAAAGAAAACATTGTTGATTTTGATAATTGGTATAATGAAATAGCTAAATATGAAATTATGCCTATGTTAGAAGAATATTATTTTGATGATATAGATAAAATAGAAGAATTTAGAGAAGTTTTAGGTGTTTAAAATGACTGATATACCTATAAGGAATATATATTATATGGTACTTTATGCTTGGGATAAGGTAGAAAACTTATCGAACAAGGCAGAAAAAGAAATAGAGGAACTAGAAAGCTTAAATGATGTAATTATAGATTTATTTTTAATTGAAGTATCTCAAATAGTTAGAAAAGGCATATCTAAAGACTATATTAATGTAATTGATCAATCTAAATTTATTAAAGGTAAAATAGATATTACTGAATCTCTAAGATTTACTGGGGCCAACTTTGTATGTCATTTTGATGAATATACTGATAATATAAATCTAAATCAAATTATAAAAACAATACTTATTAGAATAATTAATTTTGTAGAAATTAAAGAAGAATACAAGAAAAAGGCAAGAACATTATTATTATATTTTGCTAATGTAGAAGAAATACCTTTAAATAATATAAACCTTAATAATATTCTCTACAATAGACTTAATAAAGAATATGAATATATTTTAGATTTGGGAATGTTAATTTATAACAATTCTATACCTACAGAAAGACATGGAAATTATCAATTTATTGATATAATGAATGATGAAGAACAAATGAGCAGTATTTTTGAAGGGTTTTTACGAACATTTTATAGGATACATTCTGATTACAGAGTACATAGGAGATATTATAATTGGGATTTAGAGCCTATTAATAATAGCAATAAAAAACTGCTCCCAAGAATGGAAACTGATATTGAATTAACAACACAGAATAGAAAGATTATTATAGATGCTAAGTATTATAAAAATGCATTTACTAGTAGATATGAAGGTAGGAAACTTATCTCTACAAATATATATCAAATGAATGCTTATCTAGGGCAAAATCTAAACAAGTTTGAAAGTTTAAGAGGTATGCTTTTATATCCAAGCAATGGCTATGAAATTGACGAAAAATTTTATAGTAAGAATGGTTACTGTATGGAATTTAGGACTATTAATTTAAATACTAGGTGGGAGTATATCAAGAAACGACTTTTAGAAATCATATAAATAATTTTCCCCTCACCCCTTCCATTTTTCTAAAAAAAGTGTATAATATATATAAGTAGTAAAGACCCTAATTTTAATTGGGGTTTTTAAATAGGCTGAAGGGCAAAGAAGGTCAAAGTCAAAGGAGGCATGTGATGAGTGGGTTAAGTAATATAATTGAAAGATTTATTATAGATTTAATGAAAAGTTCACAAAATGGAATAATAGAAATACAAAGGAATGAAATGGCTGAACACTTTGATTGTTCTCCTTCACAAATAAATTACGTATTATCCACTAGATTTACTCCCTATAAAGGATATTATATTGAGAGTAGAAGAGGTGGCGGTGGGTATATAAAGATAATAAAGGTAGGAATTGAAGAAAACGAAGATATAAATAATATAATAATGAATACTATAGGAGATGCCATTACAAAGAGCAAGGCCTACCATATAGTTGAAGGGCTGTCAGAAGAAAAATTGATAACCAAGAGAGAAGAGCAAATTATAAAGATAGCTATAAGTGATAGAACTTTAGGAGAAAGTGTAAAGGATAAAAATAAAATTAGAGCAAATATATTAAGAAATATTCTCCTTATTTTAATTACCTAGGAGGTGTATGACAATGTTATGTGAGTCTTGTGGTAAAAATCAGGCCAATCTACACTATACAAAAATAATAAATGGCAAGGCTGAAGAAAAACATTTATGTGAAGAGTGTGCATACAAAAATTACGATTATGAATTTGACCAACCTTTTTCTGTAAATAAATTATTTACTGGATTAATAGACAGTATGCAAGAAAGCACAATGGAAAGCAATGAATTACAATGTCCAAATTGCGGATTAACATATTCTAATTTCAAAAGAGACGGAAAGTTTGGTTGTAGTCAGTGTTATGAGGTATTTAAATCAAAATTAGATCCTTTATTTAAAGGTCTCCATGGACACACTAGACATAAAGGAAAAATTCCTAGTACTTCCAATGAAAGAACCTTCTTAAAAAGAGAAGAAGACGGACTAAAAACAGAATTAGAAAATGCTGTAAAAGAAGAAGAATTTGAAAGAGCAGCTGTAATTAGAGATAAACTTAAAGATCTAAAAGTAAAACTAGATAATTATGAGGAGGGATAATATGACCAAATGGTTAGACGGTCCAGCTACCGAAGAAGATGTAATCATAAGTACGAGAATTAGAGTAGCTAGAAATTTATCTAAGTATAAATTCCCATCTCGTATGTCAGTAGAAGAATCTGATGATTTGACTGACGATATATTGAATACAATGAAAGATACCTTAGCCAATAATTATAAATTCATGAGGATTAGAGATTTGAATCCTAGGGAACAATTAGTTTATGTGGAAGAGCATTTAATAAGTCCCAGTATGCTTAGGACAAAGGACAAAAGCAGTTTTCTTGTAAAAGATGATGAAAAAGCAACTATAATGATAAATGAAGAAGATCACATAAGGATACAGACCTTATCTCCAGGATTAAATCTAAAGGAAAGTTGGGAACAGTGCTCTCTTATAGATGATGAACTAGAGGGAGAACTAGACTATGCCTATGATGAAAAATGGGGTTATCTAACTGCCTGTCCTACTAATGTAGGTACGGGGCTTAGAGCATCTGTAATGTTGAATTTACCTTGTGTTTCTATGACTGGAAATATCAATACTATAATAGAAGGGTTAAGGAAGGTAGGTCTCACTGTTCGAGGGATTTATGGAGAAGGTTCTGAAGCATTGGGATACCTGTATCAAGTATCTAATCAAACAACCTTAGGCCAATCTGAAGAGGAAACTATTGATAAATTAAATAGGGTAATAAATCAAATTATTTCACGGGAAAGGAGTACCCGGAATTATTTAAAAGGAAAGGATCCTTTAAAATTAGAAGATAAAATTTTTAGATCCTTTGGAGCTTTGACTCATAGTAGGATAATTAATTCTAAGGAAGCTATGGAACATTTATCCAATGTAAGATTAGGCTGGGCTATGGGTTTGATTAAAAATAATAATTTGAAAGATATTGTTAAATTAATGATAGATATACAACCTGCTAAAATTCAAGAAAGATTCGATAGTGAAATGACAGAAGAAGAAAGGGATATAGCCCGAGCAGGTATTATTAGAGAATTTATTTTAAATATGGAGGGATAAATATATGGCAATGTTTGGTAGATTTACAGAAAAAGCACAAAAAGCCATTTTACTATCACAAGAAGAAGCAAAAAAATTAAAGCATAACTATGTAGGCACAGAGCATTTATTATTAGGTCTGACTGCTGAAAATACAGGAGTAGCAGCCCTTGCATTAAAAGAATCAGGAGTCACAATAGAAAATGTAAGAGAAGAAGTTGAAAAGGCTGTTGGGAAAGGAACAGAAAGTGGAGAAATAATAGGATTTACACCTAGGACCAAGAGAATATTTGAATTAAGTTTTTCTCAAGCGAGGAATTTAGGACATAATTATGTAGGTACAGAGCACTTACTACTAGGCTTATTGGCAGAAGGAGAAGGTGTGGCTGCAGCAGTATTAAATAGATTAGGAGTAGATATCCAAGAATTAGCAGAAAGAATAGTAAATATGATTTCCAGTTCATCTTCTTCATCACAAGGGCCACAGGCTGCTCAAAGTAGCAATCCATCTGGTTCAAATTTAGAAAAATATAGTATTGATTTAAATAAACTAGCTAAGGAAGGTGGAATTGACCCAGTAATAGGAAGAGGTAAGGAAATCGAAAGGGTCATTCAAATATTAAGTAGAAGAACTAAAAATAATCCTGTATTAATAGGTGAGCCTGGTGTGGGAAAAACTGCCATAGCAGAAGGTTTAGCTCAAAGGATCATAGAGGGCAATATACCTGAAATAATCAAAGATAAAAGAATAGTATCCTTAGACTTACCAGGTATGATTGCTGGTGCAAAATACAGGGGAGAATTTGAGGAAAGACTTAAGTCAGTAATGGGCGAGCTACAAGAGGCAAAAGATGTAATATTATTTATAGATGAGCTTCATACAGTTATAGGGGCCGGGGCAGCAGAAGGTGCTGTTGATGCATCTAATATACTGAAACCTGTACTGGCAAGAGGAGAGCTCCAAATGATTGGTGCTACGACTATTGATGAATACAGGAAACATATTGAAAAAGACGCAGCCTTTGAAAGAAGACTCCAACCTATTATGGTTGATGAGCCTAGTGTAGAGGATACAATCCAGATACTAAAAGGCCTAAGAGACAAATATGAGGCCCATCACAGTGTAAAAATAGAGGATGAGGCTATAGAGGGAGCAGCAGAACTATCCCATAGATATATAACAGATAGATTCCTACCTGACAAGGCTATTGATTTAATAGATGAAGCAGCTTCTATGATAAGGGTAGATTCTTATAATCCACCTAATGACTTAAAAGATTTAGAAGAAAAGTTGGAAGAATTTAAGAAGGAAAAAGAAGAAGCTATAAATACTCAAAACTATGAAGAAGCAGCTAAAATTCGAGATAAGGAGAAACAAACTAAAGAAAAATTAAATAATAATAGAACAGAATGGCAGGAACAAAAGCAGTCTGCTAATTTAATAGTAGGATATGATGAAATAGCTAAGATTGTATCCAATTGGACTGGAGTTCCTGTAAAGAGAATGACTATAGAAGAATCTGAGAGGTTATTAGACCTAGAAAAAACCTTACATGAAAAGGTAGTAGGACAAGAACAAGCCGTAGAAGCCCTATCTAATTCTGTAAGGAGAGCTAGAGTAGGATTAAAGGATCCAAATAAACCTATAGGTAGTTTCATATTTGTAGGACCTACAGGAGTAGGAAAGACATATTTAGCTAAGACATTGTCTGAAGCTTTATTTGGTGATGAAGATGCTATGGTAAGAATAGATATGAGTGAGTATATGGAAAAACATTCAGTATCTAGATTAGTTGGTTCGCCTCCAGGATATGTAGGATATGATGAAGGCGGTCAATTAACTGAGACTGTAAGGAGAAAACCATATTCAGTAGTATTATTTGATGAGATTGAAAAGGCTCATCCAGATGTATTTAATATGTTACTTCAAATATTAGATGATGGAAGATTAACAGATTCTAAGGGTAGAACAGTAGATTTCAAAAATACTGTAATTATTATGACTTCTAATGTTGGAGCTACTCTTTTAAGAAAGCAGAATGTATTAGGATTTGCTTCAGCTGTAGATGTTGAAAAAGAAGAATATGAGCAAATGAAAGAAACTATTTCAGAAGAATTAAAGAGGACCTTTAGGCCAGAGTTTTTAAATAGATTAGATGAAGTCATAGTATTCCATTCACTACAGGAAGACCAAGTTCAAGAAATTGTAAATATAATGATAGAAGATTTGGAAGTACGAATGGAAAAACTAGATATTAATATTAAGGTATCAGATGATACAAAGAAACATATTAGTAAACAGGGTTTTGATCCAGTATTTGGAGCCAGACCTTTGGAAAGAACTATTAGAAAAATGATAGAAGATCAATTAGCTGAAGAAATACTCAAGGGAAGTCTATCGAAGGATGATAAAATTCTTATAGATACTAGGGATGATGAATTAGTATTTACAAAGGACGAATAAGCTATAAAGATAAAAGGTGATAGGATGAAAAACAAAAGAATGTATGTCTGCAATCAATGCAATTACAAAACTATAGCTTATATGGGTAAATGTCCCCAATGTAATGCTTGGAGTAGCCTTGTAGAAACTACAGTTACGGATAAGAAAACCCCTAAATCTTCTACTGGGAGAGTATACGAAAGAAAACCCATTAGAAAATTAGGTAGTGTGGAATCTATTAATAGTGATAGAATAAGTACTAGTATTAATGAATTTAATAGGGTAATGGGTGGCGGAATCATTAAGGATTCCGTTACTATATTGTCTGCAAAACCTGGTGCAGGAAAGTCCACACTATTGTTGCAGGTAGCTAATGACTTGGCTACTAAAGGATATAAGATACTCTATGCATCAGGTGAAGAGTCAGAATCCCAGATCAAGGCTAGGGCAGATCGAATTCTTGATAGTATTAGTGAAAACATGTGGGTAGTATCTGATAATAGTATGGATCATATATTGGATAATATAGATGAGATTGATCCAGATTTTATAATTGTTGACAGTGTACAGACATTTACACTAGATGCTTTTCCATCTTCGAGGGCAGGATCACCTACACAGACTATGGAATGTGCCTATGAATTAGTTAAAGCAGCCAAAAATCCATCAAGACCTAGAGCTGTATTTATAGTAGGGCAAATGACAAAAGCGGATGAGTTAGCAGGAGTAAGAGCCTTAGAACATTTGGTAGATACCGTACTGATTATAGAAGGAGAAAGTGGAGAAGAACTTCGAACCTTATTAACTACAAAAAATAGATATGGATCCACTGGGGAAATGGGCTTTTTCAATATGGCAGAAAAGGGTATGGTGTCTATAGACAATCCTTCAGAATACTTTATGACACAAAGAGAAGGAATAGACTTAGTATCTGGTAGCTCCATAACTGTCGTAAGGGAAGGAACACGACCTATTATACTTGAAATAGAGTCTTTGGTATCCCAATCCTTTACCCCTTATCCTTCTAGAATAGGGGAGTGTATGAGAAGGGAACAATTGAATACCTTGGTGTCTATTTTAGAGGAGAGAGGAAGTATAAATTTATATGATAAAAATGTAGTTATTAAAACAACAGGTGGGATAAAGCTAACGGAACAAGCTTCAAATCTAGCAGTTATTATGAGTATAGCTTCCTCTATATTTAATAGAGGCATAGCTAATGATACTGTCTTTATTTCTGATGTAGGCTTAACAGGTGAATTAAAAAAGGTACCTTCTTTAGAAGCTAGACT
>Ga0079226_10004080_pt1 | contig 11156 bp, 13 predicted proteins | sample Poulit2014_FD_76345 | JGI IMG/M metagenome (GOLD analysis project Ga0079226, IMG submission 76345) | Agricultural soil microbial communities from Georgia to study Nitrogen management - Poultry litter 2014 | ecosystem: Environmental > Terrestrial > Soil > Agricultural land | place: USA: Georgia...
CCGGTGGGCAGCGTCAGAACTCCCATCATCGGAAGACCTCGACCCCTATCCCACGAGCGACGCGCCGATGCCCACGCTCGCCTCTACACGGCCACGCCTACACCCTGGATCCGGAAGAGCCGGATTTGGTCCAGTCCCGCCGCGCTCAGCGGCTGTCCGCGGCGCGGGCCTTTGAGCACGACGAAGACGCGGTCGCTGTGGGCCTCGGCGGGCCGCTCAGTGGCCAAGTAGGTAGCCAGCGCGGTGAAGAACGGATCAGCGACCGGGACCAGGCGCTGGTGACCGCCCTTGCCCTCGGCGACGAACACCCTCCGGTCGCCGATGTGCACGTCGGCGAACCGCAGCCCCAGCACTTCACAGCGCCGCAGGCCGCCGTGGACCATCAGCGCGATCATCGCCCGGTCCCGCTCCGTGCGCAGCGCCCCGACCAGCGCGTTGACCTCGCCGGGCGACAGCACCCGGGGCAGCTTCTTCGCCGCCCGCACCAGCGGAACACCACGGTGACCGCGATGACGGGCGCCCATGGACCGCGGGACCGGGTTGCGGTCACACAGGCCGCGCAGCACGAGGTAGTCGAACAGCGAGGAGATCGTGGCCAGCCGACGTTTGATCGTCGAGGCCGCCAGTCCCATCTCCCCGTCAGCCAGCCGGACCACGTTGCCACCCCGGCGCGGGGCGCGCTGGGACTCGATGAAGCCCAGCACGTCCTCGACCTTCACTTGTTCCGGCGCCTTGGCGACGACGGTGAAGAAGACCTTCAGGTCATACACCTGCGCGATCAGCGTGTTCGGACGAACCCGGGAGGCGGTGAACCGCAGATACTCATCGACTTGCTCGTCGCCCAGGCTCGGCACCGCGGCAGCCGCAGTGATCAGACAGGGCGTCGGTGCTCCACCACTCATCCCGGCCTCCTCGACGGACAGTGCTGGCACCAGCATCCACCCGGGACGCCGATGGCCGGTCGCGACGCGCTGATCACCTACATATCAAGCCCTTCTTCGCGAAGGAGCAGGGCTGAACGAGAAATCGGCCCTGATCGAAGCGGAGAAGGACAACTACCCGATCGCCTGGATGTGCCAGCAGCTGCAGGTGGCGCGCTCATCGTTCTACGCCTGGCGCGATCGTGCCGGCAAGGTCACCGCCACCCAGGCCCGACGCGAGGCGCTGAAGGTGGAGATCACGCGCATCTTCGCCGAGCAACGCGGCACCGCCGGCTGTCGCCGGATCACCGCCCAGCTGAACGCCGAGGGCCACCCCGCCTCCGTTGGGCTGGTGGCCGACCTGATGCGGGAGCTGGGATTGGCAGCGATTCAGCCCCGGGCCTGGCGCCGGACCACGATCCGTAGCGAGCAGGCCCAGGTCTACGCCGACCATCTGGCCGGTGACTTCGAACCGGGCGCCGCCGAGCCGGGCCAGCGGCTGGTGGGTGACATTACCTATCTGCGCACCGGGCAGGGCTGGGTCTACCTGGCCACCGTCATCGATCTGGCTACTCGGATGGTGGTGGGCTGGCAGATGGCCGACCACATGCGCGCCAGCCTGGTCACCGACGCGCTGGCGATGGCCCGCGACCACGGCCGCGCCAGACCTGGTGCGATCTTCCACTCGGATCACGGCAGTCAATACACCTCGGACGAATTCGCCAAGTTCTGCGTAAAGAACAACTTTGTTCAATCGATGGGGCGCACCGGCGTGTGCTGGGACAATGCCGCCGCTGAATCATTCTTCGCGAGTCTGAAGAACGAGATGTACTACCACCGCGTGTTCGACACTCGCCGGCGGGCCCGGTTCGCCGTCGCCGAATACATTGAAGTCTTCTACAACCGGAAGCGACTGCATTCCACACTCGGATACCGCACACCCGCCCAGGTATGGGAAGAACGGACCACCAAGTCCCTAGCGGCCTGACTCAACAGGAGAAGGAAACCACCGAGAACTGTCCGAAAAACTTGACACAGCCCAGGAAGCCCGCCAGGTGCGTCGTTCAGAAAGTGGCGCCGAGGTCGAGGAGCCAGTTGATCCAGGCGACGCCGGCGCCGGCGAGGATGGCTGCGCCTACGGCGGTCCAGGCGCCGAGCCGGGCTTTGGTGGCCATGGCGTGGTGGCCGTTGGAGGCGGCGATGGCCCAAGTGATCGCGCAGATGATCAGCATGAGCACCGCGATGACGAGGACGAAGGTCAGTATCGCGCCGATCGCGTTGGTGAGGTCGCTGATGTCGCCGACGGCGTCGAAGTCAGGGAAGACGGCCATGGCAGGTCAGCTCCCGGAGGCGATGGAGAGGTGGACGTGGTCGTAGTGGCCTCCGGTGATGGCGGTGGGGTCATGCATGCCTCCGCCGTCGTAGGGGAGCCAGCCTTCGTCGGCGCGGGCGTGGATCCAGATCAGGCCCTGCCAGATGACGTAGTCGACCCCGAGATCGTCGGCGTAGACGACGAGCCAGTCGGCGACCTGCCAGCCGAGGTCGAGGGCGGGGCCGGTGGCGGCTTCGCCGATGGCGTTGCCGAAGGTGCCGTCGCAGGCTCTGCCGCGGGGGTGGTCGGAGTCGGTTCCGGGGCGTGGTGCCCAGCAGAACCAGTGGGAGTCGGGGAAGGCGGCTTGGGTCTGTTCCAGGGCGTGGCGGGTGCGGGCGGTGATCTGCCCGGTGGTGGTCGGGTCATCGACCATCGCGTCGGGATCGGAGCCGGTGAAGGGCTCCGGTGCCCCGGCCTCAACCGCTGTCTCCTCGGCGCACTCGTCGTCCTCATCTTCCGGTGGCGCAGGGTTGCCGGGGTGGTGGCCTTCGCTGCGGGCGCCGTGTTCTTCGAGCCAGGTCTCGGGGTTGGTGTGGTCCCCGCTGGGGCCGCCGAGCCAGATCTCGAAGTGCAGGTGCGGTCCGGTGGAGTAGCCCGAGGAGCCGACGTCGGCGATGTGCTCCCCGGCGGTGACTTCTTGGCCTTCGGTGACGTAGATGCCGTGCTCCCACATGTGGACGTAGGTCGAGGCGACGGGTTGGTCGTCGATGGTGTGCTCGATGGTCACCAGCCCGCCGCGGTCGCCGTACTCGGCGGTGTGCACGCGGCCATCGGCTACGGCGTGGATGGGGGTGCCATCGGCTGCGGCGTAGTCGGTGCCGATATGAAATGACGGCAGCCCGGTGAAGGGATCGGTACGTAGGCCGTAGTCGCTGGTCTTGGTCCAGGTGCCAGACGGCAAGGGGAAGACCACGGCGGTGGTCTCCGGCACCGGCTCACCGCCTCCTCCTCCACCATCTCCCGGCGAGGGAGGGGCCTGTCCGGGGTCGTCAGGTTCGCAGACGGTGGTCTCAGCGTTCGCGGCCGGGTTTGCGATCACCGCCACTGCGAGCAGCCCGATCGAGGGGCCGCCGAAGAGCAGGGCCGCGATGAGGATGAGGGGGAGCTTTCTCATCACCGGAGATCGCCCCTTCTAGTGGAGGGCCTGGCCGGGAGCCGACAGGCGCAGCAGGTAGCACTGGCCGTTCTCGCTGGCCGTAGCGGCCGGCTCATCCTCGGGACTGTCTTCGGCCTCCTCGGCCTCCTCGGCGTCGCGGGAGTTGGGGGTCGGGGGTGGGCAGGCGAGGAAGATCGTGACCTCGATGTCGTGCTCGGCCTCGACGGGTTCGGTGCCCCAGATGCCGTCACGGTGGCGGGTGCCGGACAGGGTGTAGGCGGTCGCGCCGGGTGGGAGTTGGCCGGGACGGGCCTGGGCCTCGGCTTCGGCCCAGGCGGCCGGGACGTAGAGGTCATCGATGGTGATCCACTGCCGGGTCTGGTGGGTGCGCAGGCTCGCCCACGCCTCCCTAGAGGGCAGGTGTGCTCTGACGTCGGCGGCGAGTCCGGAGGCTTCACGTCCGCTGGGGTTGGCGACGTCGACGAGCATCTGGGCGTACTCGGCCACTTCGCCGGCGGTGGTGTCCCAGGTGTAGAGCCGCTGGGCCACGGAACGAGCGAAGACCTCCCCATCGGAGGTGACGGTGACGGGCTGCGGCTCCCATTCGGACTGTGTCTCTGGCTGCGTGGGCGGGATCGTGACGCTCTCACCTGGATCTGTCTCGGTCTCGGGTGTGGTGGCCGGGCCGCGGATCAGGCCATAGACCCCGAAGGCCACCAGCAGCACTAGCACGAGGGCGGTGGCGATCAGTGCGATGACCAGGCGGGGGCGGCCGGTCAGGCGGGAGGTGATCGAAGGACTCATGCCAGCCAGGTGCACCCCACCCACCCGGAGCCCATGGGTGACCGGACGGCTGGGAGTTAGGCGGTGTTGCGGCGGGCGGTGGCGCGGAGGTCGCGGACCTCGTCGAGGAAGGCGGTGGTGCCGGTGAGGGTCTCTTCGATGGCCTGCCATTGCTCGTCGGTCAGCCGGGCGGCGATCTCTGCCGGGTCGTAGTGGGTCCACCACTGGTTCAGGGAGCGCCACATCTCGTTGAAGGCCCGCACCGACCACCGCGCCGGCAACTCCGGCCCGGTCTCCGTCTTCTTGCTGGGGGTCTTCTTCGTCTGCTTGGCCTGGGTGAGGCGGGCGATGGCTTCCTTGGCGCAGCGGTCGAGTTCCTCGGCGCTCATCACCTCGGCTTCGCCGGTGGAGGCCTGGCGTAGGCGGGTGGCTTCGTGGCGGGCTGCTTCGCGTACCGGCAGCATCTGGGCGGGGTCGTCCGCGAGCTGGTCGAGTTCGGCCAGGGAGACTTCGGCGCGCGTGCGCTGATGGGCCGCGGTGATCGAGGCCCCGGAGTCGATGCCTTCGAGTTCTTGGAGGGCGCGGGCGCGCACGTGCTCTGGTGTCTCGGGGTTCTCGGCGAGTTCGCGTAGCTCGTTGATGCGCTCAAGCGAGGTGTAGGACTTGCGGCCGGTGATCATCTGCGCGGCCTGGGCGCGTGCTTCGCCGACGCCTGGTGACGGTCCCGCCACGGTGGCGGCACCGTCTGACCTGGGGTTTTGCTCCCCGGAGGTGAATTGGGTGGCGGCCTGACGGCGGGCGGCGTCTTCGGCCATCACCTGCTTCAGCTCCGCATACAGCGCGGCGGCCTCGGTGGGGGTGAGTGGCTTGTGCAGGACGTTGTCATCCTGCTCCGCGAGCAACTGTCCGAGGCGCCCGGTCAGTCCGGAGCGCACCCATACCGGGGTGGTCTTCCAGCCCAGGTGGCGGATCGCGGCCAGGCGCCGGGCCCCGCAGACCAGCACCCCGTCGGGGGTGATGGTGGGGGGCTGGAGGAGTCCTTCGCGTTCGATGGAGGCGATCAGGGCGTCGAGGTCACCGAGGTCGCTGCGGTGGCGGTGTCCGATCCTGATGGAGTCCACCGCCCGCTCGAGATCGATGTGCCCGCGTTCACCCATCACGACCACCAGTGCCGATCTCCGGGGGACGGGCCAGGTAGGTGGCGAGCACGAGGTCGTCATCGCGCAGCACCAGCGTCGCGGGTTCGCCGGAGGCCAGGCGCAACAGCACCCCGCGCCCGGCTGGGGTGGCGGCGTAGGCGGGGTCGGGGTTGCCGAGCACGAACCGCAACAGCGCCATCCATGAGCGCTGTGTCAGGTCCAGCCAGGCCCGTGCCTGGTGGTCGCGGCGCAGCGCCTCGAATGCCGAGGCCCGCGAGCCCGCATCAGCCAGACGCTCGGCGACCAGCTCGACCCCGGCCTGCGTGACCTCCTCGGCCCAACCCAGAGCCGTCAGCAGCCGGATCGCTTCACGTACTGCCCGTATGGCCACGGCCGTCTCGCCGCGGTCGCCGACCTCGTCCTCGTCGTTGTGGTGTTGGAGGGCGGGGTGGAAGTCGGTCAGGGGGTTGTCCTCGCGATCGGAGAACCGTTCGGCGTCATGGAAGCGCGAGTACTTCGCCCGCCGGGCCTGATGGGTCGAGCACAACAGCCCGTTGGCGCGCTCCTCGGCGATGCAGGTGACCTGGACCGCGCGGGTGACCACCGCCCACGGATCACCAGCCCGGCGCACCGCCGGGGTCCGCATCGCATCGAAAGCCGCCGAAGCGGCCTCCCAGACATCCAGGCCATGGCGGCGCGCCAAGGGTGTGTACTTCTGCGCGGCGTAGACCATCAACGCCGCCGCCTGCGGGTCATCACGCCACGCCCCGTCCCCGGCCTCATCCAACCGGGTCAACAGAGAACGCAGCCCCTCGCCGGTGGTGAAATCCTCACCCCCAACCTTGCCAACGCCGGGCTGTGGGCCGGCGGTAGACGTCTCGGGGGCCTGGTGGGTTGTGGTGGTCATGGGGCACCTCCTGACAGCCAGGTGCGCCCGGGCTCCCCACCGCGAGCTCCGCGGTGACGCCACCTTGAGCCGGCCATGTCGATCAGCGCCAGATCCCCGCGCGCCTGACCCCACCCGGTGCCGCTGCGGTGCGGCCAAAAGCCGTCAGCGGCGGCAGAACGTGGGCGGCCTCGCGGATCGCCCGCCGCGTGACCGCCACCCCCTGGCCAGGGAGGCGCCGGGTGCGGCGGATCAACTCGGCCTCGATGCCCATCCCGCGGCCGGCCCACCGCGCCGAGGCCGCCGCCAGCAGATCGGTGGGCCGGACCCAGGCCACCTGCCCGGCCCTTGCCTGTTCCAGCAGCGACCGCGCATCCGCCCCACGCCCGCCCGAACCGGTCAGGCTGGGTCGGGTGGTGGAGGGGTCGCGATGGATCGCCAGCGCCGAGACCTCCCCACCAGCCGGCTCGGGCCGATTCGTCTCCGGGGTGGGGTTGGGTGCCTCCGCAGGGGCCGGCGGTTCCGGCATCGCGGCAGCGCCCTCCGGCGGGATGGCCGGGGTCGGGTCGGGGACGGGGGTCTCGGGGTTCATGACGACGTCGCCTCCTCCTGCTCAGCAGCACTTGGTGTGGAGGTGGGCTCGGCCAGCCAGCGGCCCACCGTCGAGGCATGCACACCCACATGCCGGGCGATGGCCTTGTTCGACCAGCCCTGATCACTCAGCGAAGCCGCCAGCTCGCGCCGATCCGCCACCGCTTCCGGCCCGCCAGGCGAGTCCGTGCGCTCGGTGAGCTCGACCGCCTCCGTAGACGCGACCGGTCGCGCCGCTTCGCGCACCTCGACCGTGGCTGTCTCGCCCCCTGGCCCCGTCTCGTGGTCCGGTGCCGGGACCGGCCACACATCGGGGTACTGGTCCGGCTCAACTGCCTCCCTGGCGGCGGTCGGCCAGGTAGACCCGGTATCTGCCGGTTCGGGTGAGGGCTCGGCGGCGGGAGCCGGCTGGTGGTGGGTGCGGGTGAGCAGCACGGTCAGGTGGGTGATCGCGAGCAGCACGATCGGCGGGACCGCGGCGACGGCGGCCGCGAGCACCTCGGGTACGTCGGCGTCGGCGGCGACGACGGCGTGCAGGGAGTTCGCGGTCACCGAGATCCCCGCCCCGCCGGCCAGCAGCAGCCACGGGTACCAGGCCTTGGCATCCCCGGCCATGGCGACCACCGAGACGGTCGCGACGACGATGATCCCGTCGACGATCACCGGCCACATCCACGCCTGGCCCGCCTCGATGCCCGAGCGTTCGGCCAGGTCCGTCAGCGCCGTGAAAGACAGCCAGAACGCCCCGGCCGCGATGACGACCGTGTCGAAGACGGCCGTGTGCAGCGCGAACCGTCCCCTGCTGGTCGGCTGCGGCGCGGCCATCTCACAACCCCCGCCCCACCGGCGCCGCGTGTTCCGGCCCGCTGACCCGGCCAGACTCCGGCAACACCGCCGCCGCGGGCTCGCGTGATGGGGACCTGCGGTGGTCCTCGCGTTGCAGACCCGGAGGGATGCCGTCACTGATCTGGTCGGTGGACAGCCCTTCGAGGATCGTCACCGCCGCCTTGCGCACCCGCTCCCCGGTGGCCTGGATGACCTCGGCCACCGAGCGTTCCTCAGCCTTCGCCGCCTGCTCGGCCCAGCCGCCGACGTAGGGCAGGGTGAAGTCGGCGGTGTCCATGCCGTGGGCGGCGCCGACCATCAGCGCGACCGACTCGGCCTCGACCTCGCTGACCCCGCGATGCTGCCCGGCCTCCTCATTGCCCGGACCGTGCAAGACGACGTGGCCGAGTTCGTGGGCCAGGGTCTTGACCTGCGCGGCCGGGTCCATATCGGCGCGCACCACCACCGTCCGTTCGCCGTAGTGCGTGCGCCCGTTCGCCCCGTCGATCGCGAAGGCATCCGGGACCAGGGCGACGGCGAAGCCGCGCTCCTGGATCGCCTGAGACAGCCCCACCCACAACCCCTCGGGGGCCTCGCCCTCCAACAAGCGCGGGCTCGTAGCCTCCGGGAGGGGTTCACCGGAGGTCTGGGAGACATCCCAGACATACGCCGGCTTCGCGGCGATCACCTTCGAGCGCACCACCTCCCCGGCCCGGGGCTTCTCCCGCGGCTCCAACCGCCGCCACGACTGCGCATCGCCCGGGTTGGCGGAGGCGAAGCGGGCGGTGACCGGAGCGAAGATCTGATACCCCGACTGGCCCTTGTCGACCTGCCGGCCCAAGGCCTGCCACTGCTTGAACCCCGCCACATACGACGGCTCCGAAGCCTGGACGCGGCCTGCCTCGAAGGCCTCGAGATGCTGGGTCCAGATCAACATCGTGTTGTTGAACGACCGCGACCTGAACCGCGCCGCGAAACTCAACGCACGCGCCCAGTCCTCACCCGAGACCAGCTCCTCGACCGCGGCGGTCAAGCGCTCATGCATCCGGGCGAGATGAGCCTCGCGCCGCTCACGCGCCTGTGTCGACGCCATCGCCACCGTCCCCCTTTCCCGGGCCAGCTCCTTCGAACACGCCGAGCAGAAAGCGGCTCGGCATGCCGGCAGGTGCGCCGGGTGGACCAGCGAGGCGATGACGGACGAGCGAAAGAAGAACAGGAAGAACAACTAGCGCAGACCGTCAGGGACACAGGAGGTGAACCCGACAAGTCCTTGTCGGCCTACCAGAGGCCGGGGCGTGGACTCGACCCGCTGACCGACGCTCAGGTCATCAGCGGCAAGATGAGCGACAAGTCAGGACGATCGCGGCAAGTCCGGTGAGCGTCTGGCGATCTCGCGATAGCGGCTCGGACTCACCCCGACACACCGACGGAAGACGGCTGAGGCATGGCTGTGGTTGCGCCATCCCACCGCCTCTGCGATGGCTCCAATGGTCAAGGTCGTCTCCCGGAGCAGTTTCGCCATCATCTCGACACGCTTCATCGCCAGATAGGCGTGGGGCGTCTTGCCGAAGGCGTCAGTGAACACGTCCGCCAGGCGCGAGCGGGACAGGTGCACGTAGCCGGCGAGCTCCCCCAACGTCCACGATCGGGCGAGGTTCTCCTCCAACAGTGTGGCTGCGCGGTGAGCTTCAGTCCGCACTGGACGGAGTTCTTGCTGCCGGGCCCGCAACGGCTTGGCCGCCCTACGCTGAGTCTGGGTACGCCGGACAGCAGTGACCTCCACGTAAGGAGCAACCACGCGTAGGACAGAGAACAAGGCCGCCTGAAGCGCAAAGAAGCCCCCCGTGTCGCCGTGCCAGTTGTCGCTGAGTCTCACAACCTCATCCAGCTTCGACTCGATGTCAGCGCGATCGCGATTACTCGGCGTCAGTATTTGGGCTGGCTCAATATATGGGGCCTTCAAGAACTCCCTTGCCTGCAGGCGGTCAGAAAAGGTCGATGCGTTCTGCCAGAAGATCTGATCGGCTAGATAATCTCGGACCACGTAGACAGTTGTGACAGTCACAGGCCCATCCGGCTCGCATCCGCACAGCACATTAGCACTTAACATTAGAAGGTTGCCTGCCCGGACGCGCCGTTCGCCAAACTCCGAGTGTACGATCGCCGAGCCTGAACGGAGGAAAGCGAAACGGAAGCAGTTATAGGCGGTCGGATCCCTGACCTCGATGTATGTTCTCGTCTCCGCGACGATCGGGGCGATGGTGGAGGGGGCGGTCATGCCGAGCCCTCCTATCTGTGAGCCTTCTGGTGCCACTTTTCCTCTGTTCGTGATCCGCAGTGCTGCGCGGCGCCGCGAGCGGCGCACTGGGCAGAACGAGCCGTGCTCGTCCTCGCTGAAGTGAGGTGCCTACTTAGCTGAGGAAAGTGATGAAGGGGTCGACCTTCATGTCGTCGGAGCCGACGGTGCGGCCACCGAACCACAGCAGCGGGACTTGCGAGAGGCACGTGATGAGCATTTATGAGTGAGCACTCACTCCGCAACTTCTGGAGAAGATGTTTGGCGTGACGTTGAGGGGCAGGCCCCGCTGCGGAGGGGCTGAGCATACGGGCCCTGTCGGCTCGCGATCGGTGACTTCGCGGACTCAGGGTGAGTGCTTCGACCGGGGAGTGATGGTAAGGGTTTCCCGAGGCTCAGGCCGCGCCTCGTTGCCGGCGTGGCCGGTCATCCGGGGGTGCAGTACGACGTGCAAGAGCTGCCGCAGAGCCTCGTCGGACGGTTGTGTGCCGTAGTTGCGCTCCCACATGACGGCCGCCGAGAAGAGCAGATGGACGACGAGGTCGGTGTCCTCGTCGGAGTCGATCTCGTCACGCTCGACGCCGGCGTCGATGAGACGTTCGAAGCAGGTGAGCGTTCGCCTGGTCATCCGGTCGAGCGTCGCCGCGAGGTCGGGGGAAGGCTCACTTAGTGCGGAGAAGAGCGCCTTGCCCGCCGGGGAGCTGCTGTTGTCGCGGATCGTTGTGAGGAGGAGGAAGAGGTCCTCCACGAGATCCGTCCCCGGCTCGATCTCGTCGTAGCGGGCGAGCAGCGGCTCGACGAGGTCGGCCACCAGCGCGGCGCGCGTCGGCCAGCGACGATACAGCGTCGAACGGCTGACGCCGGCCTCGCGGGCGACGCGATCCATGGCGAGGCCGCTCAGGCCCGAGCGCTCCAGCTCCGCAAGCGTGGCGGCACGCACGCTCGTGACGACCCGTTCGCTACGTGGTCCGCGTTGGGTGCCGGCCGTCCTGCGTGGGCGTGAGGTCACCGGGAGAAGGTAGCAACGGCACAGCCTCACCTCTTATTGGCTACACTTTGTTGCCAAGACAGGGGAGGCGATCTACGGTGCAAGCACTTCTTCTATCGACTGGAGCCCTGTCATGGCCTATCCGTTCACCGACGTCTCGGATCGCCCCCTCTCGGAACTGCTCTCCCTCCGGGGCCGGCGTGCGGTGGTCACCGGTGGCGCGCAAGGCCTCGGCCGCGCCATCGCCGCGCGCCTCGCCG
>Ga0079226_10004081_pt1 | contig 11155 bp, 8 predicted proteins | sample Poulit2014_FD_76345 | JGI IMG/M metagenome (GOLD analysis project Ga0079226, IMG submission 76345) | Agricultural soil microbial communities from Georgia to study Nitrogen management - Poultry litter 2014 | ecosystem: Environmental > Terrestrial > Soil > Agricultural land | place: USA: Georgia...
AGAAGATAGACTCATTACGATTCAACGAGGTAAAGGTATGTTTGTTAATGCGCCATTGATTGAAACAGATGTACTTAGCGAAGTAATGAACGTTCACAATTTCAAGCAATTTTATGATACGTTAATAGAAAAAGGCATTGATGTAGAGATTGAGTTTCTTAATTTTGTTCAATCCAACCCTCCTAGTAGTGTAGCAAAAGAATTAAATTGTTCTACTGAAGACCGCTTGCATACACTCTCACGAATTTTTTATGTGAAGGATTTACCGATTGCTTACCACATGGGATACGCTTCCCCTTTTGTACCAGAGTATCAAGAGATATTGGATAATATTCAAAACATTAATTTTCATGAATTGATTGAACAGTATTTCAATGTTCATGAGATTAAATGTAAAATCAAAATTGTAAAAGCTCCTGGATATATTGCAGAAAAGCTAAATTTACCACCTGATTACCCTTTATTAACTTTAACTAGAACATTTATAGATGAGGAAAGATTCCCTTTCATTACATCCGTTATATACTTAACTTCAGATTCATATGAATTTACAATTAAAAACCAACATGATTAAAAAATTATTATACTTCCTTTTAAGCAAATGGTTCTTTCATTATAAAATTTGTTTAAAAGGATTTTTTTCTTCACACATAATATGTTGTTTAGCACATCATCAGCTAACTTTTTTCATATCTGCACTATTGACAAATGAATAAAAATATATAATACTTCTATATAACGTCATATAACGTTATAAATAAGAAAGGTGGAATTAAATTGACTTCTACAGTTAATCAACAAGCATTAGAAGAGCAATTACACACATTTCTTCATGATGTACTACTTCCTTATGAAGAAAAATATAATATAGACTCTGAAGACCCTGTGAACATGAATCATATAAATTGGGTACGGCAAAAAGCAATTAAAGCTGGTTTTTACGGAATAAATTTGCCTGAAGATTTAGGTGGACAAAATCTTGATTTAAGAGGTATTTGTCATTTGAAAGAAATTTTGACAAGATCAGGAGCTGCTTTATGGGGACATGTTTTAGGTGAATTAGGTGGCCCGCTAAGAATTGGTAATATGTTGAAGTTATTTACTTCTTATCAATTCGATCGCTATGCTAAACCAGTTATCGAAGGAGATGCAGGGTGTTGTTTTGCTTTGACAGAACCAGGTGCAGGATCTGATGCTAAAGCAATTAAAACTGTTGCTACTAAAAATGATAACGGTTACACCCTTCGTGGTAAAAAACATTTTATTAGTGCTTCACCATATGCTAATTGGGCAATTGTAATTGCAAGAGAAGAAGTTGAAAATGAAGAACCTAAAATAACTGCCTTCATTGTCGATAAGAAAACAAATGATACAGACGGTTTTGAATTAGGAAATATGCAAATACCAATATCTGGGGAACAAAGTACAGCAGAAATTATTTTTAATGATTGTTTTATTCCCAAGGAAAATATTCTTGGAGAATCAGGGAAAGGATTATTACTTGGCCTTAATCGTATCAATGAAAACCGTGCTTCTTGGGGAGCAACTTACCTAGGAGTTTCACAACGATTACTTGATTTAGCTGTAGAACGCGCTAAAACAAGGAACCAATTTGGACGTTCAATTGGTGAGTTCCAGGCTATTCAGCATATGCTGGCAGACATGTCTACAGAAATCTTTGCTTCACGTTGTATGCTTTATAATGTCATCGACAAAATCGATCAAGGAGAAAATGTTTTAGCAGAAGCATCTATGGTGAAATTATTTGCTTCTGAAACTGCCAATCGAGTAGCAGATAAAACTTTGCAAATTTTCGGTGGTCAAGGTTTAATGCAAGGTCATCCAGTAGAAAAACTATATCGTAGTGTACGAATGTTCCGTATTTTGACTGGAACTTCAGAAATACAAAGAAATACTATTGGTAAAGCATTATTAAAAGAAAAATAAAACCTGTTTGCCAATATGAATAGAAAGGAACTTAAAATGACATTATCTACTAACCAACAATTAATGAAAAAAATATCAAGATTCAGTCATCAACCCGCACTTACTTGCTTGAAAACAGGAGTTACCATTACTTATGAACAATTAAATGAAAAAGTAACCCGACTAGTTCATTATTTAAATAACATTGGTATCAACAAAGATGTCAAAGTAGCGACTATTATTCCGAACAGTATTGAAAGTATTCTATTCGGTCTGGCTACGTCTCTGGTAGGCGCAACATTGGTACCATTAAATCATAAACTTGGACTCAGAGAAGTAAACTTTATTCTCAATGATGCGCAACCAAAGGCTGTGATTACAGCAACAGAAAAACATCTAGAAGTCATTGAAGAATACCATACTAATAATCAAGATACGACAATATTGGGTATATCAAACATTGAAGCTGAAGTCTTCCCCGATACCTTTACGGTTTTCAATTGGGAAGATACCGTTTATAAAATCATCCCGATTACACAATCTTCTCCTGAAGATATCGCAAGAATTGCTTATACAGGAGGAACGACCGGGACTCCAAAAGGTGTGATGCATACACAACAAAACCTCGTAGCAGAAATGTTATCAGCGAGTATTGAATATCCTTATGATGATCAAGATAAGGTTTTATTTTGTACACCTATTGTTCATTCAGCTGGCGTATTAATGAACCGTTCTCTATTAAGTGGTTGTCATATTTTTATTGATCAGTCTTTTAATCCTACACGCTTTTTACGAGCAGTAGAAAAAGAAAGCATCACAAGTACTTTTGTCGTGCCGACGATTATCTATAGACTGATAGATGAAGCGAAATCAAACAACTATGATGTAAGTTCTTTAAGAAATCTAAATTATGGTTCTTCCCCTATTTCAAGTGAGCGATTAAAAGAAGCATTTGATATATTCGGCCCCATCATGCGCCAACAATATGGGATGACGGAGTGTAGTATATTAATTTCACGTCTTACTAAGTCTGATCATGTATGGGCTTTAAATAACAATCCTTCTGTATTAAGAAGTTGTGGAAAGCCATGCCTGCAAACTGAAATTAAATTACTAGATGAGCACGGCAATAGTGATGATACCGTTCGAAAAGGGGAAATCATTGTTAAATCTCCCTCTGTAGCTGCTGGTTATTATAATCGTGAAGATCTGACAGCAGAATCTTTTCAAGATGGCTGGTTTTATACTGGAGATATTGGTGAAAAAGACGAAAATGACTTTATGTATATCGTAGAAAGAAAGAAAGATATGATTATATCAGGCGGTTTAAATATTTATTCTGTAGAAGTCGAACAATTGATTAATAAACATCCTGCTGTAGCTATGTCAGCATGTATCGGTATTCCAGATGAAGATTGGGGTGAAGCAGTATGCGTATTTGTCGTATTAAGAGATGAAGCAACATGTACAAAAGAAGAACTCATCGATTACTGTAAAGCAAAAACTTCTGCTTACATGGTTCCGAAAGAGATTATTTTTAGAGACAGCTTCCCACTTACAACGGTTGGAAAAATTGATAAAAAACAATTAAAAGAGCCTTATTGGAAACAACAAACTAGGAAGGTACATTAAGTTCAATGAACAAGCGTTATATAAATTCATTTTTAAAGAAAGGAATGATATCGTGGAAACAACTTCAGAAAAGAAAACTACAGCTACTCAAAAGTTAGAAGAACATAATAAGCGCTTTAAACAACGAGTGGAAAAAGTGACAGAAGGCGTTTATTCTGCTATTGGTTATGGTCTAGCTAATTCTATATTAATTTGTACCGATGAAGGCAATATCATCATCGACACGACAGAAAGCCTTTCAGCAGCTGAAAAGATTAAAGAGGAATTTGATAAAATTTCTCCTAAAAAAACTGCAGCCATTATATATACTCATGGACATACAGATCATATACGAGGCGCATCTGTTTTTATGGACGAAGATACAGAAGTGTATGCTCATTCTAAAACAAAAGAATTTTTTAATGAACAATTTAATATGCTAGAACCTATTCTAACACATCGAGGGGCTAGACAATTCGGCATCAAAGTACCAAGAAAATACATCCCTTCAAGTGGATTGGGACCATTTTTGCATATGGACCGAAGAAAGCCAGAAATTATTTTTCCTACAAAGGAATTTGACAACCACCTTGATATAGAAATAGGTGGTGTCCATCTCCAATTAGTATCTGCACCTGGAGAAACAGATGACCATATTTATGTGTGGATGCCCGAGAAAGAAATTGTCTTTAGCGCAGATAATTATTATCCTTGCTTTCCCAATTTATATACTATTCGCGGAACAACTCCCCGTCCTGTTTTAGGATGGATTAATTCTTTGGATAAAATAAGAGCTTTAAATGCTTCCATTATGGTTCCTAGCCATGCAGAACCTATCTATACAAAGGAACGAGTATATGAATTATTAACGATGTACCGCGACGCTATCCAATATGTCCATGATGGTGTGATCAGAGGCATGAATGAAGGAAAAACACCGGATGAACTGGTAGATGACATTCAATTACCTCCAAAACTTACGGCTTATGCTGAATTGCAAGAATTATACGGATCTATAGCACAGGCTATTAGAGCGATTTTTGACGGATATGTCGGCTGGTTTGATGGTAATGCAACGAATCTATCACAGCTACCAAATAAAGATAGAGCAGAAAAATACATTGAGTTAGCTGGTGGCTTTGATCAAGTAATGACTGCAATCAGCCAAGCTATTTATACAGAAGAATACCAATGGGCTGCTGAGTTATCCGATTTATTACTCACCGTTTGTCCAGATAATGTAGAAATCACGAATACGAAAGCAGAAGCGTTGTTTCAATTAGGACTTGAAACAGCGAATGCAAATAACCGTTCCTACTATATATCACAAGCATTAGAATTAAAGGGAGAAATACAACTACCTGAAAGAACAAAAGAAATACAGTATGCCTTTGCTAAAAAAATGGATATTGAACAGTTTTTTCTAAAAATGAAAATTATACTTCATCCTATGAAAAGCTCAGACACTGAAGTAACAATCAATTTATATTTAAACGATCAAGAACAATGGTACCAATTACATATTCGAAGAGGTGTGTTAGAAGTACAAACAAATCGAGCAAAGAATTGTGATTTAGAAATTACTACAACAGCTGATGAATGGAAACAAATCATTTTAAGTATAAAAGACCTATCTTCTAGTTTAGACGAAAATCTTTTAGAAATAAATGGACAGCCAAGTACTTTGGAAAAAGTGATTCATTTATTTCAAGTATAAATTAATCTATATGAGTGTTAAAGGAGTATTAACATGAAATTCCGCTGGATAGTTTTACTATTTATTGCTGTACTTGCTGTCGCAAATTTTGCCGATAAATCTATCATAGGACTCTCTGCTGTACATATTATGGAAGATATGGACTTATCTTATAATCAATGGGGAATTGTTAGTAGCAGTTTCTACTGGCTATTCTCTATTGTAGGGGTGATCGGTGCTTCCTTATCAGATAAGTATGGTACCGAAAAAATGATTGGCATTATGGTTATTATTTGGACATTATCACAGTCAATGGTGTTTTTTATCACGAGCTTACCAATGCTCATCTTTAGCCGAGTATTGCTTGGGCTAGGTGAAGGTCCATTTTTTGCCACAGCGATTAGCCATATAAGTAAATGGTTCCCCATGGAAAAGCGCGGCTTAGCAATTTCGATTTTAAATGTTGGTAATGTAGCAGGAAAAGCAATAACAGCACCACTGCTTGTCTTCATCATTGCAACTTTTCATTGGAGAATCGCATTTTTAGTCATGGGAGTGAGCACACTTGTCTGGTTTATGTTTTGGATTTGGATTGGTAGGAAAAATCCCCCAAAGGAAGTTGCTCAAGAAGACGTGCCACAAGCTAAGGAAAAATTTAATTGGCGAGCAATCCGTGCTGAAATTATGACACCAACATTTATTGTTACAACGATTATTATGTTTATCTGTTATGGTTTGATTGCATTTCGTTCATCATTCATGCCTGCTTTTTATGTAGACGTTAAAAACATTGCAGACACCAATATGTCGTACATGATTGCAATTGGTGGTTTACTAGGAGCAATTCTTTCTGTAGGTTTAAGTTTTGTTTCAGATAAAATTTATGGTAAAACGAAAAACATGAGAAAATCTCATGTACTCTTACCTACTATTTTACTAGTTTTTTCAGGCATTTTACACTTCATTATGCCGTATTTATATTTTGAAGTGTCTTTCACAATTATTTCTATTTTTGAAAACGCCATCATATTGTTGTTGTTCACTCTACTACCTCAAGTAGTTAACAGTCTAATGCCTGAAAAACGTGGAACAATGTCTGGTGTTTGTATGGGAGTAGCAACAACTGCAGGGATAGTTGTTCCAATTATTCTCGGAAAAATTATTGATGTTAGCGGAACAGTTACGCAAGGATATACAATCGCTATTCAATTGATAGGTGTATTGATGGTTGTTTCCGCCTTTATCTTTTTTATGATAGCAAAACCAGACCGCAAAGCTATCAAGGTTCTACAAAACCAAGAAGTAGCTACAGAAACAAGATAAATAACCATAGCATTTCAAAAATGATTCACTTTAAAGGAGAAAATGATGTACTCAACCATGATTGAACCTAGAGTGTCAGAAACGGATGCTCTAGGCCATATTAATAATACTGTCATTCCTGTTTGGCTAGAAGCATCCAGACATCCAATTTTCAAACTATTTATGCCTGAACTGTCATTCCAAAACTGGAAACTAGTTGTCGTCCATACAACGACGAATTACACTAAAGAAATATTTTTCGGCCATGAAGTAGAAATTAAAACAAGCGTAAAAAAGATAGGGAAGACTAGTTTTCAATTAAACGAAGAAGTTTGGCAAAATGGTAGTCGATGTGTTGACTCTATCGTAACTTACGTGAACTTTGATTTAAAAAACAAAAGAAAAGAACCTATTCCACCTAATATACGGATCGAACTAGAAAAACATCAATTAGAAATCGGCTCGCCTTAAAATGAAGGGATGTTAAAAGAGCAGGATAATTCGAGTGGATACTCACTCGTTTTTATCCTGCTCTTATTGTTCTTTAAAGCGAATGATGCAAAACGCCTTCATATGCATTCATATAAATAGTTTCTATTAAATCCTTGTTTAATTTTTTAGGACTTCGATTTAATAACCGAGTTTGCTTCATACCGTTATCTACCATTATAGAAATATCTTCCTTCTTAATTTGATATGCTTGAATATCCAATGGCAAACCAACGTCTTTTATTAAATACTGAAGATGTTGAATTAAATCTATAATAATATCTCTTTTATGACGATTTTCCATCGGTATTTCAAATATTTCTGCAATATCTATCATTTTATCCATACAAGAGGTCCAGATCATATCATAAACATATGGTAATAAAACAGCATTCGATTCTCCATGCGAAATATTAAACAATCCCCCCAATGGATAAGCTAATGCATGCACCCCTGCTACACCTGCATTATAAAAGCTTAATCCTGCGAATAAACTTCCTAAAGCCATATGATCTCTTGCTTCTATATTTTCACCATTCCATACAGCTGTTCTAATATGAGGAACAATTAATTTAATTGCATCAAGCGATAGTTTCTCCGTTATTGGAGTTGCGTGAACAGATGTATATGACTCTATGGCATGGGTTAAAGCATCAATCCCACTCGCTGCTGTAACTTTTGGTGGTAAGGAAATAGTTAACATTGGATCTACAATAGCATAATCTGCTAATAATGATTCATCAGTTATTACATCTTTCGTATCTTCTAATGAAAATACTGCAATATCGGTCACCTCTGCTCCTGTTCCAGCAGTAGTTGGAATAAGAATCTTTGGAATACCATTATGAACAATTTTCTTATTTCCAGTCAAATTAAGATAGTCTTCGATTTTTCCATTATTTTCAGTCAGGATGGAAGCAGTTTTAGCAGTGTCTAATGCGCTCCCCCCTCCAATACCGATGACGATATCTGGATTAAACTTTCTTGTTTGATCAACAATTTTATTTCCTATATCCAAGGGGGGCTCTGGCACAACATCTGTAATGAGTTCAAACTCAATTTCCATCCTATTTAATTGGCCTAGCATGCCATCTATAGCACCAATATTTTTAAGTATTGGATCGGCAATAATTGTCAGCCGCTTTGCTTGTAAATCTTCCAAAATGGAATATAGCTTTTGTAATGAATCTATACCATGATAAAGTGTTTTAGGTGATACAAAATGAAACATCATCACTAATCCTTTCTCTTAATCGTTTTGCTTTCTTTCTTTTAATTCCTTTAAAATAGTAGGAAATATAGCATCCAATTTGTATAAATATAAAAGGATTGCTGAAATGACAATGATAATAAATGGAATATGAACGTTTAAATATAGGATCATTTTCGTTGCTGCAGCTGTTTGCTCTGTTTGTCCTCCAACATAACCACTAGCTGCTAAAGACCATCCGATTAGTGCACCACCAATACCTAAACCAGCTTTGTGACCAAAACTTACTGCACTATTAATTAAACCTGCTGTACGAACTCCTGATTTCCATTCACCATACTCTACTGTGTCATTTGTCATCGCATCCATTACTGTAAATACAGGAATTAAACTAAAACCTTGTATGAAACTACCTATAAAAACAATTAAAACATCTGATGGATCGATTAATTTAAGTAACGGCCCAAAAGCAGCAAATACCGTCACAAACAAAGCAACATTCCGCTTTCCAAACCTCTTGAATAATGGGGATAAAAAAAATATTGCTAATACTGAAGACAATAATGCTGAACCAGCAAATAAAGAAAAATACACATTGGAACCAAAGTATACAATGACAAAATATAAACCACTACCAGTTATTAAAGCTGTCAATACATGTACAATGAGAATATATGAAGTAGCAATAATCCAATATTTATTTTTCACTAATTGTTTTATAGCTACTTTAAAAGGAATACGATAGCTACTTTTCTTTTCTTCTACACGCTCATGTACTTTTTTATAAGAAATCATTAATGTAGAGTAAGTAATAATTGCTAACATAATGACAACCAGTATCCAACCACTCTTACCACCACCTAAAGCGTTTACAATAGGGACAGTTAAAATCATGACACCAACATTACCGATAATACTAAACAAGCCCGAAAAAACATTCGTTTCTGCTCTGTGAAAAGGGTCTTGTGTCATCAGTCCCAGTAAAGTTTTATATGGAACCATGATAGCGGTAATAAAACATATGAATAAAACATAAATAGTAGTTGCGTATACTTTCATTCCTGTCTCACCGAGGTCAGGAACGGTAAAAATTAATACAAATAAAATAGACATTGGTAAAGAAGCCCATAATATCCAAGGTCGGGATTTTCCATGTTTTGATGTAGTTTTATCTACAAGAACCCCAACACCAATGTCTGTTGCACCGTCTAGAAACCTTGCAAATAACAACAATGTTCCAACAAAACTTGCACCTATTCCAATTACATCTGTGTAATAGAATAATAAATAAGATCCTAGCAGTGGATTCATAATTGCGAATCCTGCCGTACCAAATCCATAAAAAAATTTTTCTTTTTTATCAGGTTCATCAGAAATAGTATGGTTCTCAGCTACCGGTATACTAACATTTTTTATTTCAGTATCATTTTTCAATAGTATGGACTCCTTTATCCTTATTCTATTGCTACGTTTATTGGTTCCCCTAGTAATTCAATCGCATATACTATTATAATAAGTGACGAATAATGGTGTCATAATAAGGTTCTCCAAATGTATTATTAACATTTGTTGATAGTTTTACTATTACTACTTCTGCTTGAGGAGCAATATATATTTCTTGATTAAATTTTCCTCTAGCAGCATAAGCATGATAAGAATTATTCACTATCCACCAATGATGGCAATAAGAGTACGTTTTTAAATAAGCATCAACACTTCTGGCAAGCATTTGTCGGTTAGACCCCTCTAACGAATTTCTAAATAAAGGTTCAGGAATAATTTGTTGATGATTATAGTATCCTTGACGTAGCATCATTTCACCAAAACGAGTTAAGTCTCGTAAAGTTGCCCTCATCCCTCCACTCGCAATTTCTGTTCCGATAGGATCTATATGAATGAACGCATTTTCCTCTGCCCCTAATTTCTGCCAAATAAATTCTTGAAGTAATTGAGCTAAATTTTTTCCTGTTATGCGCTTGATAATCCAAGCAAGAGTTTCGGTTTGAGCATTTTCGTATTTAAATTCTGTTCCAGGTGTACCAGCTGATTGACTATCCATTATAAATTCATAAATGTTTTCTGGCCCTTTGTATCCTTTAGGCTTGGTCATGGATCCAGTTGCAATCAAAATAGGTGTACCACGACCAAAGCCATACGGTGTTTCAACAGGAGTAAATGTAATAGGTACTTGCATATTTAGTAATTGTTGGATTGTTCCATTTCCTAACCCTGCCCCTTCAAGTTCCGGCAAATAATAAGAGGCCTTCTGATTCAAATCTAGCAATCCATCAAAAGCAATTATTTCTACTAACAAACCAACAAATGATTTAGTGGCCGAATTTAAAGCATGTGGTTCATAATGTTGATAACCGTTAAAATAATCTTCATACAAAACTTTTCCTTTTTTCATAATCATAAAAGCATCTGTCTTTGTTTGTTCCAGATAATCTGAGATGGAAGTACCTTGTTCAGTTTTTATAGTTGAAAGATCTAGTGGATAATCTTCGTAACACAAAGAAGTCGCTTGTTTATCTCCTCTCCATATAGTTCTTGTAGGACCGAACTCACTCCGCTGTGTATAAGCTCGTAAATTTTCTTCTGATTCAAGCCAATTATCTTTTGTGATTACTTTTTTAGGTGGAAATGATTCTTTCCTATTTAGATCTGTTAACGTCACATAACTCACTCCATTCAAAGATTTATTTAATTAAAATTATTCATCTATTGTAATCGCTTTCATTTCATAGTGATAATATGAGATGAATGCCAATAATATAGAAAAACATTTATCATCAATAAAATTTTTGTATTTAAACTTCCTAGTACTATTAATTATTTAGAATACGTCATATGACATCATATAGATATTATTATACATAGATTGAACAATGTCAATACTTTTTAAATATTTTGTGATTTTA
>Ga0079226_10004082_pt1 | contig 11152 bp, 6 predicted proteins | sample Poulit2014_FD_76345 | JGI IMG/M metagenome (GOLD analysis project Ga0079226, IMG submission 76345) | Agricultural soil microbial communities from Georgia to study Nitrogen management - Poultry litter 2014 | ecosystem: Environmental > Terrestrial > Soil > Agricultural land | place: USA: Georgia...
GGGGTCTGTTTCCCGCTACGACAATTTCAATAAAGTATTAGAAATTATTAAAATGACTGACGAAACCATTCGGTATGAAATTGAGGGAAGGAGGGTAGAGTTTATGAAGTAGAGGGTACAAAAATGAGTTTAGTTTTTTTAGAAAAAAATAAAATAAATAATAGGCTTTAAAAATTATATAAATAATATTAAAACCAAAACGTAGGTAATGAAAAAAACACTTTTATTTAAGCAAAAACTATGGTTGTTACCGAGATTTAAACACCTAATTATGGGGAAGATAGTATTAATTCTGTTTTTTACTGGTGTACTGCAGTTACAAGCCAATACATTTGCGCAAACTGTTTCAATTTCTAAAAAGAACATTTCGATAGAAAATGTTTTTCGGGAGATAAAGAAACAGACGGGGTATTATGTCATCAGTAGTTCTGAGAATTTAAAAAATGTCCCTGCATTGAATGTAGAGTATGAAGACGCTCCTTTGGAGCAGATACTTGAAGATTTATTAAACCCTTTTGGCTTAGATTTTAAAATAGAGGGGCAGAATATTATTATCAATCTTAAGAAAAATGGATATTCTGCACAGAAAGACGAAAGTCCGGCTGAAATAGTTGAGGGTACCCAACAGCGGGAAATAACAGGAACTATCAAAGATTTGGATAATAATCCATTGGGTAGTGTAAGCGTTTCAATTAAAGGAACAGCAATGGCCACAGCTTCGGATGATAATGGATCGTATAAAATCTCTGGAGAAACAGGAGATATCTTGATTTTTAGCTCCATAGGTTTTCTACCCGAAGAAATAGTAATTGCAGATGAAAGCTCAATAGATGTCTTTTTGGAGAGCCAAGAAGCGGGGTTAGATGAGGTAATAGTCGTAGGATATGGCACCCAAAAGAAAGAGAACTTAACAGGAGCAGTATCACAAATCAATGCAGAAGATATTTCATTAAGACCCTCCACGAGTGTCGCTACCTCTTTACAGGGATTAATGCCAGGATTAAATATCCAGATTGATAATGGCGACCCTTCTGCTACACCCGAATTAAATGTTAGGGGTTTTAACTCTATAAACGGAGGAAGTCCTTTGGTGTTAGTAGATGGGATAGAAGGAGATATTGCCAGGGTCAATCCGGATGATATAGAAAGTGTATCCGTTTTAAAGGATGCCGCCTCATCTGCTATATATGGTGCGCGGGGATCTTTTGGTGTGATTTTGATTACAACTAAAAGAGGGAAATCGGGGGCTATGAAAGTTGATTATACCAATAATTTTGGTTGGACATCTCCGACCACACGTACCGACTTTGTAAGTGATCCTTATGTCTATGCCAAGACTATAGATGCGGCCATTTTTGGGTATAATGGATCCAGTTATGCAAAAGGTTTCAATGATATGGATTGGGAGGCTTTGCGTATGGTAGCCGCCGGAGAATTGGATCCCTTCCATGAATTACAATCTGACGGCAGTTATAAGTTTTTTTATAACACCAATTGGTACGATTATTTATTCAAAAAATACCAGGCATCCAATATTCATAATATCGCAATATCAGGAGGAACAGACAAGTTGAAAAGCTACTTGTCGGGTAGAGTATTTAACCGGGAAACGATTAACAATATTGCTCCGGCTGATGTGGATAGATATAATTTAAAATCAAACCTCACTTTTGTTCCCAATACATGGCTTGAATTATCAAATGATATGCGTTTTGTGAATGAAAAAGATGAAGATTTTGGAGGGTATAGAAATGGATATGGAGGAATATGGAGTACGACTACTTGGTATGACTTATTCCCATTTTTTCCTAACAAAATAGATGGAGTGCCTGTAGATGTAGGTAGAGACGGTACGGGAGGCCAGGGAGGCCATGCGGCGTTGGAAGAAGGAAATAACTGGAGAAGATGGGTGAGAGATGAATTTACAAATACATTCAGAGCAAAAGCTACTCCTTTAAAAGGATTGGAACTGAACTTTGACTATAGCCACAGAGTAACTTATGAACATAGAACCTATAGGTATAATGAGTTTGATATGTTGCATACCAATGCTCTCACCCCGATTACTACAGGAATCAACCGTTTGGGAGAATGGAGATGGAAAGATAGATACAACGCATTGAACCTATACGGATCTTATCAGACCTCAATAAATCAAGATCACAATTTCAAATTATTGCTTGGTTATAACCAAGAGGCTTTTGATAGAGACCGGGTAGCCGCACAAATGAACGATTTGTTGATCAGAGATTTAGCCAACCTGGCTTTAGGTACCGAAATGTACAATATAGATGGGTCTGCCATGAATTGGGCAATCCAAGGGTATTTTGGACGATTTAATTATGATTATAAAAATAAGTACTTGTTAGAGGTAAACTCAAGATACGATGGTTCTTCACGCTTTCCTTCAGATAGCAGATGGGGCTTTTTTCCCTCAGTCTCTGCAGGATGGCAGATAGATAGGGAAGCGTTTTGGGATCCTTTAGCTAATAAGATTTCCTCGTTTAAAATAAGAGCTTCCTATGGTAAGTTAGGTAATCAGACTGTTGATGTGAATACATTTAAACAATTGATGCCTGTTGGGAAAGCAACTTGGTTAGAAAATGGAGAGAATATAATTGGAGCTACAGCTCCTAACCCACTTCCAAAAGTAGTCACGTGGGAAACCACAAAAAGTACAAACGTTGGAGTGGATGTAGGAGTACTCAACAATAGATTATTGGCTTCTTTGGATTTATATGAAAAGCGAACAGAGGGTATGTACTTGCCGGGACAGCCTTTGCCGGGTGTATTTGGTGCCAACGAGCCGAGAGAGAATTTTGCAGCTTTAAAAAACAGAGGTTTTGAGTTAGATCTCTCATACCGTGATAAGTTTGATGTTGCTGGATCTCCCTTGAGTTTTAGTGTTTCAGCCAGCGTTTCTAACTTCATAGGAACAATTGTTAAATATGACAACCCCAATGGCTTGATGAGTACCTACTGGGAAGGACAGAGATTGGGTGAAATGTGGGGATACCAGATAGATGGACAATTCCAATCTGATGAGGAAGCTTGGGATTATCAGCAATCTTTCCAAAACCCAACATCTTCTTTAGGCAAGGTGTATAAATTTGAGTTAAATACAGCTCAGAACTCTCAATGGAATAGATTAAAAGCTGGAGATATAAAATACCTTGATACCAACGGAGATGGTAAGATTGATAAGGGAGATTATACTTTGGAAAACCATGGTGACTTGGTTCCCATAGGAAATTCAATGCCTCAGTTTCCATTTGGATTCAATATCAATGCAAGTTGGAAAAATTGGGATATGGGTATAGCTGGAGCTGGTGTAGGCAAACAACATTGGTACCCAACAGGAGATATTTATTGGGGTCCTTATCAGAGACCTTACTTGTCTTTTATTAGAAAAGATCTGGTAAACAATGCTTGGACCCCGGAGAATCCGGAAAATACTTACCCACAGATTTATAGAGGATATGTAGCTCTAAATGGGGAGAGATCCTTGTATGAGATGAATGATTATTATTTAGAAAATGTAGCTTTCTTACGTGTCAAAAACTTCACATTAGGATATACACTGCCGCAGGATTTAACTCAAAAAGCGAAAATAAGTCGTCTGAGAGTCTTTTTTAGTGGAGAGAACTTATTGACCTGGAGTTTTGGTGGGTTAACCAAATATATCGACCCTGAGCAAGCAGGTTCCGCAGTTAGTTATTCAAAACCAGGATCTGCAGTGTCTCGTGCTGATTTACGTGACTATCCGATGGGAAAAACATTTTCTTTCGGTGTGAATCTAAGTCTATAATTATTCAAGATAAAAAAATAGTAGGATGAAAATATATAACATAAAATTAGGAGTCTTAGTTACAGCTTTTGTCGGAATAATTTTGACAACGTCCTGTAACAAGGATTTTTTGGAAAGATCGGCAGATGATCAAGTGGAAGCGGAATTTTTCTTCAATACCGCAAAGGATTTAGAAACGGCTACGAATGATTTCTATACCATGTTGCCGACTACTAAAGTGTATAGTGAAGATGCAAATTCAGACAATATAGTTCCTCTGAATCCATCGGACAAGATCAAAGGAAACCGTACGGTTCCTACAGCTAGAGGGAGCGGTTCTTGGTCATGGTCGAGCCTGAGGAAAATAAACTTTTTCTTAGAGAATTACCATAAGGCTGATGATGAAGCAGCAAAGTTGCATTACAGTGGAATTGCCCGTTTTTTCAGAGCTTGGTTTTATTTTGAAAAAGTGAAACGCTTTGGAGATGTACCATGGTATAATAAGGTTTTGAATGCGGGAGATCCGGATTTATATAAGGCCAGAGATCCAAGAGAATTGGTGATGGACTCTGTATTGAGGGATATCGATTACGCCATTGAAAACATTCCGGCGGAAGTGAAGCTGAACAGAATTACAAAATACACAGCTTTGCATTTAAAAGCCCGAATAGGTTTGCATGAAGGAACTTTCCGAAAATACCACGGAATAGAAGGTCACGAAAAATTCTTAAAAGCGGCGGTAGAAGCATCTACGGAATTGATGAATTCGGGAGCTTACTCTCTCTTCACAACAGGTGGGAAAAACAGTGCCTATAGAGATTTGTTTGCCAGAGATAATCAAGATGCTATAGAAACTATTCTAGCTGCTGATTTTGAGCGCGGCATAGAGTCTCACAATTTAGGTTACTTAATGACTTCAGCCACACAGGGTTCATGGGGAATAACGAAGGATTTTATCAACAGTTACCTTATGGATGATGGAACCCGTTTTACCGATAAAGCGAACTATCAAACCATGGAGTTCTTTGACGAATTTAAGAATCGGGATCCTCGCATGGCTCAAACAACAGCTGGACCTGGATTCGTTGTGAAAGGACAAAATAGTAAAGAACCGGTAAATTTAGATATCGCAACCACCGGATATCGTGTCATCAAAGCTTTGCCTTCTAAAGAACAATGGAGCTCTGCGCATTTTGATATTATTATATACCGCTATGCGGAAACTCTTTTGATTTTTGCGGAAGCTAAAGCAGAATTAGGGGAGTTGACCCAAGCAGATTTAGATAAGTCTATCAACTTGTTGAGAAACCGGGTTGGGATGCCGAATCTTATTCTGACCGCTGCTAATTCGAATCCGGACTCTTTTTTAGAAAATCAATATCCAAACGTGGATCAAGGTCCAAATAAGGGTGTGATTCTTGAAATCAGACGAGAAAGAAGAATTGAGCTATTTAACGAAGGGTTGAGATGGGATGATCTTATGCGTTGGAAAGAGGGAAAGAAAATAGAACAACCCATGGTTGGAATTTACTTTCCGGGTGAAGGAGCGTATGATTTTGATGGAGATGGAAACGCAGATGTATATGTCCATAGTGGAAATACTTCCGGCGCACCTTCTTCGGTCACTTCCTTTATCAATATAGATCAGCGTACTCTTCGGGATCCATTAACCGGTCAACAGGATGCGTCCAAAGGGAACATAGATCCTTATCCCTTGGGAGGGCTTTTCGATGAAGACAGAGATTACTATTACCCGATACCATTGGAAGAGCTGAAATTGAATATCAAACTTAAACAAAATCCAAACTGGGAGGGAGAATGAAAAAAATCACATTAGTTCTATTTGTTTTACTTATATCGTTGTCTTGCTCTTCAGAGAAGAAGGATAACGATATCCGACCGGAGATACCTTTGCCGGATAAGCATAAGATAGGGTATTCTTTGAGTGTGAACAGGTTTACCGACGAAACTTTATCGTATGTCAAGTCGGTGGGAGTAGATTACGTGGAAGCCTCTGGTATTACCTCTTTCTTTGACTCAAACGGATATATTAATAAAACAGAGGAGCAGTTAGAGCAGATCTTTACAGAGGCTAAAGCAGCCTTGGATAGAAATGGGGTCCAGGCTTGGTCTGTACATATGGCCTATGGAGAGAAAGTCGACATTTCTGCGGTCAGCGAGACTCAGAGACAGCAGATTGTAGAAAACCATCTAAAACTGCTTGAGTACATAAAGTTGCTAAAGCCAAAATACATATTGTTTCACCCGAGCTATTACATAGAGCCAAACCAGAGGAACAAACACATTAGTCAGTTGATTAAATCCTTAGAGGTCATCAATGAAGAGGTGAAGAAGATAGGCAGTACTTTGGTGGTGGAAAATATGTTGGGACCCGAGCTCATGAAAGGAGATGTAGAAAGACCTTTAATGAGAACGGTAGAAGAGACCCAAGATGTTTTTAACCGCTTGCCCAAAGATATTGGATTGGCTGTGGATATGAATCATATAAAAAACCCGGAAAACTTGATACGAGCCATGGGAGATAGATTGGAAACGGTTCATATAGCGGATGGTACCGGGGCGGCAGAAAATCATTATATGCCTAATCCATGTTCCAATCAAGGAAATAATGATTGGGTAGAGATTTTCAAAGCTTTATATGACGTGGGGTATGACGGTGTGTTCTTATACGAAAGCACAAAGTTTGAGGATGAAAAAGAGTTTAAAGAGTGTTATGACAAACTCTTTCAAAATTATGTGAATTATCTTAAAAAATAAATTATGAAAGTTAACAGAGCAATAAAGATCCCTTATCTTATTTTGATGTCTTTTGCCATTTTGGTGATGGGGGGAAGCTGTAAAAAAGAAAAAGAAGTATTCGAACCTACTTTGATGTTGGGGTCGAATGAGGTGGAGGTTTCCGGGAAAGGAAGTGAACAGTATTTAGAGTTTTTGACAAACAGTTCATGGTCTTTGTCCACCGACGTAAGTTGGATTGATTTTAGTGAAACTGAAGGAGAAAAAGGAAAGCACAAAATAAAATTTGAAGTTGAAGAGAACGAAGGAGACGAACGTGTGGGAACCATTACGATCACGGCGGATAATGGATTGAAGGAAGAGGTAATGGTGACCCAATCAGCGGGCATTACCAATGTGTTTTATGTAACCGAAAACGGAACAGGAGATGGAAGATCCTGGGAGGAAGCGACAGACTTGCAGTCTGCTTTAGATGAAGCGACCAGTGGCAGTACCATCCACATAGGAGCGGGTGTTTACCGCCCATCCAAAACAATTAGAAATGGAGATAGTGCCAACGATAGTGATAATACTTTCGAAATCAAATCAAATATCACTCTAATTGGGGGTTACCCGTCTTCTCCTACAGACGGAGACGCGTCAGATCCTAAGGTTCATGAAACTATTTTTAGCGGGAAGCAGAGCAATGGAGCTGAGTCTTTTCACGTGATGGTAATTTCCGCACCTGCCGAAGAGGGTGAAAAAGTGGTGGTGAAAGGAATCACCTTAACAGAAGGTCACGGAAGTGATAGAGGTACGACTATTACGATTAATGATATAGGGTTTAGAAGAGGAAATGGAGCCGGGCTTAATATTGGGGGTTCCAAGGTAGAATTAGATCAGGTACGTATCATAGACAATAAAACGTCCGATGCTCAGGGAAGCGTAGGACAGGCGGCCGGTGTATTTATTTCGTCGAATGCTGAAGTGGTCATAAGAAACAGCCAAATCAATGACAACGTAAGTGCGAGCAATGGGGGAGGACTTTGGATCGATAGATCTAAAGTATTTATATATGATACAGAGGTAAATGGAAATTCCGGCGGAACGGCAGCAGGGGTACACGCTTATCCGGATGCTACGGTGTATATGTACAACTGCTTGGTCCAAGGAAATAAAGGAAAAGCGTATGGAACGGGTGTTTACATGAGAGAAGGATCCGCAGGGGTGTTGATAAACACCTTAATTACGGACAATGAGAATACGACCAAAAATGGAGGCGGAGGTGTCATGCTTTACCAAGATTCAAAGGTTGATATCATTAACTCAACAATTACAAACAACAGCATACCGGACGGACCGGGAGGAGGAGTGTATAGCCGAGCAGGTGTAAATACGGTTAAAATCGTTAACTCCATCATATCCGGCAACAAACAACTGAACAGCAGTACAGATGTGGATGCTTTCGAAACAACAGCAGATGCCCCGGATACCAAAGGATCCGTGATTGACAACAAAGTGTACGATGAAGGCGGTTCTGAAGTGTCAAATGCTTCTTTTAGCCCGACATCCATGCTTTCTACTGACTACAGATTGACAGGCTCTGATAATCCGGCAAAAGAATATGGAATGCCAGTAGGTAGTCTTACGGCTCTCATCAATCAATATTCGCCTGCTTTAGAAGAAGGCTATATAACGAAAGATCTGAAAGGGAAAAGCAGAGAAGGTGGAAAAGTTATGGGAGTTTATATAGAATGATATGCTGAAAAAAGCAATGATTATTTTTGTAGGAATCCTGATTTTAACAAAATTGGGATTCCCACAAAAAATCCAACCGAAAAACATAATCCTTGTATTGGGATCCGATGATATCCAAACACTGGAAGAGCGTACGAACTTGGCTTTTCAATTGTATCAAATAGATAAAAAGATGGATTATATCATCGTTTCAGGAGGATGCGGTGCACACGGCTCTTCTCTTTGTGAAGCATCAGAAATGAAAGCCAAGCTTCTGAGTTTAGGCGTACCCGAATCGATTGTAGTAAAGGAAGAAAAATCCCAGACTACCTTGCAGAATTATATTTATAGCAGGATGTTAAAGGATGACGAAGGAAATGCCCTGATTAATAAAAACGATAACCTATATGTTGTTTCTAACCATTGGCACGCTATTTCAGTAGCCAATCGTTTTCAAAGATACGATGGCGTACAAGCGAAGTACTTTGTTTCTGGAAGTTTGACACCCAAAGAAAAAGACCCCGTTGATTATGTGGGGATATTTCATGGTTATCCCGATCAGGATCAACTGGTGGAAAAACAGCTCAAGAATAATATCATAGGAGCTGTTTCGTTAGGAGAAAAGGATACTCTTTTGCTGAATGCTGCCGGAGAAATTTATTTATCAGAAAACGGCGAAATGCGAAAAGATGTTGAGAACCAGTTTTTCAAACAGATGCCTGCACAATGGGATCAGCACATGGATAATTTATTTCAAGATAAAAAGACTGACTCTTTCTTCCTCTCCCGAAAAAATTTATTGTATAAAATTTCAAAGGAGGGACAGTTTGAAAGTCAGATGGGTCTGACTGACTATTTCCATTCCTTGCCTGCTGCATGGACAAAAAGAGGCATAGATGCGATCAGTATTGTGGAAGATGCAGCATTTGTTTTCTACAAAGATTCGGTGTGGATAGGAAAGAGAGAAGGGAGAAAAGGATTCGTCCACCAAAAAACGGAACGACTCTCCAAATGGATTAAAAACTGGCCTTTTTCATGGGGCACGGGAGACATAGATAATGCCCTTCCGAAAGCTGAGGAAGGAATGGTCCGTTTGTACCGAGCCAATCAATACATAGATGTTTCTACCCAATCATGGGAAGCTCTATCTGAACCCCAAAAAACCAAGATAATTAAATAAAAAAATAAGTATGAAGAAGTATCTTTTTAAAATTATTATTCTTTTTGTTGCCTCTGGAACCCTTACTTTTTCCTGTACGAAAAGTGACAGTTTGCAGTTGCCTCCTCCAGAAGTGGAAACTCCGCCAGATAATGGAGACAATGACAAAGAGAAAAGTTTAGAAGATCAGTTAAAAGAGACAGATTGGAAAAAAGAAGAAGTAGCTGAAGGGATAGTATGGAAATACTATCATTTTTCAGATATCTTTAAATCTCAACAAAGCATTACTGTATTTGAAATAGACCCTAAGGAAACTTCTTTTGATATAGAATATGTGACTTCCGGTTTTTTGAAAACAAGTGAAGCCGCCATGGAAGCGGATGCTCAGGTGGCCTTTAACGGGAGTTTTTTTAATACCAGTACGGGAGGATCTACGGTTTTCTTTAAGAGAAATGGAGACATTATCAACCTGACACGCTCAGGATTTGATTTTTTTAGGGAAAACTCGGCTCTAAGTATCGATGAGGGAAATATAGATGTTCATAAAAAACCTTCTGGCGGATGGACGGATTTGGATAAAAACACGGTGTTAGTGAGCGGTCCTTTGCTCGTTTATAACAACGAGGAGATTACTCAAGTAAATAAAGATTTCAATACAAACCGACATCCCAGAACAGCAGTAGGGGTAACGAGCGCAGGGAAAGTGATAACGGTAGTAGTAGATGGTCGTTCTTCTCAGTCACACGGTTTGACAATCGATGAACTCGCCGAATTAATGTCTGCACTAGGTTGTGTGAAGGCGATGAATTTGGATGGTGGGGGATCGTCAACGGCTTGGGTAAAAGACGAGGGAGTAGTTAATTACCCAACAGACAACAAGCAGTTTGACCATGAGGGAGAGCGGGGCGTTGCGACAGTTATTACCGTAACAGATTGATATTTAATTTAATAATTCGAACATGATATTAGATTCTTTTTACTCGTTACAGAACTTTAAAAGGAGTGTACTGCTTATTCTGTTGGCGTTTGGTTTGGGCTTGGGCAATATTTCTTGTCAAAAGGAACAAGTTTCTGAACCGAAAACTGAACAAACGGTCAATCTTAATAAGACATCGGTAGCATTATCGGTAGGAGATGAAGTACTGTTGAAGGCAGATTTTGGCTCGGTTTCTCAACCTCAAAAAAAATACGTTTGGAAAGTTGATAATGAAGAAGTTGTCACACTCGAAGAAAAAGAAGGATATTCCGCAACCATTATTGCAAAAAAGAATGGAAAAGCGATTGTTAGTATTAGTTCTACGGACGGTGCTATCACTGCGAAATGCGAAGTTACCGTTTCTGAAGACGGTTCGTCAGTTGATGAAATAAAGATCCTTGCGATAGGCAATAGCTTTTCAGAGGATGCTTTGGAAGAGCATCTGTACGGCCTTGCAGATGCAGCCGGGCGTACGATAGTCATCGGTAACCTATACATTGGAGGAGCTTCACTCACTACGCACGCAAATAATGCGAAAAATAACAGCAATGCCTATCAATACCGGAAGATAGATCAATCGGGTAGGCATATGAATTATAAAGATTACTCAATTGCCTCTGCATTGGCAGATGAAGATTGGGATTATGTGAGCTTACAGCAAGCGAGTTCACAGGCAGGTAAATATGTGACGCATTTGCCTTTTTTAGAAGAGTTGGCTTCCTATGTGCAGGATAAAGCCACGAACCCCAATATGAAA
>Ga0079226_10004083_pt1 | contig 11151 bp, 7 predicted proteins | sample Poulit2014_FD_76345 | JGI IMG/M metagenome (GOLD analysis project Ga0079226, IMG submission 76345) | Agricultural soil microbial communities from Georgia to study Nitrogen management - Poultry litter 2014 | ecosystem: Environmental > Terrestrial > Soil > Agricultural land | place: USA: Georgia...
GCGGCCTCCTTGAAGGCCATCGAGCCGGCGATCTTGAACGCCATCTCCGAGGAGTCGACGTCGTGGTACTGGCCGTCGAGCAGCGTGGCCTTGACACCCACGACCGGGTAGCCGGCGAGGACGCCGTACTGCATGGCGTCCTGGATGCCCTCGTCGACGCTCGGGATGTACTCACGCGGGATGCGACCACCGGTGACGGCGTTGGAGAACTCGTAGAGCTCCCCCTCCTCCTGGGTGTCCAGCGGCTCGAAGGTGATCTGGACCTTCGCGAACTGCCCGGACCCACCGGTCTGCTTCTTGTGCGTGAAGTCAAACTTCTCGACCGTCTTGCGGATCGTCTCCCGGTAGGCGACCTGCGGCTTGCCGATGTTCGCCTCGACCTTGAACTCCCGCTTCATGCGGTCGACGAAGACGTCGAGGTGCAGCTCGCCCATACCGGCGATGATCGTCTGACCGGTCTCCTCGTCGAGGGAGACCTGGAAGGTCGGGTCCTCGGCGACGAGGCGCTGGATCGCGCTGCCGAGCTTCTCCTGGTCGCCCTTCGTCTTGGGCTCGATGGCGACCTGGATGACCGGCTCGGGGAAGGACATCGACTCGAGGATGACCTGCTCGTTCGCGTCGCTCAGGGTGTCACCCGTGGTCGTCTCCTTGAGACCGACGACCGCGTAGATGTGGCCGGCCATCGCCTCCTCGACCGGGTTCTCCTTGTTGGAGTGCATCTGGAAGAGCTTCCCGATGCGCTCCTTGCGGCCCTTGGTCGAGTTGATGATCTGCGTCCCGGGCGTGATCTTGCCCGAGTACACGCGGACGTAGGTCAGTGTCCCGAAGAAGGGGTGCGCCGCGATCTTGAACGCGAGCGCGGAGAAGGGCTCCTTCGTGCTCGGCTCACGCAGGAGGACCTCGCCCTCCTTGCCCGGGGCGTGGCCCTCCATGGGCGGCACGTCGAGCGGGCTCGGGAGGTAGTCGCGGACGGCGTCGAGCACCGGCTGGACACCGCGGTTCTTGAACGCGGAGCCGCAGAAGACCGGGTAGAGCTGCGAGGTGACGGTGAGCTGGCGGACGCCCGCCTTGATCTCCTCGACCGTGAGCTCCTCGCCCCCGAGGTACTTCTCCATGAGGTCGTCGTCGGACTCGGCGACGCGCTCGACGAGGTGGTTGCGGTACTCCTCGGCCTTCGCCTGGAGCTCCTCCGGGATCTCCCGGGTCTCGTAGGCCGCACCGAGGGAGACATCGCCCTTGGCGTCGCCCTCCCAGACGAACGCCTTCATGCTGATCAGGTCGACGACGCCGACGAAGTCGCTCTCCGCACCGATCGGCAGCTGCATGACCAGCGGCTCCGCGCCGAGGCGGTCCTTGATCGTCTGCACGGTGAAGTAGAAGTCGGCACCGAGCTTGTCCATCTTGTTCACGAAGGCGATGCGCGGCACGTCGTACTTGTCGGCCTGGCGCCACACGGTCTCGGACTGGGGCTCGACGCCCTCCTTGCCGTCGAAGACGGCCACGGCGCCGTCGAGCACGCGCAGCGAACGCTCGACCTCGACCGTGAAGTCGACGTGGCCGGGCGTGTCGATGATGTTGATCTGGGTGTCGTCCCAGAAAGAGGTGACCGCGGCGGAGGTAATCGTGATGCCGCGCTCCTTCTCCTGCTCCATCCAGTCGGTCGTGGAGGCGCCGTCGTGCGTCTCGCCCAGCTTGTGGTTCACGCCGGTGTAGAAAAGGATGCGCTCAGTCGTCGTCGTCTTGCCGGCGTCGATGTGCGCCATGATGCCGATGTTGCGGACCTTGGTGAGGTCCGTCAGGACGTCCTGTGCCACTGAAAAATTCTCATCTCGCTCGTTGCGGTCTTGGGGTGCCCCCGTCTCCGGAGGCGGTTCGGTCGGGGCCGGCCATGGTCGGCCCCGACCGTCGCTGTCACCAGCGGTAGTGCGCGAAGGCCTTGTTCGACTCGGCCATCTTGTGGGTGTCCTCGCGACGCTTCACCGCGGCCCCGAGGCCGTTGCTCGCGTCGAGGATCTCGTTCATGAGGCGCTCGGTCATCGTCTTCTCGCGACGCTGCCGGGCGTAGCCGACGAGCCAGCGCAGCGAGAGCGTCGTCGCGCGGCCGGGCTTGACCTCGATCGGGACCTGGTAGGTCGCACCACCGACGCGGCGGGACTTGACCTCCAGGGACGGCTTGACGTTGTCCAGTGCGCGCTTGAGCGTCTGCACCGGGTCGGTGCCGGTCTTCTCTCGGCAGCCCTCGAGGGCGTCGTAGACGATGGACTCGGCGATGGACTTCTTGCCCTCGATGAGGATCTTGTTGACCAGCTGCGTCACCAGCGGGGACTGGTAGACGGGGTCGATGACGAGAGGGCGCTTCGGAGCGGGACCCTTGCGAGGCATTACTTCTTCTCCTTCTTGGCGCCGTAGCGGCTGCGAGCCTGCTGGCGGCCCCGGACACCCTGGGTGTCGAGGGAGCCGCGCACGATCTTGTAGCGGACGCCGGGAAGGTCCTTCACTCGGCCACCGCGCACGAGCACGATGGAGTGCTCCTGCAGGTTGTGGCCGACGCCCGGGATGTAGGCCGTGACCTCGATGCCCGAGGTCAGCCGCACACGGGCGACCTTGCGCAGGGCGGAGTTCGGCTTCTTGGGGGTGGTCGTGTACACGCGGGTGCACACGCCGCGGCGCTGCGGAGAGCCCTTGAGGGCAGGGGTGGCGACCTTCGTCGTCTTGTCCTGCCGGCCCTTGCGCACCAGCTGGTTGATGGTAGGCAACCTGATCTCCGTACGTGTGGTGATGTTGTCAGCGGCCGACCGGGTCCTCCCGGACGGTCCTCCTTGGATGCCGCCGCGGCCCTCCGACATCGGACGACCTGCGGTCGGTGCTCTCCCCTGCACTCCCTTCCGGGCCCTCCTCGGGTCCCGGCCGGGCGCCCGGCGAGAGGGGGCGGAGAGCCGACCCGGCCCTCCTTCGTGCGCGCCACGGCACAGCCGTACCACGCACGCTGGTCCACGATACCGGGGCGGGGCGGAGCCCCACAAATCGATGGCGGAGGGGCGGCCGCCCTCAGGCGAGGCGCTCGAAGGCGGCGGCGTACCGGAAGGGCCCGGCCATCTCGGCCCGCCAGGCCCGCAGCGGCAGCACCTGGAAGGCCTCCTCCCACGGTCCCGGTGAGCCGATGCCGTGCGCGGAGGCCGGCACGAAGCCGAAGAAGCCGTAGTACTCCGGGTCGCCCAGCAGCGCGATGAGCGACTCGGCGTCGCGGTCGGCGCTGGCCACGACGGCCATGAGCAGCGCCGCGCCGATCCCCTGGCGCTGCAGCTGCGGGGTGACCGCGATCGGCCCCAACCCCACGGCCGGATGCGTCCCCACGCTCCCCCGGCTGCACACGACGTGCCCGACCACGTGCCCGTCCAGCTCGGCGACGAAGGTCAGCCCGGGCAGCACGTCGCCGTCCTCGCGCAGGGCGGCCGTCAGCTCACGCTCGAGCGAGCGCTCCCGCTCCTGCGGGATGCCGAAGGCCGCGTCGTGCAGCAGTCCGGTGGGCTCGGCGTCGGCCGGGCCCTCGGGGCGGATGATGAGGTCCTCGCGCATTCAGTACCTGTCCGTGATCCATTCGCTGTTGCCCGTGACGAAGGCGAAGAGGAAGAAGGCGGCCACGGCGAGCAGCACCACCGAGATGATCGCCGCGTCGCTGCGGGAGCGACGGGCGAACATCGCCACCGCGCCACCTGCGAGCACGAGGGCCAGCAGCTTGCTGATGCCGCCCGGCTTCAGCAGCAGCGCCACGGCCCCGACGGCGAGCAGCCCGCCGAGCACCCACCTGCCGATCGTGGCGCGCAGCCCCATGGGCCGGCCCTGCTCCTCTCGCCGCATGCGCACATCCTGCCGCAGAGCCGCCTCCGCCACGCGCGAAGGGGGCCGGCCACCGATCTTCGGTTCTCGTGGTCCTCGCAACACCTCGATTTGAGGAGTTGCGAGGACCATGGTCGTTTCGAAGGGAAGGCGGTCACCTGTTGAGGTCACGCCTGAGCTGATAGCGCGGGTCGTGGCCGTGTTCGGGGAGTCGGGTTCGGTGGGTGCTGCTTCGCGGGCTGCGGGGTGTGCTCATTCCACGGCGCGGAGGTTGCTGGTCGAGGCCGGGCTGTTCCCGGCCGCGCCGCAGCCGTTGGGCAAGCCGCGGGAGCGGGCCGAGTTCGATGAGTTGATCGCTGTCGGAGTGCATCACAGCGTGGCGGCTCGTCGGGTCGGGGTCAGTGTGGACACCGGCAGGTACTGGAAGCAGGGGATCCGGCGTAGTCACGGCGGCCGCAAGATCTACCCTGATGGGCGCGTCACCGGGCCGCCAGCGAAGAACCCCGCTAGGAAAACGCCCATGGACGAGGTCGTGGGTACGGGCAGGTTGCTGTCGCTGCAGGAACGACTGACCATCGCTGACGGGTTGGTCAACCAGGAATCCATGCGGTCGATCGCGACCAGGCTGGGGCGCTCGACCTCGACGATCACGCGTGAGGTTGGCGGGCACCGGGATCCACAGGGCCGGTACACGCCCCACCGGGCGCATCGCGACGCCGCGGGTGCTCGGGCCCGCCCGAAGGCCTCGAAGTTGGCGCATCAGGGCCCGCTGCGTGAGTACGTCGTCGACGGGTTGTCGCGGAAGTTGTCACCAGAGCAGATCAGCAACAGGCTCAGGGTCGACCACCCCGACGACGAGAGCATGCGCGTGAGCCACGAGACGATCTACCAAGCCCTGTACTTCCAGGCCCGTGGTGGCCTCAAACGTGAGGTCCAGACCGCGTTGCGCACCGGCCGCGGGATGCGCAAGCCTCAGGCCCGAGGGGCGCGCCGGCCCCGGTTCGTCGAGCCGATGATCATGATCAGCGACCGGCCAGCGTGTATCGAAGACCGAGCCGTGCCCGGGCACTGGGAGGGCGACCTGATCATTGGCAAGAACAGCGGCTCGGCGATCGGGACGCTGGTCGAACGCGCCACCCGGTACGTGATGCTGCTGCACCTGCCCGAGGGCCACGACGCGGTCACGGTGCGCGACCAGCTCATCACGGCGATGAATCGCCTGCCCGAGCACCTTCGCGGGTCGTTGACCTGGGACCAGGGCGCCGAGATGGCCGCGCACACCTCGTTCACCATGGCCACCGACATGCCCGTCTACTTCTGCGACCCGGCCTCACCCTGGCAGCGCGGCTCCAACGAGAACACCAACGGACTGTTGCGCCAGTACTTCCCCAAGGGCACCGACCTGAGCGTCCACGGCCCCGAAGAACTGGAGTACGTCGCTCAGGAACTCAACGCCAGACCACGAAAGACGCTCGACTGGGCAACCCCAGCCGAGCGTCTTCGTGATCTACTCCAGAAGGCCTAACACCCAGGCCAACCCACACGGTGTTGCGAACACCCCATGAATCCGCCGATGTGGTGGCAGGCCCCCTTCGTCACGCGGCGGTCGGGACTCAGCCCTTGGCGGCGTTCTTCAGCGCACTGCCGGCGGTGAGCTTCGCGGCGTACCCACCGGGGATGACCATCTCCTCGCCGGTCTGCGGGTTGCGACCCTTGCGCTCGGAGCGCTCGACGCGCTCGAGGCTGAAGAAGCCGGGAACCGTGACCTTCTCGCCCTTCGCGACGTTCGCCGAGAGGACCGCCTGCAGGGCAGTGATGACGTCGGACGCCGTGGACGCGGTGACGTCGGCCTCCTTGGCGACGGCGCTGGCGAGCTCGGACTTGTTCATGGGGTTCTCCATCTGTCGTGGTTCGTCTCTTTCAACAACAGACAATCAACCACGAAGTGGGGCCCCGAGTCGACACGAGGCACGGCGTGTTTGCCTTGATTTTCCGGCCTTCTGCACCCTCTTTGCCCCACCACGGCGAAGGGGGCCACGCCGCGAGGTCGCGGCGTGGCCCCCTTCGGGTGCCCGACTCAGACGTCCAGGTCGAGGTCGTCGAGGCGGATCGCCTCGCCGGAACCGGGACCGAAGACCGGGTAGGCGTACTCGTCGTAGTCCGGCAGCGAGTACATCGCGGCCTTGGCCTCCTCGGTGGGCTCGACGTCCACGTTGCGGTAGCGGGGCAGGCCCGTACCGGCCGGGATGAGCTTACCGAGGATGACGTTCTCCTTGAGGCCGAGCAGCGGGTCGGAGCGACCCTCCATCGCGGCCTCGGTGAGCACCCGGGTCGTCTCCTGGAAGGAGGCGGCCGAGAGCCAGGAGTCGGTGGCGAGCGAGGCCTTCGTGATGCCCATGAGCTCGGGGCGACCCGCGGCGGGGCGCCCGCCCTCGGAGACGACGCGCCGGTTCTCCGTCTCGAAGTTCGCGCGCTCGGCGAGGGTGCCGGGAAGCAGGCCGGTGTCACCGGACTCGAGGATGGTGATGCGGCGCAGCATCTGCCGGACGATGACCTCGATGTGCTTGTCGTGGATCGAGACACCCTGCTGGCGGTAGACGTTCTGCACCTCGTCCACGAGGTGCTTCTGCGCGTGCCGCGGGCCGAGGATGCGCAGGACCTGCTTCGGGTCGATCGCACCCTGGACCAGCTGGGCGCCCACGGGCACCGACTGGCCGTCCTCGACGAGCAGGCGGGCCCGCTTGCTCACCGGGTAGGCGTGCTCCTCACCGTCGCGGTCGGCGGTCAGGACGATGCGCCGACCCTTGTCGGTCTCCTCGACCTTGACCCGGCCGTCGGCCTCGGCGATCGGGGCCACACCCTTCGGGGTGCGGGCCTCGAAGAGCTCGACGACGCGCGGCAGACCCTGGGTGATGTCGTCACCGGCCACACCACCGGTGTGGAAGGTGCGCATCGTCAGCTGGGTGCCGGGCTCACCGATCGACTGCGCGGCGACGATGCCGACGGCCTCGCCGATGTCGACCAGCTGACCGGTCGCGAGGCTGCGGCCGTAGCACTTGGCGCAGGTGCCGACCTTGGACTCGCAGGTGAGCACCGAGCGCACCTTGACCTCGTCGACACCGGCCTCGTACAGCCGCTGGATCGCGACGTCACCGAGGTCCGCGCCGGCCTCGGCCAGCACCGAGCCGTCGTGCTCCACGTCAGCGGCGAGGGTGCGCGCGTACGCGGTGAACTCGACGTCGTCGTGGATGCGGCGGGTACCGGTGAGGTCGTCGCGCTGGGCGATCGCCATGGACAGTCCGCGCTCGGTCCCGCAGTCGTCCTCGCGGACGATGACGTCCTGGGAGACGTCGACGAGACGACGGGTCAGGTAACCGGAGTCCGCGGTCCGCAGGGCGGTGTCGGCCAGACCCTTGCGGGCACCGTGCGTGGAGATGAAGAACTCGACGACCGAGAGGCCCTCACGGAAGTTCGTGCGGATCGGACGCGGGATGATCTCACCCTGCGGGTTGGCCATGAGGCCTCGCATACCGGCGATCTGACGCAGCTGGAACCAGTTGCCTCGGGCGCCGGAGGAGACCATCCGGAAGATCGGGTTGTCCTTCGGGAAGTTCTCCTGCATCTCCGTGGCGACCTCGTTGGTCGCCTGGGTCCAGATCTCGATCTGCTCCTGACGACGCTCGTCGTCGGTGATCAGACCGCGCTCGTACTGCTTCTGGACCTTGGTCGCCTTCTCCTCGTAGCTGCCGAGGATCTCCGCCTTGCGCGGCGGGGTCACCACGTCGGAGACCGCGACGGTCGTGCCCGAGCGGGTGGCCCAGTGGTAACCGGCCTCCTTGAGGGCGTCGAGCGAGGCCGCGACCTGGACCTTGGTGTAACGCTCGGCGAGGTCGTTGACGATCCCCGAGAGGCGCTTCTTGTCCACCGGCTCGTTGGCGAAGGGGTAGTCCTCCGGCAGCGCGTCGTTGAAGAGCACCCGACCCAGTGTGGTCTCGGTGGTCCAACTGGAGAGCAGACCGTTCTCGTCCGGCTCGGCCCCCTCGGGCAGCTCGGCGCCGGCCGTCGGGACGGTGTCGGTGAGGCGGATCCGGACCGGGGTCCCGATCGTGATCTCACCGGCGTCCAGCGCCATCCGCGCCTCGGCGGGCGTGGCGAAGGAGCGCAGCTCCTCCTCCTGCGAGGACACCTCGGAGGTGAGGTGGAACAGGCCGATGATCATGTCCTGGGTCGGCATGGTCACCGGGCGGCCGTCTGCCGGCTTGAGGATGTTGTTGCTGCTGAGCATGAGGATCCGGGCCTCGGCCTGGGCCTCGGCACCCAACGGCAGGTGGACCGCCATCTGGTCACCGTCGAAGTCCGCGTTGAACGCGGTGCACACGAGCGGGTGGATCTGGATGGCCTTGCCCTCGACCAGCTGCGGCTCGAAGGCCTGGATGCCCAGACGGTGCAGCGTGGGCGCACGGTTGAGCATGACCGGGTGCTCGGTGATGACCTCCTCGAGGACGTCCCACACGACCGGACGCTGCCGCTCGACCATCCGCTTGGCCGACTTCACGTTCTGCGCGTGGTCCAGGTCGACGAGGCGCTTCATCACGAAGGGCTTGAACAGCTCCAGGGCCATGGCCTTGGGCAGACCGCACTGGTGCAGCCGCAGCTGCGGCCCGACGACGATGACGCTACGACCGGAGTAGTCGACGCGCTTGCCGAGCAGGTTCTGGCGGAAGCGCCCCTGCTTGCCCTTGAGCATGTCGGAGAGCGACTTCAGCGGCCGGTTGCCCGGGCCGGTGACCGCGCGGCCACGACGGCCGTTGTCGAAGAGGTTGTCGACGGCCTCCTGCAGCATCCGCTTCTCGTTGTTGACGATGATCTCGGGGGCACCGAGGTCGAGCAGCCGCTTGAGGCGGTTGTTGCGGTTGATGACGCGGCGGTACAGGTCGTTCAGGTCGGAGGTGGCGAAGCGGCCACCGTCGAGCTGGACCATCGGGCGCAGGTCCGGCGGGATCACCGGGATCGCGTCGAGCACCATGCCCGCGGGCTGGTTGTCCGTGGACAGGAAGGCGGTGACGACCTTGAGGCGCTTGAGGGCACGGGTCTTCTTCTGGCCCTTGCCGGTCGCGATGACCTCGCGCAGCTTCTCGGCCTCGGCGTCGAGGTCGAAGGTCTCCAGCCGCTTCTGGATCGCGGCCGCGCCCATGCCGCCCTCGAAGTAGAGGCCGAAGCGCGTGCGCATCTCGCGGTAGAGCGACTCGTCGCCCTCGAGGTCCTGGACCTTGAGGTTCTTGAAGCGGTCCCAGACCTGGTCCAGCCGCTCGACCTGCTGGTCGGCGCGCTTGCGGATCTGGTTCATCTCGCGCTCGGCGGAGTCACGCACCTTGCGCTTGGCGTCGGACTTCGCGCCCTCCTCCTCGAGCTCGGCGACGTCCTTCTCGAGCTTCTGGGCGCGGGTCTCGACGTCGGCGTCGCGACGGTTCTCCAGCTCCTTCTTCTCGGCCTCGATCTGGGCCTCGAGGGAGGGCAGGTCGGTGTGCCGCTGGTCCTCGTCGACGCTGGTGATCATGTAGGCCGCGAAGTAGATGACCTTCTCCAGGTCCTTCGGGGCCAGGTCCAGCAGGTAACCCAACCGGCTGGGCACGCCCTTGAAGTACCAGATGTGGGTCACGGGCGCGGCGAGCTCGATGTGGCCCATCCGCTCACGCCGCACGCCGGCGCGGGTGACCTCGACGCCGCAGCGCTCGCAGATGATGCCCTTGAAGCGGACGCGCTTGTACTTGCCGCAGGAGCACTCCCAGTCCCGGGTGGGGCCGAAGATGCGCTCGCAGAAGAGGCCCTCCTTCTCCGGCTTCAGGGTGCGGTAGTTGATGGTTTCGGGCTTCTTGACCTCGCCGTGGCTCCAGTTGCGGATCCCGTCCGCGGTGGCCAGGCCGATGCGCAACTCGTCGAAGAAGTTGACGTCCAGCACGGTGTGCTTCCTTCTCTCGTTCTCGAGGGTGACTCGATAAGTTCTGTGGCCCGTCGCCTCCGCGAAGGGAGGGTGTGCGGGCGTGTCGAGGGGGCCGGGGATGGGGGTCGCCCGCCGGGGCGGGTGACCCCGCGACGACTAGACCTCCTCGACCGAGCTGGGCTCGCGACGGGACAGGTCGATGCCGAGCTCCTCCGCGGCGCGGAAGACCTCGTCCTCGCTGTCGCGCATCTCGATCGTGCCCCCCTCGGAGTTGAGCACCTCCACGTTCAGGCAGAGGGACTGCATCTCCTTGATGAGCACCTTGAAGGACTCGGGGATGCCCGGCTCCGGGATGTTGTCGCCCTTGACGATGGCCTCGTAGACCTTGACGCGACCGGTCACGTCGTCGGACTTGATCGTCAGCAGCTCCTGCAGCGCGTAGGAGGCGCCGTAGGCCTCCAGGGCCCAGACCTCCATCTCGCCGAAGCGCTGACCACCGAACTGGGCCTTACCACCCAGCGGCTGCTGGGTGATCATCGAGTACGGCCCCGTGCTGCGCGCGTGGATCTTGTCGTCCACGAGGTGGTGCAGCTTGAGGATGTACATGTAGCCGACCGAGACCGGGTCCGGGTAGGGGTCCCCGGTGCGGCCGTCGAAGAGGCTGGCCTTGCCGGAGCCGTCGATCAGGCGCTGGCCGTCACGCGTCGGCAGGGTCGAGTCGAGCAGACCGGTGATCTCCTCCTCCTCGGCACCGTCGAAGACCGGGCTGGCCACGCGGGTGTCGGCCGGGGCCTCGCGGGCGTCCTGCGGGATCATCGCGGCCCAGTCGGGGTCGCCCTCGATCTTCCACCCGCGGCTGGCAGCCCAACCCAGGTGCAGCTCGAGGATCTGGCCGATGTTCATCCGGCCGGGGACACCGAGCGGGTTGAGCACGACGTCGACCGGGGTGCCGTCCTCGAGGAAGGGCATGTCCTCGACCGGGAGGATCTTGGAGATGACGCCCTTGTTGCCGTGGCGGCCGGCGAGCTTGTCACCGTCGGTGATCTTGCGCTTGTTGGCGACGTAGACCCGCACGAGCTGGTTCACGCCCGGGGGCAGCTCGTCGCCCTCGTCCTTGTCGAAGACCTTGACGCCGATGACCGTGCCGGTCTCGCCGTGCGGGACCTTCATGGAGGTGTCGCGGACCTCCCGCGCCTTCTCGCCGAAGATCGCGCGCAGCAGCCGCTCCTCCGGGGTCAGCTCGGTCTCCCCCTTCGGGGTCACCTTGCCGACGAGCAGGTCGCCGTCGCGGACCTCGGCACCGATGCGGATGATGCCGCGCTCGTCGAGGTCGGCGAGGACGTCCTCGGAGACGTTCGGGATGTCCCGGGTGA
>Ga0079226_10004084_pt1 | contig 11147 bp, 12 predicted proteins | sample Poulit2014_FD_76345 | JGI IMG/M metagenome (GOLD analysis project Ga0079226, IMG submission 76345) | Agricultural soil microbial communities from Georgia to study Nitrogen management - Poultry litter 2014 | ecosystem: Environmental > Terrestrial > Soil > Agricultural land | place: USA: Georgia...
CATCGGCCGGTCGCAAGGCGCTGTCTTTGTGTGCGGCGATGTGGTCGGTCTTGTCGCTCTTGATCTCGTACTGCGGATCGTCCGGGGACGCGCGTCGGGTGTGGCCCTTGTAGTCGAAGTCCTTCGTGTGCACCTTTGTCACCGTGCCCGAGACACGTCCGGCCTCCGAGTTCCACGTCACATGATCACCGACACCGAACCGAGCAGACATGGCAACCCCCTCCGTGATCAATTCTGTCAGCTTCTCGGCTCCGAAGGGCCGAACTTGCAGCTCTGGCTGTACTGACCTGAGGGGTCGGGCACGCGGAAGGGTCGCCAACGGCGGTGTGGAACCGGTGGTGACTTGTCGTGGTGCAGTCACCCCACCAACACCTCCCGCCGCTCGACGAGCAGGGCTCACGGCGGAAACGGTGCAGCGGTTCCCTCCGGGGCCGGGCTTTCCGGTACCGGACCCGCGGCCCAGTGGCGCCCTTGCACCGAGAGATCGCTGAGCATGGTGGCCACCTGCTCAGCCGTGTATCCGGTGGTGCCTTGGAGCCACCACACCAGCGTCCCGATCAGCTCGCCCGCCCACGCACGTGCGACGAGCTCCACAGGGATGCGGGGGGTGTGGCCGGATTGCTGCGCACGTGCGCGAAACAGCGCCTCGGCTTCTTCGCTGGTGCGTTCGTAGAACTCGCGCAACGGTCGGCCGTCGCCGGCGCCTTGGAGGATCACCCGGTAAACCGCTGTGTTGTTCTCGACGTGCGCGAAGATGCTGCGCAAAGGGTGACCGGTGAATCCGTCGGGGTGCCGGGCCTCGTGATCGGCCATCCACGCGGTCCTGTCCTCGGTGAGTGAGTGGACGATGTCGACGAGGACGTCCTCCTTGGTCCGGTAGTGGGCGTAGAAGGTCGCTCTCGCCACATCCGCCCGGCGCAGGATGTCCTCGACGGTGAGCGAACCGAAGCGTTGTTCGGCGCACAGTTCGACGAGCGCCTCGCGGATGGCCCGGCGAGTACGGCGTACTCGCCGGTCGCCTCCGGGTCGCGCCGGCATGATGCGGCTCCTTCCCATCGGTCTTCGATTCGGCGTTTCGGCTTCATGCACTTCAGCCGCCCTGAGGCGGCCGGTGCCGAGTCCACACGGCTGCATTGCCACAGATCCAGCGAGTGAGCGCATACGGAACGGCCCGGCTCGCAGCAGAGACGGATTGACGGTCGATATCCTCCCATTCTACGGGAATGAACAAACTGTTCATAAGCGAACAAACAATTCGAAATGGGGTCACCTGTGGAGATCGCTGCAGACGGTTCTTCGACCACGGCGGTGCCGACCGAACGTTTCATCGCCGAAGGAGCGGCGTTGCTGCCGGAGCTCGTGACGCTTCGGCGGTCGATCCACGCCGAACCCGAGGTGGGCCTGCAGCTGCCGGAGACGCAGCGGAAGGTGCTTGCGGCGCTCGACCTCCCCGACCTGGAACAGCGCTGAGTTCGGTGGTCGCGGTCCTTCGAGGTGCTCGTCCGGGGTCGACCGTGCTGCTGCGCGCCGACATGGACGCCCTGCCGCTGCAGGAGGCGACCTCCGTACCCTTCCGGTCGACCAACGGCGCCATGCACGCCTGCGGCCACGACCTGCACACGGCCGGGCTCGTGGGGGCCGCCCACCTGTTGCACGCACACCGCGACGATCTCGCAGGCGATGTCGTGTTCATGTTCCAACCCGGAGAAGAAGGTTTCGGCGGAGCTCCGCTCATGCTGGAGGAAGGCGTACTCGACGTGACGGGCGAACGCCCGGTCGCCGCCTACGCCGCCCATGTGGGGCCCGGCCCGCGCGGCACCTTCCTCACCAGGACCGGCACGGTCACCGCGAGTTCGACCACGTTCGCCGTCGAGGTGAACGGACGCGGGGGCCATGGCTCACGGCCGCACGAAACCTTGGACCCGTTGCCGGTGCCGGCCGAGATCGTCCTGGGATTGCAAACTTTCACCACCCGCCGGTTCGACGCCTTCGACCCGGTGGTGCTGTCGGTGACCAACCTCGCCGCGGGAACGGGCGCCGACAACATCATCCCCAGCTCCGCCCGTCTGAGCGGGACCGTGCGAACCACGTCCCCCAAGCGCTGGCCAAGGTCGAGGCGGAGCTGCCTGCGGTCGCGACCGGGATCGCTGAAGCGCACGCGGTCACCGCGACCACCGAGATCACCACCGGCTATCCGAGTGTCGTCAACGACCCGACGACCACCGGAGCCGCTCCGGAAGTCCTGCGCGAGGCGTTCGGAACCCGGGTCGCCGAGGCCCCACGCCCGACCATGGGGGCCGAGGACTTCTCCTATGTCGCCCAGGAGGTGCCGGCCACGATGCTGATGTTGTTGGCGAGCCCACCCGACCTCGACGGAGATCCCGCGCCGAACCACTCTCAGCACGCCGTGTTCGACGACGCCGTCCTCGGCGACCAGGCTGCCGCGCCGGCACTCCTCGCCGCGCGGACCCTCACAGCGCACGCACCCGCAGCCGGCTGATGCTCCTGGGCGCTCCGAGGAGGTGACCGCCTCCCCGGCCTCGGAAGCGCCTTCGCCAGGTTTACGGCGTCTCCATCGACTCCAGGAGCTTCGCGATTCCGTTGCGCTGGATCTCCGATGTTCCGGTGAGTACGCGGAACATGCGCACCTTGCGCCAGAGGTACTCCACCTCGCTGTCCTGCACCATGCCGTCCTTGCCGTGGATCTGCACGGCCTCGTCGAGGATGCGGAACGCGGTCTCGGCCACGAACAGCTTGGCCATGAACGCCTCCATCGGCACCCGGGTGCCCCGGTCGTAGGCGGCGAGCGCTGTGTAGGTCATCGAGCGCGCCGCGTAGTATTCGGTGGCCATGTCGGCAATTCTGTGCCGTATCGCCTGCATGCCGATCAGTGGGCCTCCGGAGACGACCCGGGTTTTTGCCCGGTGCAGGGTCAGGCCGATCGCGCGGCGGGCCATGCCGAGCAGGGTGGGGCAGTGCAGCAGCCGGTTCGCGGTCACCCGGCCGAGCCCGATCCGCATGCCTTTGCCTTCGGCGCCGAGCAGGTTCGCTGCGGGAACGTAGCAGTCGGACAGTACGATGTCGGCTTCGACGTTCTCCCCCGACATGGGAATGGCGCCCTCCTCGACGCGGCAGCCGGGGCTGTCCAGGTCCACGATGAACGCCGAGAAGGACTTCTCATCGTCCTCGGCCATGGCGGCCACGACGATGGCGAAGTCGGCGAAGGTGCCCGCAGTGCTGAAGACCTTGTGTCCGGTGAGCCGATAGCCGTCGCCGTCACGCTCGGCGGTGGTGTCCATCGCAAAGACGTTGGACCCGGCGTCCGCCTCGGTCAGCGAGAAGCAGCAGGCCCGCTCGCCGCGCACCACCGGAAGGAAGTACTCGTCGAGCTGTTGGGTGGTGGCATGGCGGTAGACGTCGCCGGCGCGCAGCGGCCCACCCATCTCGCCGAGCACGCTGTGGCCGAGGATGCGACCACCGGCCCCGATCTCCTCCTTGAGTGCCCCCAACCGGCCGGCCGTGAGGCCCTGCCCCCCGTACTCGGGCGGCAAGTGGATACCGTAGAAGCCGAGTTCCCTGCTGCGCTTCCAGACCGGTTCCAGCATGGCGCGGGTGAGAGGTGTTCGCCGGTCGATGCCGTGCTCACGTTCGTAGTCGGCGAGCTCGCCGGACAGGTAGGTGCGCAGCCGCTGTACGAGTGTGTCCAGCGTGGGGTCTTCCGTATAGGCCGGTTGCAGCGAGAAGCTCATCAGCCCACCTTCCTCTCGGTCCCGGCCCAGTACGGGGCGCGCACGGCCTTGCGGTCGACCTTGCCGTTGCGGTTGTGGGGCAGGGAGGGCACGAACTCCACCGACCGCGGTTTCTTGAACCGGTCGAGGCGTTCGGCGCAGAAGGTGATGAGCTCCTCCGCGGACACCTCACCATGAGGTACCACGACCGCCGTGACCGCTTCTCCCCAGTGCTGGTCGGGGACACCCACCACGCACGCCTCACGGACCGCGGGATGCTCGTAGAGCGCGGCCTCGACCTCCATGGAGTAGATGTTGAAACCGCCGGAGATGATCATGTCCTTCTTCCGGTCGACGATGAACAGGTAGCCGTCCTCCCGCATCCACCCCAGGTCGCCGGTGTGCACCCAGCCGCCCTTGAACGTCTCCGCGGACAGTTCGGGCTCCTTCCAGTACTCGAAGACGCAATCGGGGCCACGGACGATCACCTCGCCGACCTGCCGTGGCGGTAGCTCGGCCCCTTCCTCGTCGACGACGCGGATCTCGCTGTCGTAGACGGCGCGGCCGCAGGAGGTCAGCAGCTCGGGGTCGTTGGTGATGGCGTCCGCGATCTGCTGGCTGCTCAGGCCCGCGACCACGCTCGTGGTCTCGCCGAGCCCGTAGCCTTGGGCGACGATCGGCCCGAACACCTCGACCGCCTGCCGCAGCCGTTGTGGGGAGATCGGCGCGCCGCCGACCCGAAGACTCGTGAGGCTGGACAGGTCGCGTTCGGTGATTCCCGGGTGGTTGAGCGCCATGTTGAGCATGGCCGGAACCATGAATGTGGCGGTGATGCGTTCGCGCTCGACGGTGTCGAGGAACGCCTCGACGTCCCAGGCGGGCAGGATGTGTGCGGTTGCGCCGCCGAAGACTCCGGCGAGCAGGTTCATTCCCCCGGCGTGCGTGATGGGCCCGCAAGCCAGGTATCGGGCGCCGGGGTGGGGGCGGGAGTCGTCGGTCATCAGCTGCTTGCGCATGTTGGCCCGCCGGTTGCCGAAGGTCTGTGTGGCGGCCTTGAGTGCGCCGGTGGATCCGGAGGTGAAGTTCAGCACGCACGGATCGTCCTCGCCGACCTCGACGCCGACCGGTCCGGCTTCACCTTCCGCGAGCAGTTCACGGTAGGTCTGTGCACCGGAGAGGCCTGCATCGTCGAAAACGATGGGTAGGCAGTCGACGCCTGCCGCGTCCATCGCGGCGGACGCGTCGACGCCGTGGGCGGCGTCGAAGAACAGGGCCCGCACCGATGCGTAGTCCAGGATGTGCTCGACCTCGCCCCGCCCGAGCCGCGCATTGATCGGGGCGCGCAGCAATCCGGCCTTGTACAGGGCGAACTCCACCACGACGAGCTCGCCCCGGTTCCACGCGACGGTCGCCACGGTGTCTCCCGGCTGCAGCCCCCGGCTCGTGAGCGCCGATGCGAGCCGGTTGGCCTCCTCCTCCAGTCCGCGAAAGGTCCACGTGCGGTCGGTGCAGACCACTGCTGGTTCGTCCGGCCAGTACATGGCGCTGCGGGTGAGGTAGTTGCCGAGATTCATCGATCAACTCCGTTTCATACACTTTGTTCGTTAATGAACATTTTGTCTGTCGGTGGGTGGGGCGTCAAGACCGCTGCGGGAGACGGCCGTGAAACAGAAAGGGAAAGGGCGGACCGGCGTACGCGACGCTTGATCGCGGGACCGGGCGGGCCTGCGCAGCAGGTTCCGTGCAACAGCTACGGCGTGACGATCGGGAAATCACGCCGCGGCCTGTCCAACAGGCCGAGCAGGCGGTCGAGCAATCCGGCGTCCCCCTCGGTCCGCAGCTCGTGTGTTCGGCGGCCACCGAGCACTGCCGGCAACTGGGCCCTGGTCAGCGTGAGGGTCAGATCGGCGACCTCGCGGCTCGGCCGGGTCCGCACGAGGACACCGTTGGCCAGGCGGAGCCGGATCGTGCGGCCGAGATCGGTGAGGCGCCAGTCGATGACGAACCGTTCCTGCCACGCCCTGGGGCCGTTGAGACGGACCGCCAAGCCGTCGAAGAACTGCTCCGCGGTCAACGCCGTCGTGAGTGTTGCATCCGATCCGCCGCGGTGTCGCTCCGCCTTGGGGACATCGCCGCGCAACTCAGCGGCCCCCTGAAGGTAGAAGTTGCGCCAAGGCCCGTTCTCCGCGCCGAAGCCGAGACGTTCATAGACCCCGGCGAGTTGCTCCCGGGCCTGCCGGTTACGAGAGTCGGCGAAGACGACATGGTTGAGCAGGGTCGCTGCGAACCGCAGGTCGCCCCGGTCGGCGTAGGAGCGAGCCTTGTCCTGGACCGTGGACGCACCGCCCATGCACTCGACGTACCGAACGGCCGACTCGGCGGGCGGATGCTCCCAGAGGTGGGCGGGGTTCCCGTCGAACCAACCCATGTAGAGCTGATAGATCGCCTTGACGTTGTGACTCACCGAGCCGTAGTAGCCCTTGGTGTGCCATGCCTTTTCCAGACGCGGCGGCAGCTCGATCATCTCGGCGATCTCGATGCCGGTGTGACCCTGATTGATCAGGCGCAACGTCTGATCGTGCAGGTAGGCGTAGAGGTCGCGCTGCTCGGTGAGGAACCTCGTGAGCTCGACCCGGCCGAAGGTCGGCCAGTGGTGCGAGGCGAACAGGGTGTCGGCGCGGTCGGCGAACAGTTCGATGGCCTCGGTGAGGTAGTCCGCCCACGTGCGCGGGTCACGTACCGGGGCGCCGCGCAGGGTGAGCAGATTGTGCAGGTTGTGCGTGGCGTTCTCCGCCATGCACAGCACCCGACGGTCGGTCAGTAGGAAGTTCATCTCGGCGGGAGCCTCGGTGCCCGGGGTGAGCTGGAAGAGGAACCGCACACCGTCGAGCGTCTCCTCCTGCCCGGTGTGAGTGACGTCGTGGGTGGGCGGCAGCAGCGAGACCGTGCCCGTCGAGGTGGTCTGCCCGAGTCCGCATCCGACCTGGCCTCGGGGCCCCTTCGGCAATGCGGAGCCGTACATGAGGATCGAGCGACGTGCCATCGCCGGGCCGGCATGGACGTTCTCGCTGACCGCATGCTCCAGGAAACCGGCGGGTGCGAGGATCGGGACGTCGGTATCGCGGCCGACCACGCCAAGGACGCCGCCGAAGTGATCCACGTGGCTGTGGGTGTAGAGGACCGCGGTCACCGGCCGGTCGCCGCGGTGCTCTCGGTAGAGCGAAAGAGCCGCGGCGGCGGTCTCGGTCGAGAGCAGCGGGTCGACGACGATGACGCCGGAGTCACCCTCGATGAACGAGATGTTCGACAGGTCGAGGCCGCGGACCTGGTAGACGCCGGGTGTGACCTCGAAGAGTCCCTGCTTGGCGGTCAGGCGCGACTGGCGCCACAGACTTGCGTTCACGGTCTTCGGGCGCTCGCCGTCGAGAAACGCGTAGGCGTCGCCGTTCCAGACTTCGCGTCCGTCCGCGGCGTGCACGCTCCCGGAGGGGAGTGCGCCGATGAAGCCGCGCTCGGCGGCCTCGAAGTCATCCATGGCCGACATGGTCATCCTTTCTTGTTGCGGGCGTTGTCGAGTACACGTTGGGCATCGCGTCCGAACGTCCAACGTGCGGCGATCAGAGGCAGACCGGCGAGGGCCATCGGCACGGTGAGTACGAGGAACGCGGTGACCAGGGAGCCGCTGTAGTCGGAGACGGCACCCGTGGCCATCGGCCCGAAGGCCGCCCCGATGGTGAGCAGCAGCTGCGGGAACGCAAATCCCAGGCCTCGCGATTCGGCTCCGACCACGTCGGCGATGCTGGCGAAGTTGTTCGGAATCGCCATGGACATCAGCATCACGGCGACCAGTAGGCCGGCGGCAAAAGCCGGAAGGGCTTGCTGGAACAGTGCGAACATGAGGATCAGGGCTCCCGTGGTCACCCCGATCCCGGCGACGGCCATGCGGCCGCCCCGGAAGGCAGTGTCGGCCCGGTGCCCCAGCCACGAGCCGAACACCGTGCCGAGAAGGACTCCGGAGATGGTGACGGTTCCGGTGACCGTGCCGGCGACTCCGGCACCGGTGTCGAAGGTCCGGTAGATCATGCTGGGCATCCAGAAGAAGATCCCCTGCAGGCCGAGGGTCAGCAGACAGATGCCCACCGCGACCAGAACCAGCGTGGGTGTGGTGAGGACTTGCCGTAGCTGCATGCCGAACCGGAGTGGGACGCGCACCGTCGGCGCCGTGCTGGGGGTGTCGTGGTCGGGCGGCTCCGCCTCCTCGGCGTCGCGGCTCGGTGGCTCCGCCTCCTTGGCGTCCAGGGCGCCGCGGGCCGGTTCGCGCAGCCACCAACACAGCAGTCCGATGAGCAGCCCGGGAATCGCCATGAAGAGGAAGACTGCACGCCAGCCGAACGCCTCCCCGATGAGGCCCGCGAGCACGGCCCCGAAACCGCCGAGGTATTCGGTCACCCGTGTCCAGCCGTAGACCTTGGGGCGCGTCCGCATCGGGTAGTAGTCGGCGATCAGGCTCCCGGTTGCCGGGTTGTCGATCTCCTGGGCCGCGGACAGCAGCACCCTCAGGGCGTAGAACATGACGAATCCGGTGGCCAGGCCGGAGCCGAGCGTGACCAGAGCCCAGCACATCACGACAACACCGATGATGCGGGTTCGCGGGTAGCGGTCGGTCAGATATCCGGCGGGCAGGACGACCAGCACCGACGCCACGGCCCCCGCTGTCGTGATGGAGCCGGCGGCAGTGTCGCTGAACCCCCAGTCGGCCTGGATCAGCGGCAGGGCTCCGCTCATCAGCTGGTGTTCCACCCGATCGACCAGTCCGACCAGGAACAGCACGACGAACGGTGCCCAGCCGTGGGGAGCGGTCGGCTTTGCCTTCGTGGACGCTCGAAGCTCGCCCAGCATGGCACCTCCAGACTAGAATGAATTCTAGAATAAGTTCTAAGATTGCAGAGTTGCACAGGTCACAGGAGTCGTCCAGGTGGCAGGTGTCACATCCGCATAACGACGTTTCAGGGGTGCGGACGTGTCAATAAGCTGACGGTGGGGTCGGCTGGGTGCCGACTGTTCCTGGTAGGAGGTCACGGTGGTGCGCAAGGCGAGAGGTCCCGGCGCCTGGCAATGGAGTCGTACTGTCGAGACGCGCGAGGTATTTCTCGATGCGGCCCGCGAGGTCTTCGACGAGAAGGGCTTCACCGAGGCCTCCGTGGCCGACGTGGTGGAACGAACGGGCCTCAGCGTCGGCAGCCTCTACCACCACTTCGGTGCCAAGGGCGAACTCTTCCTCGCGCTGTACGAACGGCACCATGCCGAGCAGGAGGAACACGCCTCCCGCGCCGTGACCGAAACCCAGGCACAGGGCGAGGAGAGCCGGTTGGAGCTGTTCCTCGCCGGAACACGGGCCTACCTGGACGGCGCATGGCAGCGTCGTGATCTGATGCGGCTCTTCAGGGAGGGCGACACGCCCCCGGGGTTCGAGGGGGCCCGACATGCCCGGATCCGCGCATGGATCTGGCGAAGTGCGGCCCTGCTGAACACCACTGACGACGTCCTGGGGCGTCTCACTGTTTCCACCCTCACCTCCCTGATCAGCGAGGCCGCCAGGGAAGTCGCAGCCGGTGAGGACAGGAAGGCCAAGGACGCGGTCGTCGAGGCGACGGAGGACCTCATCCGTCGGCTGGTTTCCTTCTCCTCGAACTGAACACGCGTGGTCGTTGCCGTGAACCCCAAGTGCCCATCGCGTCTCCGAAAGAAAGTCAGGAGCGCCGAAGACAACCACGAACGGAGCGATCGGCCCCCGGCCCGGGTTCCAGGGCATTCGTCCGAACGGCCCTGATCGGGTGCCGACCACTTCGGTCCCGGCTGTACGTGAGTGCTCCGACCGGGGACGAAAACACCCACGGCAGGCGGTGTACATCCCGACGTAAACATTGTTGATCTGCGGCTCCCTGTTGAGAGCACCCATGATCGACATGGTGCGGGCAGGTGGGACGTCCTCCTCGTCCTTGCCGGGGAAGGGTCCACATCAGCTGCCAACAAAAGAATGCGAGCCCGAACGTGCACCAAAAGTTCGACGGCCTGTCCGATGACTACGACCTGTACCGGCCCCGATACCCCGACGATTTCTTCACGACCATCGCGGCGAGACTTACGCAGTTCACGGAAGTGACGGTGGTCGACACCGGTGCGGGAACCGGGATCGCCCTGGAGGGGTTGATGCCGGCCCTGGACGGCTCCACCCGCTACCTCGCGGTGGACGTGTCCCAGGGCATGGTCGACAAAGGTCGGGAAAAGTTCCCGGACGTGGAGTGGACGGTCGATGGAGCGGAGGAGTACCTGGAGGGACTTTCCCAGCAGGTGCAGCTCGTGGTCGCTGCACAGGCCTACCAGTGGATGGACCGGAAGCGTTACGTGGCCGCCGCCCACACGGTACTGGCACCGGGTGGCCTGTTGGCGGTCATGCAGAACAACCGGGACCACACCGCCAGTGTGTTCCTCGACGCCTACGAGTCCCTGTTGGAAGCACACAGCCCGGGTTACGGCCGTGGGTACCGCGACTTCGACATCGAAGCGGAGATCGCGACCAAGTTCGAACCTTCCGGGGGCCGGGTGGACACGCATGTGGCGCGTTGGGCCCGTGCGGTGCGGGTGGAGGACTTCGTTCGCATGTCCTCCTCCTCGACCCAGGTCCAACGGGCCATTGTCGAAGAAGGTGAGGGTTTCCTCGACCTGGTACGCGATCTGTGTACGGAGCACGCGCGGGACGGGTCGCTGGAGGTTGCCTATGTCTCGGAATTGTTCCTGGGAACCCGTGGCTGAGGCAGGGCACGTGCGCCCGTACTCGGACCTGTGGTCACGGTCCGGCCGGTCCTGCTCAAGGCACACCTTCGGCTGTGATCGCATCACTGGTTGCGGGTGTGGACTTCCTCAGCCGGTGGCGGGGTAGGTGACGACGCCGTGGGGGTCGACGACGGCACCAGGACTCGACTGAGCCGCATCGACGACCGCCTCGACATGGGATCCCTGGAGCAGTTCGGTGAACTCGGTGAGTGTCCGTCGGGAGTGCCCGACGGTGAAGAAGGGTTCACTCATCGGCCGGTTGCAAGGCGCTGTCTTTGTGTGCGGCGATGTGGTCGGTCTTGTCGCTCTTGATCTCGTACTGCGGATCGTCCGGGGACGCGCGTCGGGTGTGGCCCTTGTAGTCGAAGTCCTTTGTGTGCACCTTTGTCACCGTGCCCGAGACACGTCCGGCCTCCGAGTTCCACGTCACATGATCACCGACACCGAACCGAGCAGACATGTCGCCCCCTTTCGTGGTCGGACCATTGAACCATTCTGGCCTGCAAAAACATCGGAGCACAGCTGTTCCACACCGTCCGGTGGGTGGTGGACGGCTTCCTGATCTCCGTACCGGATGGGAAAAGA
>Ga0079226_10004085_pt1 | contig 11143 bp, 11 predicted proteins | sample Poulit2014_FD_76345 | JGI IMG/M metagenome (GOLD analysis project Ga0079226, IMG submission 76345) | Agricultural soil microbial communities from Georgia to study Nitrogen management - Poultry litter 2014 | ecosystem: Environmental > Terrestrial > Soil > Agricultural land | place: USA: Georgia...
AATGAGAAGTTTTCGTTGTAAAGCGGTCAATAAAACCACGTTCATAAGCGTTTAATAAGTTTGCTTTTCTTGACTCCATAACATCCCTCTTGATCTGTTGATATTACTTTTATTATATGGAAGCCATATCTATAAAGGAAGATCTATATAAATAAAAGTCTAATAATTTTCATTCGTTTCAAATATTCATAAATAAATATTTTCCCTACTTTCTTTGACACACTTTAAGATTTCTGATAATTCTATATATTAATAGAATTTACCTTTCCTCCGTGCTATTATGAACTAAATACTTCATATAGTAATAAAGGGGAAAATCAAAATGATAAGACTCGACACATTTGTTGCTAATGAGCTTGGAATATCACTAAACCACTACATCTAAAACTCCATCAGCGTTTTCAAATACAACATCCCTGAAATAAATGATTACATAAATAAAAAATGTATCAACAATCCATTAATCTCTATCGATGAAGATAAAATCCCACTCTCCGTTCTCGCACACCAGCAGCAGGATAGTTCTTCCAACGTATTCACAGAGTTATTTACACATTTTAACTGTTCTCTCAATGAGCGCGAAAAATTCATCATGACTCACATTCTTTATTCATTGAATTCTTCTGGTTTTTTAGAAGCGCATCCAAACACTATTGCTCTTATGACAGATTCTTCTACTGAAGAAGTCCTATCATTAATCAGAAAATTAAAAGCATATGATAACAATAAAGGTATTGGCTGCAGTAACGTTTTTGAATTTTTGGAGTTCCAGTTGAAGCAGCAGAATATTTACAATGAACGATTGTTCCCGACTTTCATCACACATCTTGAAGAAATTAAATTCAGAAATTTTAAGTTTCTGGACAATATCGATATTGATGAACAGGATTTTACGGGCTATATCGATTTGATTACCGAATTCTGTACTCTATCGCCTATCATCAGTGATGAGTCTCATTATCTCGAACCTGATGCTGTCATATCATTAAACGAGAATAATGGTTTCAATATTACAATTAACGACTATTTATCCGACAGTATCGTGTTTGAACCTTTGGATCTCGAATCAACCGATAAAAACTTTAAGAAAGAAATTGAGAAATATCAGCAGGATTATGAAGAATTAGCATCGATTTTAAATGCCAGAAAGATGTATTTAACGAGTGTTCTGACGATTATCATCAATAAACAGAGAGAGTATCTGTTGGGTAAGTCCGAATTTTTAAATCCACTGGATCAAAACGATTTGGCTGATATTACAACCTTAAGCCCGGCGACCATCAGCAGACTGCTCGCCAATAAATTCGTCAACACACCTATAGGTACGCTGCCAATTAAAGCTTTGCTGTCGAAAAAGTGCAGTGAGAATACATCTGTCAGCTACGCGATGTACTTAATTAGAAATCTATCTGATTTTGAAACGATGTCCGACAGTAAAATATCTAAGAAACTGTATGAGTTCGGTGTCACTCTCTCCAGACGAACCGTCAATAAATATAAAAATCAGATTTTAAATCAAATTTAAAAGGAGCAACTGAATTGGATGCTCCTTTTTGCTGTAAATCTAATCTAATTTTTCCATTAGTGATTTCAGCTTGTTCACTTCTTCATCCGTCAGTCCCAGTCTTGGTTTTCTTGATGGTACACCATTTAATCCTTTAAGGTCCATCGCTTTTTTAACGATTTGCACGTATTTACCAGCTTTAACGAGTTCATACAGTTTCGCTGCACTGTTCGGTGCAAGGTTTGCTGTAACAGAAACCCACCCTGTCGCACCCTGCACGAATGATTCGTATGTCAGGTCATCGGAATCACAGAACATTACAAGCTCTGTGTTATTAATGATCATTCTTACTTTACGGATACCCTCGCTTGATTCTTTAATATATTCCACTTTGTCGAGTTCTTGATCAATTTTATAAATCGTTTCATTCTCAGGGTTGATGTTGACCGTTAACGGTTTATTATACATCATGATTGGCTTCGTCACCTGATCATTCATATTTTTACTGCTGAAACGCTTCTTCCGTCGGTGTCTGATAGAAAGAGTTAATAAGCAATAGTCCATCAATATCGTTTTCTTCCGCATGTTTAGCGTATTTAATAATTTTATCGGTGCGTTCATCCGCGATACCGACCAACAGCTGCGTCTCTGTAGCTTTCACCATTGGAGCAACGATTTCTATAGGCACTGCTGTGGCCGGTAAAGCGAAACCACTGTATAGCATCATATTGAAACTCTTCCCTAAACGTGGTATGAGGGCTATGGGACTACCGTTTTCCATTAAGGAAAGAGTCTTCCTTATCAACGGCGAAGAAAAAGTTAAATCTGTCACAGTTCAGAAGGCCAATTCTTCCGGTAATTTGTTTAAAAATACTGAACAGGAAATCCACTGCGATTTCGTATGTATTTCGGACGGCCTCGCTCCGCCCAGTGAAGTCGGTTCACTGCTTAATTTAAAACATATCTATTCGCAGAGACTCGGCGGATATGTGCTGCTTCACAGCCAAATGATGGAGACAGAACTTGATGGGTTATACGTCGCAGGCAATGTAATCGGTATAGAAAATGCCAAAGTTGCAATGCTGCAGGGCACACTTGCCGCATATAGAGTCCTCGGTGACCAAAACGATGCTATGCTGACATTGCGCGATATTAACCTTGAGAGAAAAAATGCTAAAGTGAAGTTTCATAAAGATTTTCTTCCCGCTAAAGAAAATGTTGAGCGACTTTGGAAAGAACATGCAGAATAAAATGTTTGTATAACTAGTAAACTCCCTCTGACTTTATTCATGTCAGAGGGAGTTTATCGGTTTATTTTATATTATAATTAATTCTTTAGTTGACGGTGTGAGCACTTCACAACCTGTCTCTGTAATGAGTAATACGTCCTCTACACGAGCACCGCCTACGCCTTTCACATAAATACCAGGTTCAACACAAATCGTCATGTCTTTTTGTAAAACTTTATCTTTCTGAACAGAAAACAGAGGTTTTTCATGGACCTCGAGTCCTATTCCATGACCTGAACCAGTACCTGATTGTTCATTGTAGCCTGTCTCAATAAGGTGCTTTCTCATGAGATGGTCTACTTCAGTGTCTTGCATACCCGGTTTGATGTTCGTTACACAGTTGTTAAGTGATTTCAGAACAATACTTTGAAGCTCCTTCATTTTAGCTGAAGGCTCCCCTAGAGAAACTGTTCTTGATATATCTGCCCAGTACCCGTCGAAACCGGCACCGAAGTCAATCGTAATCATTTCTCCTTGTTCAATTACTTTGTCAGTTGCCCTGCCATGTGGTAATGATGATCTTATTCCGGATGCTACAATCGGCGGAAACCCTGATGAAGAGCCACCCTGCTCTTTAATAAATCTCCCTAGTTCTTCAGCCACTCCCAACTCCGTCATACCCTCTTTGATAAATCCTGTAATATGAATATATGCATCATCGGTTATTCTCGAAGCTTCACGTATCTTCTTAATCTCATCTCCCGACTTAATCATTCTTATACCCTCGACAATGTCGTAAGTCGGGATTAATTCCCCTTCAAACATCTCATCCAGCCATTTATGGAGTCCGAAACTTAAGTGTCTTTCTTCGAAACCGAGCTTAAGAATATTTCTTTTATTAATCTGATTCGCAACTTCTTCATAAATCTTACCTTTATGACCAGTATGTCCGGCATGTAGTACAATTTCAAAATCCGTTTGCTGGCCTGCCTGCTCGAAATATCGATAGTCTGTTATAAGTATCTTTTCATCTGGTGTAATCAATACGACACCGTTACTACCTGTAAAACCTGACAGATATCTTATATTCCAAAGGCCGGTAACGATGATTGCTTCAATATTATTTGTTTCGAACTGTTTCACTAAATTTTCTACTTTATCCAAATTGAATTCTCCTCTAAATTTTATTTCGCTTATGGTTTAGAAAATAGATAATAACGTTGAAACTGATACAAGAACAATTCCTACAATTAAAATAATGAATGGAAAAGATTTATTACTTTTACTTTCGACAGTATATTGATTTTCAGTAGTTTGTTCATCAACAAATGATTCCATTTTTGAAGTGCGGTTTAAAAATATTTTAAAGATCCTGAACACTCCATCAAATACACCTTGCTCAATAATCCACAGAAAACCGCCAATTATAAACATAGTCAGTCCTAACATAAAAGTGAAATCCAGTATTACAATTGATATCTGTACACCGGGAAGCATGAACAACATCAGCAGCATAATAATACTTACCGGAATAGCCCATGCATTTTTTACTGCTGCATTCATAAGGCCAGCTCCTTTTTTGAATATTTTAATTAGTAATCAATTGAAAACTGCCCTTTCTTTTATAAAGTTCCAATTCTTCCTCTGTGCAAGATACAAAGTGGCCGGGTGAAACTTCTCTCAACGAACCTTCAACACCAGATTTATCCCAGGATACATCTTTAAATCTCTTACGGGTTCTTTCAGAACGCGGGTCCGCTACCGGTATTGCACCTAATAAAGATTGCGTATAGGGATGAAGCGGGTTATTATATAATTCTTCGCTCTTCGCTACTTCCACCAGACGACCTTGATACATGACACCTACTCTATCGCTAATATGTTTAACCATCGACAAATCATGTGCAATGAAAAGGTATGTCAGACCTTGATCATTCTGTAATTTTTTCAGTAAATTGATAATCTGTGCCTGGATTGAAACATCCAATGCTGAGATTGGTTCATCCGCAACGATAAAATCCGGTTCTACTGCAAGTGCTCTCGCGATTCCTATGCGTTGTCTCTGTCCACCGCTGAATTCATGCGGGTATCTCGTCGCATGGTTAGGATTCAATCCTACAGTTTTCAGCAGTTCTTCAACTTTTTTTCGTCTTTCTTTTTTATTCTTACATAAGCCATGAATATCCATCCCCTCAGCGATAATATCTGCTACAGTCCAGCGTGGATTGAGCGAAGAATATGGATCCTGAAAAATCATCTGCATCTGCTTATGAAGATCCAGTTTATTTTTCTTGGCAACACTCTCACCTTTAAAAAGAACATTACCTTCCGTCGGATTGTATAAGTTGACTAAAGTTCTGCCAGTGGTTGATTTACCGCAGCCAGATTCACCGACCAGGCCAAATGTTTCACCTTTATAGATTTCAAAACTAACACCGTCAACAGCTCTCACTTCATTCTTTTCCCCGGCTTTGAAATACAGTTTTAAATCTTCAACTTCCAATAATTTCTCATCGAATACTTTCTTTTCTTCTGTTTTCGTATCTTCTATAAAGGAATCTGTTATTTCATCCGCCTTTTCTTCTTTTACATTTCCTGCCTTATCATGTAAAAGCCACGTGGCTGCATAATGTGTGTCTGTTACTTTAAACATCGGTGGATTATAAATAAAATCGATTTTAAGCGGTGCTTTATTACGAATTGCAAATGCATCTCCTAAGGGCGGATGCATTAAGTTCGGAGGAGCACCTGGTATAGACAGCAGTTCCTCCTGCTTATCAGTCAAGTTCGGCATCGCCTTTAACAGTCCCTTTGTATAAGGATGTTTAGGATTATAAAATATTTCATCTACTGTACCGATTTCTACAATCTTGCCCGCATACATTACTGCAACTCTATCGGCAATATTTGCCACTACACCTAAATCATGAGTTATAAATATAATCGAGGTTCCTCGTTTTTTTTGAATATCTTTAAATAATTCAATAACCTGAGATTGTACTGTCACATCCAAAGCAGTCGTCGGCTCATCCGCGATCAATATTTCAGGATCACACGCCAGTGCCATAGCAATGACTACCCGCTGTTGCATCCCACCGGAAAAATGATGAGGGTATTGATTTATCTTCGTCGCCGGGTTGTGAATCCCTACCAGCTTCAGAAGTTCAATTGCTCTTTCTACAGCTTTTTTCTTAGAGATTTTATGATGTTCTAATATCCCCTCAATAATTTGGTTTTTGACTGTCATGGTCGGATTTAATGACGTCATCGGGTCTTGAAAAACAATTGATATTTCTGAACCTCTTAACTTTCTAAGTTTATTTTTATTAAAATTTAATATATTTTCACCGTTGTATAGTATGTGTTCTCCTTCAATTTTACCTGGTGGCTGTGGTATTAATCCCATGATACTTTTCGACATTACCGACTTTCCAGACCCTGACTCACCCACTATCGCAAGCGTCTCGCCTTTATGCAGGTCGAATGAAACATCTCTGACAGCCTGGACTACTCCGGCGTAAGTATCAAAGGAAACACTCAGATTTTTTACGGAAAGAATTTTTTCCAAAATTATCACCTTCTCATTTTAGGATCAAATGCATCTCTCAAGCCGTCACCCAGCAAGTTAAAACTGATCATAATCAAACTGATTATGATGGATGAGAATATTAACATGTGTGGATATATTTGTATTAAATCAAAACCGTCATTAACGATTGTACCGAGTGATGCAATTGGCGGCTGTAAGCCTAGTCCGATAAAACTTAGGAAAGCTTCTGTAAATATTGCAGAAGGAATCGTAAACATTGTCGTAATGATTATCGGGCCTATCGAATTTGGTATCAGATGACGCCATATTAATCTTCCATCTCCTGCACCGAGTGTTCTCGAAGCTAAGACAAACTCCTGACCTTTCAGTTTTAGTACTTGTCCTCTTATGATTCTCGCCATATTTACCCATCCGGTAATTACCATAGCTAATGTAATGGATACAATACCCGGCTGTAATATGAGAATCAGTAAAATAATTACAATAAGGTTGGGAATACCGATTAATACTTCAATAATACGCTGCATTACGTTATCGACTTTACCACCGTAATATGCCGATATGCTTCCATATGCGACTCCAATCAATAAGTCTAAAAGTGCTGCGAGAAAAGCAATATATAGTGAGATCTGAGTCCCTTGCCAGACTCTTGTCCAAATATCTCTACCTAGATTATCAGTACCAAACCAATAGTAGCCATCGACATTTTTCACTTCATACGCATCCTCACCGCTGATGGTATGCCCATCAAGACCAAGGTAAGATACATGTTCTAAAACAGGTACCTTTGGAGGCAAATTGCTGAGCTGCAAATTTTGTTCGTCGAAGCCATGTGAATTCATAAATGGCCCTGCAAGTGCCAGAAAAATAATTACGGTAATTAAAATAAGTCCAATAACCGCTCCTTTATTTTTCTTCAGTCTTTTCCAGGAATCGGTCCAGTAACTTACAGGTTCAGGTGAAATCTGTTCTGCATCTTTATCAAGCTGCTTTTCAATCTCAAACAGGTCATCAGTTAATTTTTGTTCTGGAATACTAATCGCGGTCACCTCCAGACAGTCGAATTCTAGGGTCAATAATTCCATAGAGAATATCGACAACAAATATTACAACGATAAATAACAAACTAAAAAATAATGTAACACCCATAATTACAGGATAATCATTAGTTAAAATAGAATTAACAAACTGCTCACCGAGCCCTGGCACACTGAATATCTGTTCAACTACAAGGGTTCCGGTCATCAGCGACACTGTTAAAGGACCAATGATTGTAATAATTGGTATCATAGCATTTCTTATACCGTGCTTTCTGATTACTTTCCAGCTGTTTAAACCTTTAGCTTGTGCGGTTCCAATATAGTCCTGCCCCAATACATCAAGCATTTCTGACCGCATATAACGAGCGATTGTGGCCATGACGAATGCTGCAAGAGAAATCGTAGGTAAAATCGAATATTCAAATCCTCCCCAAAATGCTACTGGCAGCCATTGCAGTCTGACACCAACCCAATACTGCAGCAGCCCTGCAAAAACAAAGTTGGGTATCGACAGACCGAGAACTGCGATAACCATTGCTGTATAGTCAATGATTGTATTGTGTTTAACAGCAGCAATAATACCCAGGATACTGCCGAGTAAAATCCCAACGCCCATTGCCTGGGCTCCGAGTATTGCTGAAACTCCGATTCTTTCTCCAATGATTGTAGTTACAGCACGCCCATCAAACTGAAAAGACACACCAAGTTCCCCAACGAATATATTCCCTAAATACTTGAAGTACTGGATTGCCAATGGTTCATCCAATCCATATCTCTCATTCAAAATACTCGCCTGTGCTTCGCTCAATCTCTCATCGTTAAATGGAGAACCCGGTAATGTCTGCATTAAAAAGAATGTGAGGGAAGCAATAAGGAGAAAAGTAAAAATCATATATCCCAATCTGTTTAGTATATATTTAGTCAATTCTGCACCTCCTAGATTCTATGGTTAATTTTTATTCTTCCATAGTTACCCACTGGAATGAGAATGTGTTATCCGGGTGTGCAACAAAGTTATTAACTGCAGGGTTTATCAATCTTGCATTAGCTGACTGGTATATTGGTGAAATAGCTGTTTCCTTTTCAATCAGAATACGCTCAGCTTCCTGCAAATCTTCAAATCTCTGATTTAAGTCACTGAAGTCTACTTGAGCATTCTTAACTAATGAATCATATTCTTCGTTAGCAAAATCTTGCCAGTTGTATGGTCCGTCAGATAAATGGACATTAAGGAATTCCACGGGATCACTAATATCATTTCTCCAGCCCGAGAATGACATATCATAATCCTGATCACCTTCAAGAGCCAGTTTCTGCTTGTTCGGCTGTTGATTAATCGTCACTGTCAAACCTGGAAGGTTATTCTCCCACTGATTTTTCATATATTCTGCCATTGATGTTCTTTGATCATCGTCGTAACTGAGTAGCTCTAAATTGATTGAGTCAGTACCGAGTTCTGATAACCCCTGCTCCCAGAGATTTTGTGCTTCTTCAATATTTGTCATATTAAGGTCACCATATTTCGCTCTGAAATCCTCGCCATCTTCACTTGTTACAAACTCTTCCGGTACTAAGAAGTAAGCTGGAATAGATCCATTTTTCAAAATTCCTTCTGCCGCTTCAGCCTTGTCATAAGACATATCTAAAGCTTTTCTTATATTTTCGTTAGCCAGATATTCATTTTGGAAATTAAATCTCATAAAATATACTTCGGTATTGATATTAGTCGTATATGCTTCATCTTCAGCATACATATCCACAAATTCAGATGTGAGATTGGCAACATCAATATCTCCTGTCTCATATAAATTCACTTCAGTGGAGGCATCTTTCGCAACTTTATAATTTACAGCATCAAGACTTACATTTTCGCTATCCCAATACTCTTCATTTTTACTCAGTACCCATCCCTGATCATGATTCCATGTTTCCAGGAAAAATGGACCATTAGATATTACATTTTCAGGCTCAAGTCCGTATTCATCCCCTTGAGACGCAATAAACTCTTCATTTTGAGGGAACATTACCGGGTTACTTAGAAGCTCCAGGAAATAAGGTACGTTGTTATTAAGCTCAACAACTAATGTCTTTTCATCAGTTGCTTCTACACCTAATTCATCCACTTGCCCGTAAATTTCATCGTCAGGATTCTGTATTTCATTAGCGTTCACAATTGGTGCCATTATATACGCATGTGCAGAGAATGTTTCAGGATTCATCGCACGTTTCCAAGCATAGACAAAATCATCTGCCGTCACAGGATCTCCATTTGACCAGAGAGCATCTTCACGAATGTTGAATGTATAAGTCACACTATCATCTTCATTCTCGACCATTTCATAGTCTTCAGCCATACCTTCTGTCAATTCATTATTTTCATCTAATCTGAATAACCCTTCATAAATATTCAACATTACTGTTTGTGACAGACCGTCCAGATTCCCATTCGTCTGTACGGTCGGGAGCTCTCCAGAAGTTGCCATATAAAGCGTACCTCCACCTGAACTTTCTTCTGCAGCATTCGATGAATCTGTATTTTCAGTATTTCCGCTATTTTCCTCAGAATCATTCCCCGCTTCTTCTCCGCCACCGCCATAACATGCACTAAATATCATCATTACCGCTATAAGCATCATCATTGTAAGCCATTTTTTTATATTCATTTTAAACCCTCCCTATTTTGAAAATTCAGTTTTAATATTCCAAAAAAATATTCGCTTATTGAAGTAAAAAACCTTCGTCCAAATTATCATGTTGTTCCAGTACGAAACGATTGAAGCCCGTAATATTTGCTGATCCGGTTACCGCTGGAATAATGGCATCATGAAGGCCCACTTCAGTTTCTCTTATAACAGTACATTCGAATAATCCTTCAGTGATACTTTGATGTGTAAATGATTCATCTTGCTTGAGTTTTGATTTCGAATATAACTCAGCCGCTTTCGCACTCGTTCCCGTACCACAAGGTGAGCGATCAATTTGTCTATCTGCGAATATCGTAATATTTCTCCAATTACTACTCTTTTCAGCTGGGGACTCCGAAAAAATGACACCGTAAATTCCATTTAAATCATCCTGTAAGGGATGTTGAATTTTGTATTTCTCTTCCACTGCATCTTTAATGCGCTTGCCCCAATCTTTAAAAGCGGTTAGATTCTCACCCTTTTGTGTAAGATTTAATAGACTGTTGTTAAGAATTACATAAAATGCACCTCCGAAAGAAACGTCCATCTTCAAATCAATGCCATTTACCTCAACGCTGATATCCTTCAAGTAGACAAATGACGGCACATTTTCCAAAGTGACTGAAACCACTTTTTCACCATCATGATCTGCGTATGCAATTACCTCACCGGCTGGACTGTCAATTACAAATCTTTTCACCCCTTCATTTATATCAAACATTCCTGTTTCAATCCCCATAGTGATTACAGCAATTACGCCGTGACCGCACATCGTACTCCAGCCTTCGTTGTGCATAAAAAGCACACCAAAATCTGATTCCGGGCGGCTTGGAGGTGTAATTATACAACCGTACATTCCTTCATGCCCTCTGGGCTCGTGCATTAAAAACTTTCTTATGTAATCTAAGTTTTTAATACAATAGGCACGACGTTCCGGCTGTGTTCTTCCTTTTATCATTGGTAATCCGCCTGTAATTATTCGTAATGGCTCTCCCGAAACATGCATATCTGTCGTTGTAATCATTCTGTTAAACTTCAAACGTTCCATTCCCCCTTTCGTTATTTAATATATAAGAAATTTCCATGCCATAATTAAAATAAATGTGGCATGGAAATTTCATGGGTAATTGGTAGAA
>Ga0079226_10004086_pt1 | contig 11143 bp, 10 predicted proteins | sample Poulit2014_FD_76345 | JGI IMG/M metagenome (GOLD analysis project Ga0079226, IMG submission 76345) | Agricultural soil microbial communities from Georgia to study Nitrogen management - Poultry litter 2014 | ecosystem: Environmental > Terrestrial > Soil > Agricultural land | place: USA: Georgia...
ACATCAGCTACAAGATCAGCAATCGTTGTATCTGTTTCATGACCAACTGAAGAAATAATCGGCGTTTGTGCTTGAAAAATCGCGCGTGCTACTCGCTCTTCATTAAAGGGCCAAAGATCTTCAATCGAGCCACCACCACGACCAATAATTATCGTATCGAAGTCTCCAATAGCTTCAATTCGTTGAATATTTCTCACGACATCATCGGCAGCTTTATTTCCTTGAACCACTGTAGGAAACAGCACGACTTGAGCAATCGGAAAACGGCGACGCACTGTTGTTATTATATCTCTTATCACTGCCCCACTAGGACTGGTGACTACCGCAATTTTTTTAGGATAACGAGGTAAGATCTTCTTAGGTGCACGAAAAATCCCTTCCTTATCCAACTTTTCTTTCAATTGTTCATAGGCTTGATATAAAGCACCAACTCCATCAGGTTGCATTTGTTCAATATAAATTTGATAATTTCCAGTCGCCTCGAAAATTGAAATATGCCCAACCACTAAAACTTTCATTCCTTCTTCAGGTCTGAATTTAAGCTTTGAAAAGGCACCTTTGAACATAACAGCAGAAATTTTAGCATGTTCGTCTTTCAAACTAAAATATTGGTGATTCGGCCGTAAACGAAAATTGGAAATTTCACCTGTAAGATACACTCTTTCTAAATAAGGATCCGCATCAAATTTTCTTTTTAAATATTTTGTTAATACGCTGACTGTAAGATAATCTTGTGCCATATTAAAGCCCCAATTCTTGAATTTTACAAGCTTTTACCGTTTGTTGCATCAACATGGTGATTGTCATCGGTCCAACACCTTTGGGAACTGGTGTGATGTAACTTGTCTTTGGCTCAACTTCATCAAACTTCACATCACCAATTAACTTTCCTTGTGCATTGCGATTCATCCCTACGTCAATAACAACCGCGCCATCTTTCACATAGTCTTTCGTAATAAAATGACCTTTGCCAATAGCCACAACTAAAATGTCAGCTTGCGAAGTGATGGCTTTTAAATCCTGAGTATGAGAATGGGTCACCGTTACCGTGGCATTTTTTTCTAGCAGCAGACAAGCAACTGGTTTACCAACAATATTGCTTCGTCCCACGACTACTGCCTGTTTTCCATCCACATCGATCGAATAAGCCTCTAACATTTTCATAATGCCATAAGGTGTACAAGGAATCATAGTCGCATCACCGGTCAGAAGTTTGCCCATATTCACTGGATGAAACCCATCCACATCTTTTTTAGGATCGATAGTTAAAATAACCTTTTCTTCATCAATTTGTTTTGGTAATGGTAATTGTACTAATATTCCATGAATTTTCGGATCACCATTCAAACGTTTAATTTCTTCTAGCAATTGATTTTCTGTGATTGTTTCTTCATAGCGTAAAATTTGCGAATAAATCCCTAACTTTTTGGCGGTTGTCTCTTTATTTCGAACATAGACTTGACTGGCGGGATCTTCTCCTACAAGTAAAACAGCTAATCCTGGCTGAATATTCTTTTCAGCTAGTTCCTCTACTTCTTTTTTTATCTCAACTTGCATCGTTTCAGCTAATTCTCTTCCATTGATTCGTGTTCCCATTTAGAGACCTCTTTTCGCCTAAATTTTAACATTTTCCATTAAAAAAGGCGAGATAGAACAGGCAATATGCAAAGTAGTCTTCAGACCTTTTTTGCCCTTGCTATCCTATCTCTTTTTACCTTTTTATTTTTCTTTGTTCGCTTCATCTAATTCTTTCAGGATGTTTGATAAAATACCATTCACAAATTTACGAGATTGATCATCGCTAAAGGTTTTAGTCAATTCGATTGCTTCATTTACGGCTACTTTGCCAGGTACTTCTTCAATATACATCATCTCAAATAATGCAATTTTCAACACGATAACGTCCATTTTTGATAGACGACTCAAATGCCATCCTTTTTTTAAATGTGTTTCAATGAGTTGGTCAAGTTCTACTTTATGCTCGCAGACTCCGGTCACTAAGATATCCAGATATTCTGGGATAAACTTCTCTTGCTCTTCATCGATCATTTCACCATGCTCAAGTTCAATCGCTTGTTCAATGGCATCTTTTCGACTTAAATCTTCATTAAAATCTAAAGGAAAAAGGGCTTGTACTGCCATGACTCGAATATCATGGCGGGATAATTCTTTATTCATGGTTATCCTCATCATTTCCAAATAATTCTTCTAAATTCACTTCTTCTGTTTTTTCAGGAATCAAACCAACCACATGGACATTCACTTCTGTTAAAACAACATCCGTCATAAATAGAACTTGTTCTTTCACACGTCTTTGAATATCTGTTGCCACTTTAGGAATTGAAATACCGTATTTTATATACGTATAAATTTCAACTTTTATTCCTTCATCGTCCATTTCAAGTCGAACACCTTTGCCATATGCAGAACGACCTAAAAGTTCTGTCACATTATTGGCAAAACTTCCTTGCATGGAATAAACCCCTTCTACTTTTGAAGCAGCTATTCCAATAATAATTTCGATTACTTCTGGTGCGATCACGATTTCACCTAATTCTTTGTCATCGCCTAGAACGAAACTTTTTTCATCAGCCATTTTTATTCCTCCATCTCTGTGTATGGTTCATGACATTTATTTTAGTCACTGTAACTATTTTTCTACATATCTTCTAGTCCACTTGATTATACTATAACTTCTTCTTTTTTGAAAACAGGAAAAAGTTTCTTAACAAGCAACTTTTCCTTTTTTATAAAATAATCAATTCTTTTGGTGAAGAGGTTAGAACTTCACAGCCATTTTCGGTAATCAAAAGATCATCTTCAATGCGCACACCGCCGATTTCTGGCAGATAAATTCCTGGTTCATCTGTAATAATGTTTCCTACAACAAACTTTTTATCTGCTCGAGCTGAAACATTTGGACCTTCGTGGATTTCTAGGCCAATACCGTGTCCTGTAGAATGACCAAAAGCTTCACCGTAACCAAAAGAGGCAATATGCTCACGAGCGACAGTGTCTAATTCAATACCAGAAACGCCTGCTTTTGCTGCTTCGATCACTTTTAAGTTGGCATCAAGAACAATTTGGTAAATCTCTTTCATCTTTTCGCCAGGATCACCGATTGCAAACGTACGTGTCATATCTGAAACATAGCCATTATAGTAACAGCCAAAATCAAGGGTCACAATATCTCCTTGTTCAATCACTTTTTGACTAGCTACTCCGTGTGGCATCGAAGAACGAGTCCCTGATGCGACAATCGTTTCAAAAGAAACACCAGTCGCCCCTAAAGAACGCATGAAAAAGTCTAGCTGGTTTGCCACTTCGATTTCTGTCATGCCAGGTTGAATCATTTTTAAGACATGGTCAAACCCTTGATCAGCAATTTGACAAGCTTTTTTTATTGTAGCAATTTCATTGTCATCTTTTATTTCACGTAAGCTTTCTAACACTTCAGAAACAGGAACCCAAACATCTTCTACCCAGTCTTGTAACAAGTCAAATTGAGCAAAACTGATATAATCTTCTTCAAAGGCAACATCTTGTAATCCTTGTTCTTTGATTACTTGGGTAGCCGTTTGTAAATAATTTCGACCTTCGACCAGTTCAAATTCGGTTGCTTGTTCACGTGCTTGTTCTAAATAACGAAAATCAGTGATGAAAAAAGCTTTTTCATTGGTAATTAACGCTACCGCATCTCCTGGTGTTCCGGTAAAATTTGTGAAATAACGCAAATTATAAGGACTGGTAATTAAAAAACTATCGACACCAATGGCATTCATTTCTTCTCTTAACTTTGTAATTCTTGACATTATTTCTTCCTTCTTTCCATGACATTCTTTTTCATTATAACAAACTTTTGACGTTTTCGGAAAGTACGTCTTACTAAAAAAACTAATTTTTTTGAGATTCGATTTTCTTTATTTACTTTTTCCAAAAATAAAACTAACAATCGCAACAAAAATAACAGCGCCTAGAATTGAGGGAACAAGAGCCATACCAGCTACTCTCGGACCAAACGCATCAAAAAGAGATTCTCCAATCGATGATCCAATAATGCCTGCAGTAATGTTAAATAAACAGCCACGTTTTTCTCCTGTAATCGCTCCTGCAATCGAACCAATAACTGAACCTACAATAATCACCCATAACCAATGCATCCTATCACTCCTTTTTTCCAGTGTACCACACTCTATTTTTTTCAAAAAGATAACTTTCTGATTTAATGCGAAAAAGACAACGTTATTTTTCTGTAATCTCGATTGATAAAATTTTTCGGTTAAATGAGCCAGTAATTTGTAAATTTCTCGCCTCGTCTTGACAAATGTTTTTGGCATTGTTCAAAGAGTATACTTCTTTACTAGTTGAAAAAAGACGACCTCAGGAATAAGATCGTCTTTTAAAACTATTATGTTTTATTTCCAAATGCAAGAATACCTCTTTTGATTACCTGAAAGAAACTCAAAGCCTTGATCATATGACTAGGAGCGATATAAATTCGTATGGCTCTTAATACCTCTTTGGGATTCTTACTTGAAAAAGTAAAGGTGCCATTTCTTTTCGTTTCAATAGCAAAGCGAGGAATCCACTTTCCTTTAAAAACCACGGAGGCAATCACATATTGAACTTCTTCCCATGGTATTTGAACAAATTTACGAGGATCACGAGAATTATAAAATTCAAACCCCTTATCACCAATCATGAGTTGGCCATATTCTGCCATTCCCATAAAAGAGGTCGCATCTTTGACGAGATCAATTTTGGTATTAATTGATTGAACCATTTCTATCCCTTCCCTTCAAACCTATGTATCTGACCAGAAATCAAAGAGAAATCTGGTCATTTTTCTTAAAGTAAGCCAATCAAATGTCCGACGATACCAAAGGCAAACAAACCGATAATGATAACAATCGGAGAAACATTTTTCTTCAATAACCACATACACAATAAGGTCAGCAATAATCCGGCTAATCCTGGGATTAACTGATCTAAGTTATCTTGTAAAGTTGTTACTTCAATATTTGATAAAGCTTTTCCAGAGGCTACTTGTTGGAAAGCCTCTTGGAGCCCTTTTCCTGTCATTGGGATCTTGTCCCACTCGACATAAGCCCCTTCTTGTAATTGAACTTCGGAAACTTTTGGTGTAAAGGAAACATTGACCCAACGTTGAACTAAGGCAGCTAGGACAAACATCCCCAGTATTGAAGCTCCTTTAGTAATATCTTGTAAAAGACCACCTGATAAATCATCGGTAATAGAAGATCCTGCTTTATAACCAAACTCTTGCCCATACCATAAAAATAACCAACGAATCAAATTAAACACTACAAAGAAAATAATGGGACCTAAAACATTCCCACCTAAAGCAAGTGATGCTCCTAAGGCTCCAAGCATTGGACGTACAGTAAACCAGAAAACTGGATCACCAACCCCAGCAAGAGGCCCCATCATCCCCACTTTTACCCCTTGAATAGCGACATCATCGATTGGTGCACCATTTGCGCGTTCTTCTTCTAAAGCTAAAGTAACCCCAAGAATAGGCGCGGTTAGATAAGGGTGGGTATTGTAAAATTCTAAATGCCGTTGCAAGGCTTTTGACTGATCATCTTTGGTTTTATATAGTTTTTTGATTGCCGGTATCATTGCATAACAAAAACCGCCATTTTGCATCCGTTCATAATTCCACGAACCTTGTGTAAAAGTATTCCGCCAAGCAACATTTAGGCGGTCTCTTTTTGTTAATTCTATCTTTTCTTCTGCCATGATTATTTACCTCCTTTAGATTAATAATCGTTCAAAATATCGCCAAGTGGATCGTCTGAACTGCCGCCACCTGTACCACCAGCTGAACCGCCTTTTTTCGACAATTGTATATAAATCAATGCTAAAGCAATGCCGATAGCTCCGATAGCAATCAGCGTCAAATCAGAAAGTGCTGCTAATGCAAACCCGAGAATGAAAAATGGCCAAACTTCTTTACTTGCCATCATATTAATAACCATGGCATATCCAACGGCAACGACCATGCCACCACCAATTTCCATCCCTTGTGTCAACCATTCTGGCATTTTTTCTAAAACAGCTTGTACGGTACTTGCGGGAATGAAAAGTAAAGCTGTTGCTGGCAAAGCAATACGTAATCCTTGCATGCCTACTGCTAATACTTGCAATAAATCGATACGTCTAAAATCACCACGTTCGGCTGCACGGTCCATCCCATGAACAATCGGTACAGCTAAGGTACGAACAATCATAGTTAAGAACAATCCGGCAACCGCTAATGGAATTGCAATGGCAATAGCTGAAGAAACACCACCTCTACCTTGTCCTCCTAAAACCAAAATAATTGCCGAAGCGACAGAAGCTAATGCGGCATCAGGTGCCACTGCTGCTCCAATATTCGCCCATCCCAAGGCAATCATTTGTAATGATCCACCTAAGATTACACAAATCTCCAAATTCCCAGTTACTAGCCCTATCAATGTGCAAGCTACAAGTGGTTGATGAAATTGGAATTGGTCTAATATTCCTTCCATTCCTGCAAAGAAAGCAATGATAATTACTAAGACGATTTGCAGTACATTTAAATCTGACATAATATTCTTCTCTCCTTTCTACTCTTTTTCTTGTCTACTTAATTCATTCTTGGCTTTATTTAACAACTCTTTGAAATTTCCTTTCGAATCTGCAGGAACTTTACGAACGTCGAACTTAATATCCTTTTCAATCAAACGATCAAAAGCTTCGACATCCTCAGGCCCCATAGCAATTGAATGATTGACAACAACTTTGCCTTTTGAATGCGCAATTGAGCCTACATTTACTTCTTTGACATCTAAACCGCCTTCAACAACCCGAACCACATCGCGCGGATTTTCAAATAGCAATAAAGCTTTTGTAGTTCCAAAACGAGGGTCTTTGGCTACTTCGATCATTTTATCAATAGGCACTACATTGGCTTTAATGCCGCTAGGTGCCGCTTGTTCGATTAAACTTTTTCGCAATTGATCTTTGGCTACTTCATCACTAACCACAATGATCCGATTGGGATTTGTTGCTTTTGACCAAGCTGTCGCTACTTGTCCATGTAACAAACGAGAATCCACCCTTGTTAAGACCAATTTAATTTTACCGTCACCCATTACCGTACCTTTTGGAATCGAACCCTGGGCTACTGGAATAACTGCTTCTTTTTGTTCAGGTTCAGGTTGTAAATCTTCTGGTTTGACTTTGATACCATCTTTCCCACTTGGCATAATGGCCTTTGCGATTTCGTGAGCAGAATCCGTGGAAAGTCGTGAACCATATGCTTCAATAACCATTGGTAAATTCATGCCAGAAACGACAGCCCATTTTTCTTTATGTTCTTCAAATAGACTGTTTGCCTGATTAAACGGTGTACCACCCCACAAATCAATCAAAAATAAAACTTCTTCTTGATCATCGAAGGAGTTGATTGCCTCTTGCATCTTTTGGCGTATATCGTCGGGTCCTTCGCTAGGTTTCAAGGTACAAGCAGCCACATTTTCTTGCTCTCCAAAAATCATGGCCGCAGATTGTTTGATCCCATTTGCAAAATCACCATGACTTGCTAGGACTATACCTACCATTTTCTTACCTCCTCTTTCTTCAATAATTCGAACACTTCACTTTTTATGTTCTCTCTTTCTTTTCCAATAAATCCATCAAATAGACTTTTCGATCAGCTGGTACCTTCCGTAACTCAATCTCGATTCCTTGTCGATTCAAAAAATGAAAAGCTGCAAGATCTGTTTGATCAACAGATACAAAATTGGTAATCATTTCTTTTCCATTTGAAAAACTCATGCCACCTATGTTTACCTTTTTGATCTGTACACCATTTCGAACCAAGGTTGCCACATCGTAAGGATTGGTAAATAACAACATGACTTTTTCATTTTGAAATAATTGACTAGTATATACTTGCAGTAACTTTGAGATAGTAACAATGTTTACCTTGATTCCTGGCGGCGCAGCTTCCATCAACAAAAACTTCCGCAAATGATCCTTAGCTACTTCATCACTGACAACAATGATTCGGTTGATTCCTGTTTGTTTGGACCAAACCATAGCAACTTGTCCATGGATCAACCGATCATCGATTCTTGCCAATCGAATGTCCAATCTTTTCCCTCCTCTCCTATTTTCAGATAAGATTCTCTTAAAAAAGTGTTCCTTATCACTCTTCCACTATATAATTAAGCAAAAAGCATGCCAGGATAAAATAATACAGAAAAAGAGCGCATTTCCTGAAAATAAAAATAAAAAAATACACAAAAAGACACACTGAGAGTTAGTGTATCTTTTTGTGTATTTTTTTATAGACGTTCAGTCTATACCTACTTCTTTTTTGATTAATAAAAGCAAGTAATAAATTTCAAGCGACGGAATCGATAAGTTCATTGTTCGACCTAGAGACTGCACATGAACATGAAGTTTTTCATAGAAAGGATCTTTTTTTAATTCTTCTTCTTGTTCTAAAGTACCAGAAAGTGGTTGTTGCAACACTATTCTTTCCAGCATTCCTGCTGTGTGAAGTAAAAAATTGATTTTGAAACCTTGCTTTTCAAAAGAGATGTTCCAAGTGTGCATAATAGCTTCAGAGAACTGTATCAAAGGTTCAATCAATTTATATGGATTTAAAAAAGTAAAATTTTTCTCTAAATACTCTAAACAAATTTTTTTCACTTTTTCAGCTTCTAAAAACGAGGGTTCTTCTTCTACCAGATTTTCTCCTAACAAAAGCTGATCAATCCATTCATCGATTTCTTGAGTAAAAAATTTTTCCAAAGAAATAAAAGGGACATCCATTTGCGGATCGATCACACCAGTAGTTGCAATCACTTGGTAGTGTTTTTTTATTTGCTCGATTTGATCGGAAAGTTCAACTGAAGATAAGGTAATCACCTGAACACAAGCAGCATTTTTTTCTTCCAGTGCTACTTGAATCATACTTTGCAAATGCTTTGCCGTTCCTTCGCCTGAAGCACAGATAGCTAAAATTGCTTGTGGACGATAGGCATCGACGGTCGAATTATGGATCGTTTTTAATTCACTATAGCCATGGAAACTTTTAAGTGAATCGTACAAATTTTCTAAGGTTGTGCCAAAAACAGAGGCTTTACGTGCCGCCTCTAAAACCATAGGAGTAGAAACCATATCGACGGTCGCCACATTGATAGTTGTCTGCCTTTTTATTTCGTCATTGAAGGTTACCAATGACCCCATATCTACCAGCAACAAAACGCCTCTACCTTCGTGCACTTTTAAAACTGCTTGCTTCATTTTCTCTAATGCCGCTTTAGGGGACATATCTAACGGCATGTCTACAGCCACCATTTGCTCAATTCCTAAAAGTTGTCTTACAACAGATACCATACTGCTTGCTGTACTGGTCCCATGGGCAGCCACTACGATTCCTATCTTTCCTTCAGACCTATTATTTTCCAAAGAAACAAGTAAAGCAGCCAAATAATAATCTTCATTTTCTGGGATTGTCATACGAAAGGTTTGACCGATTTTCTGACGTATTTCATGTGCCACTTCAAACTCAGTCGGATAATCAATAATCATTTCTTGAATATTCACATTGACTGAACGTTTCTCACCTACTTGAATCTTTTTTAAAAGCGAACTGATGTGTAAACTCATCGCATAAATGAAATTTTCCGGATAGTCACAATCAAGACGATCTTGGGCCAATTTTTTGATTTCTGACGTGAGCTTAATCACTTTTTCATCAACAAATTCACTTAATTTGTTATTCTGATCAAAAGAAAACCCATGATCTTTATAAAAGGACTTCAAGTGAATATTAATGTCGGTTGAAATAAACTGGTTGATATCTTCTTGCCCAACACCATCTGCTTTTAATAGGGCAGCTTTGTCACCTATAATATCGTATAAATTGTAAGGCAATTCGTAAGCATCCGCTTGAATACTCAACATATCTTTATCGGGTTGGATCAGTATTTTTGATTCAAGATTTTTGGAAAGATCTGTCAAAAGCTTCCGTTTACTAGCTAATAAAAACAAACCAGAGCGTATGCCTTCAGGGACATCTTCAATCGTCAAATTGATTTGTTCTTCTTGCATATGATTTAAAAACCCCCGAGCACAGACCATCTGAACATTAGATTTCAACTGACCAATATTGCCGAAATTTACACTTCCAATCAAAGCTTTTACGACGTCTTCGGTCACTGAAATCGCCCGTTTTATACGATTCGCTTCATGAGAAAACATGATTCGTACGAGATCGATTTGTTCTGTGGCTGGACGCTCCTCAAATGATGGGAGATGAATATTTATCGGGATACGACGTACAAAGGTATCTAATAATGCAGAATGAGGATCTTCTGTCGTCGCTCCTATGATTCGCACATCTGCTTGATGTTGTTTCCCAGATTCCCCCAAACGGCTGTAGGTACCATGGTCCATAAAGTAAAAAACCATTTCTTGACCTTCAGGCGGTAATCGATGAATTTCATCTAGAAACAACATACTTCCATCTGCTTGATCAATAATGCCTCGTTTTTCTTTTTCAGCACCAGTAAAAGCTCCCTTTGCATACCCAAAGAGATGGCTCATCAAAAGTTCTGCATTATTGGCATAATCTGCACAGTTAAAGACAATCAACTCTTTATTAGAAGCTATGATATGATTGACTTTAGCAAACTGGAACATGGCATGAGCAAAGAAAGTTTTTCCAGATCCAGTGGGGCCAGTAATCAAACAATTTAAGCCTTTCGGTGGGTATAAAATAGCAGCTTTTGCTTGTTCTGTCGCATTCTTCATACTCCCTTTACTACCGATTAGACGATCAAAAATATCTTGGATACCATTCGGAGGATTCACTCGTAAAGGCTGTTGCTTGGCACGCGGTTTTCGTTCTTCTTTGTAGCTGGCCACATATTTACTCAGCGGTTCGTGGGATTGGTATTTTTCGTTAGCTAATCGATACTTTACAGGACGAGTGGTTGTTTTTGTTAGTTTATTTTCACGAACCAATTGATTCAAATCTTTACTAACATTACTACGTTGAATATTTAGTTGCTCAGAAATTTCATTTGTGGTAACAAAATCGTCGGCAGGACTCAAACTAGCTTTTTTTGTTATATAA
>Ga0079226_10004089_pt1 | contig 11138 bp, 10 predicted proteins | sample Poulit2014_FD_76345 | JGI IMG/M metagenome (GOLD analysis project Ga0079226, IMG submission 76345) | Agricultural soil microbial communities from Georgia to study Nitrogen management - Poultry litter 2014 | ecosystem: Environmental > Terrestrial > Soil > Agricultural land | place: USA: Georgia...
GAAAAACGTACTGACGATCCTTAGTTTGTCTGTTTTTGGCTCCATGTCGCTGTTTGGATCGGTTATGGCCTTCCCGCATGAAGAAGAACGGCCGCTTGACCAGGCACCCCAAAAAGATGAGGTGCCAGCAGAGGAGCCAAAGCTGGATTTGAAAGAGAAATTTTCGGAAGTCTTGGGAGAGAAGGATCGGAATGAACCGCCTGCAAAAAAGGATCCCGAAAAGCCTTCAAAGGGAGAAGAAAAACAGCCACCGCAGGAAGATTCGGCTGCTGAACCGGAAGCCCCGGACGAGACAGAGCCGGTCGATACCCCTAGTGAAAATCCAGAAGAGCCACAGAAACAACCTCAGGAAAATCAATTCCAAGAGAATCAACCTACACAAGAACCATCACAGCAACCATCAAAGCAGGAATCCCGAGAAAAAAACCAAGAGCAACCGGATTTAAACCGTCCGAGTGAGGAGAAAGAGCCGGAGACACAACCGAAAGAGCAGACATCTGCACCTAAGGAACAACCATCCGAGCCAGTTCCCGACAGTAAAGAAAAAGCTCAAGAAAAGCCTGACAGTGAAGAAACCCTGATTCAGGAAAATAATGGATCTCCGGATTCCGAAGATCAAAAGACTGTGGAACCGGCCACGGAAAATGACCAAATGGTTAAAACCGGGTCTAAGACACTCCCGATCTTACTTTTCACCTTCGGAATCACCGGTGTTCTGGGAACCTTGGTAATTCGCTTCGGCCCAGCGATCTTTTCCGCTTAGGTGACACTTCATGGAGAGATACTATTATCTCAACGATCCGGAACCTACCTGGAAAAAGGCGCTAATCATCGTAGGTGGAGTCATTGCCGTCCTTGGGTGTTGTAGCACGGCATATATGGGGTTCCAATTGTGGTCTGAAGTTCAACAGACAAAACAATACGCTTCTGACGGAATCCCCGAACCCGCACAGGTCCAAACGAAAGCAGACGTTCCGCCAAAAGAGGATCCGGAACCGGAGCCTTCTAAGGAGGAATCCGGTATCGTTTGGGAGGATCGGCCCCGATCAAATGAAAAAATCGGAACTCTCATCATTCCCAAAATAGACGCCAAAATTACTGTTTGGGAAGGAACGGGTGACCAACAACTCTCCAGAGGGGTGGGCCATCATGAGTCGTCCGTCCTGCCTGGCGAGGGAGATAATTCCGTCTTAGCCGGCCATCGTGAAACCGCGTTTATCCGAGCAGAGGAACTGGAACCCGGCGATCGCTTTATCATCAAAACCGAAGTGGGGACGTTTACCTATCGACTTCGGGATACGTGGATCACCGATGATCAGGATCCAAACGTCATTTCATCCATCGACAAGCCGGTTTTGCGTGCTTATACCTGTTGGCCATTGAACGCTTTGTATTCGGGATATGCTCCCAAGCGCTACGTCATGGAAGCCACGTTGGTCGATGTAGAGGAGTAAAAAATTTCCCATCTCCCCAAAAAAAGGCGAAACGGCGGTTTTTGCCGCCGTCGTCCCGGGATTGGCTGTCCGGGACCTGATGAGCTAAGCCAAAAAAACACAAAAGGAGGAGGTTGACGCTGAAACCTACCCGGACAGAGAAATGGATGCGAATTGGTTTTTACAGCCTAATTGGATATACGGCCGTTTCCACGTCTCTCGCGTGGATGACGGACTGGGGGGTGATCCAGCCTTCTCATTCTGCCACGCAGGCAGAGGAAAAGCCTCAATCAGAAACTACCTTTCAAGATCAACTAAGTGCGCAGACATTCGCCACCAATTTTGTTCGAGAGTATTTTCTCTGGACCAAAGATCAACCGGAATCCCGCGAAAATCGACTGGCTCCTTATCTCCACCCGGAGATGGATCAGCAAGCGGGACTGGATCTCAAATCAGTAAAGTGGGACTCCTGGGCGCGAGAGGTGGAGCCCTGGAGCGTTCAAACGGGTGAGGAGAAAAATCAGCTGGAAGCAACCATATACGCACAACTCAACATGTCCCAAGGAAAAAAGGAAAAGCGGGTGGATCGGTGGGTTAAGGTGTTCATGGAAAAGGCCGGGGATTCCTACGTTGTAACGGCCCCTCCGCAATTTATTGCCCCGCCGGATGCGGACGTCCCGGACAAGGAGGAAGAGGACTCCGAAGAAAAAACCGGGGACTCCACCGGGGACTCCGTGGACAGTAAGGTCCAGGACGATATCGAAAGCTATCTCCAATCCTTTTGGGAAACCTATACCACTTCCGAACCGGAAGAGATTCGGTATCTGTTCCAGGATGATGACCCGCGGCCAGGCTTAACGGGGATTCTTTACTTCCAGGAGATGAAGTCCCTTGAGGTGAAAAAAAAAGGAAGCACCTATATAGCCGAGTGTCAGGTGAACTTTCAGGACTTATCCTCTCAGGCGAACGTCACCTTGCCATATACGCTTTATCTTACGCGGGAAGGCACCCGCTGGTATGTGGTCGATATGACACAAACCCAACAACCCTGAGGAGGGATGGTATGTTACCAACTGCAATGGTTTACCTCGCTGCTGACACCCCGGGAGAACGATTGCTAGAAGGGGGCGGCAGTGAGCTCGGGAAACTGTTCCTCTTAATGGTCATCGGCGTGTCCATCTTTCTGTTTATGAAACGGGCCTTTACGGCCTTTATCGGATTTGCCTTGTTTGCCATGGTGGTTTCCGTTTTCGTGTTTTCTCCCGAAACGATCACTGGGATGGGGGAGAAAGGGGTCAAATGGATCTTTGGCCCCTGGATCAACGGATGAGAACATTTCGAGTCTATAACTCCGTGTTCCGGATCGAAAAAACGGTGTACTCCGTTCAGGGCATCCAGTTACCCTTTCCTGTTACGTACCGACAAATGGCCTTTTTCGTCGGTACTTTGGCGGTTGTCATGGTGCTTCATGCGATCCCGTTTACCCGGTGGCTCATGGATGCCACTTGGATTTTGGATTCCTACCTAGCCAAATTTCTCGGGCTCCCCGCGTTATCGGCCTGGTATTTTACGCGGCAGACCCTGGACGGAAAGGCTCCGCACCGCTTTTTCATCCGGTATCTGGAGTTCAAGTTTTCTCCACATCGATACCGGCGATATGAAGAGGTTGAACAACCGCGCGGCGGCTGGCAATATGAAGGATCTGTTGGATTCCGGAGCCATTCCCATGGAGGTGATGCCTGTTGACCACCCGTGTTTCGTTTCCTGTGACGTACTTTGAAAACAACCTCATTTTCGGTCAAGACGGCAGTTGCTGGGCGGGGTACCGACTCCCCGACCAGCATTATGATTACCGTTCCCAAGCGGATAAGCAGGCCCTTCATGAAAACCTGGAAAGTTTCTATTGGAACACCAAAGCCGACACCCACGCGCTGATGGTTCCCCAATTTCAGCGTGGTGAGGAGCCGTTCCGGGTGTTCAACATCCGGAAAGCGATCCCGGAAGAAGGTACCCGCTATTTGCAGGAGTGCCTCGAAATCTTAGGGCGGCGGGAAGTGAGCCACTACCGGTATTACATGTTTGTCCGCCTCAAGGATCAAGAGGTAAAAGGTTCCTTCTTTTCTCAACTGAAATATGCGGCCAAAGATTTCAAGCGATACTTAACCAACCGATCGGGCACGGGAACACCGGAGATATTCGAAGAAGAAATCGAAGCGTACGAAATGCAAGAGCAGCTGACTTTCTCACGGGTGGAAGATTATCTCGAAGGAAAGCGGATCAGCCCGGATGAAACGCAATGGCTGATCCGTCGCGGTTTCTACCGGGGCATCGGGGAAGTTCCGCTGCGGAAAGGCTGGACCCCTTCTACAGAGCCGGTCGAGGTGGCAGGAAAAACAGCCAAGCGTCCCCGCAAACCGGAGGTTCTCACCCTGACGGAAGGACTATTCGACGATTCGTCTGGACGGAGCTTGACAATCGAACAAGTCGTTAAAGGAAAGCCTCGCAAGGGCCACGTCGCATTTTTGACCATCTCCTACTTTCCGGACGAGAGCGAGTTTCCGGGAACGGAGTGGTTGATCTGGCTGAACCGGCTGCCATACGGGGTGGAAGCGTCGATCCGAACCGAGTACTTGGATTACCGGGAAGCTATCGGCCAGGTTCGGAACAAGAAAAAAGAGCTTTCCTCCGAGGAGGAGCACGCGGATGAAAGCGGCGTGGCTCCGTCGCTCCAGCTGGCTGAGGGGCAGGAGGAAACCGAAGAACTGGAGCGAGACCTATCCAAGGAAAAGTTCCCTTTGTTAAAAACCTCTATCATCCTCTGTGTTTCCGCAGCAAACGAAAAAGAGCTTCAGCAGCGAGTCCAGGCAGTGCAAGACCTCTATGTTGATGAGAATTTCGAGGTGCAGGTGCCTTTTGGCGACCAATGGCGGGCTTTCAACGAGTTTATCCCCGCCGGAGAGCGGTATATCACCGACTACATCCACTATATGGAACCCGCAGCTGTGGCGGCTAGCATGCTTGGATTCAGCCGGCAACTGGGAGATGGAGAAGGCTGCTATATCGGGGATGTGGGGCACCAACCGGTCTTTTTCCTCCACGACCGCGGTCCGCAGCATGAGGAGATCTCTACCACTGCCTCGGCCGTGTTCGTCGGCAAAACCGGGAAAGGGAAAAGCCTATTGGCAAAACTGATCACTTACCTCGCGTTGATGGTAATGCAGGCAAAAGGAGTCGTCTTTGACCCGAAGGATGAGTGGAGCAAAGTGCTGCGGATGTTACCTGAGCTGCAACGTATTTCTCGGATTGTTACCTTGCGGGCGATCGAGGAAGATCGCGGCAAACTGGATCCCTTAGCAGGCTCATCTTTCGAAGGGCTGGTGGAAGCGGGAGAGACCGCGAAACGGATTCTGCAATTCCTGGCACGCACACCGGATGGTACCTTTGAAAGTACCGTCATCGGCAAAGCGGTCGATCAAGTTGTATTGGAAGCCCGGAATGGCGATGAGGAAGAGTCTCCTTCGATGATGAAGGTGTTGAACTACCTTCGACAGCGCATGGAAGAAGCGCCGGAGCGGCGCAAAGAGCGGCTAGAAGAGATCGTCGAGGTGTTGAATTATCATGCCACCTCCGGCCAGACACAGTTGTTGTTCGGGGATGGAACGTCCGAGCCGATCGAATTGGCGACACCGCTGACGGTCCTTCAAGTGGAAGGGTTGCAGTTGCCGAAGGACGGCGAGACGGAATTTAACCGGGTCGGCTTGGCAGTGATGATGGCCATCTCCGATTTCTGCCGGCGATTCTCCAACCAGCCGTCGGAACAGTTTAAATTCGTTCTCTTCGATGAAGCCTGGCGCCTAGCCAAAGCCAAAGAAGGGCGGGACAGCGTCGAAGAGCTGATCCGGACCGGTCGCAGTAAAAACTCGGCCATCTACATCGTTTCCCAGTCCGCCTCTAAAGACCTGATGGGCGAGGAGATCAAGAACAACGTGGGATATCAGTTCGTTTTTGGCGCCCGAAACGAAAAAGAGGCCGAAGCCTCCTGCCGGCTGCTTGGTATCGATGTGAATGAAGAGAACATCCGAGACATCAACAACCTACCGCCCGGGGTCTGCCTGATGTCGGATCTGGAAGGACGCGTCAACATGCTTCGAGTCAACGCGGTGCAGGAACGGTTGTATAAAGCCTTCGACACACGGCCGGGCAGTGACGATGAGCCGGAGCCAGCCCCCGATCCGGAAGAGAAGGAGGTGCTACCTGTATGACCATAAAGAACCGGCGTTTGTGGTGGTGGGGCGGAGGAGCAGTGGCTGTCCTTCTTGTTCTGACCTTAACCGTTGCCGCCTGTCAGGCCGGAGGAGGAGCTGAATCTCCTCAACCGCCGGAGCAGCAGGAGGAGCCGGAGGAAATCAACGGCGTCAGCCCGCGGGAGGTGCCGGTGATTGTAGAAGAAGCGTATTACCAACAAGACGGAAAAACGTTAGATCAGTTCATTGTTGATGAGGATAAAGAAGTGCTGAAGGGATTTTATGATTTAGATCGTGGCCCCCATGGCAAGCGGAAAGATTACAACTTGGATCCTTCCTATCGGTTGACGGAATACAAGGCCAACGAGGATCTCTACTATTACCTGCTGGAATACCCGGGGCAAATAAAGGCCGTAGAAAGATCTTACTTTAAAGTAATTCGCACAAAAAAAGGCTGGAAGACCTATGACGAATACAGCAAGCCCAACTGGGAGTACGAAACTCAAGATTTAAAAGGGGAAGTGATTAAGGGGGTGCATGATCGACCGTGAAAAAAACCTGGATCCTGTTGGGGCTCCTATTGATCATCACCCTCGCAGTGGTTACCGTCGCTTTCGCTGAGGGATGGAACGAAGAGAAGAAAAAGGAATACGAGGAATATTTGAAAGAGCGGGAAGAGGAACGGGCACAACGGGAGATGGGTGAGGGCGATATGCCCGACAACCTGGACGCATATAACAAAGCGATGAAAAACGAAAAAGAGAAACAGGAAAAGGAAAAGCAAGAAAAACAGGGGGAGCCAGATGACTTCTCGACTCCAGAGACTCAAAAACAGGCTCGGGAAAAATTGTTGGGAGACGGTCATCTCACCGCTTATGATATTATGGTCCACTTCCCCGAAGAACGGCTCAAGCATGTGGAGGAGGACCTGAACTACCCGATTCGCTACAACGATTACTACCCGTCGCAGTATTCGCTTGAGCTGGTGCTAGACGATACGTATTTCTGGGAAATCGTCGATACAGCATCCAATACGGGACATTTCTTCATCCACCAGATCATTAACTCCCTGTGGCAATACCTCGTCGTCTTTGATTTCCAGATTATTTCTTATGCGGAAAATGCGTATTCTACCGATATCGTTGACGCTTTTGCCGACGTGGTGGGCGAAGCCGTGCGGAAAATGGCCGGATTTTCCGGAGAGGAGATCGGAGAATCGGGCCTGTGGGGGGAACTTTCCACTTTTCTGATTATCCTCGCTGGCGCTTGGGCTGCATACATGCTGGCGGTGAAGCGAGCGACTACGAAGGCGTGGTCCGGTTTGGGATCGACCCTAGTGGTGTTGGTGTTATCGCTGGCGCTGTTTGCGAACGCCTCAGGAGCCATGAAATATATGAACGATATTTCCTCCGGATTGAGCCGGGAGGTTTTGGGGCTGGGGATCGATCTGACACCGAAAAGCGAACTTCAGGTTTTGGAGGAACAACAACAGCTACAGAAAGGCATTGATCCGGATGCCGATGAGAAAGAAGTACCGGAGGAGGCAACCTCCTTCCTCATGGCTGATCGCTTGTACGAATTGCTGATCTACGAACCGTATCTGCTGCTGCAATATGGGAAGTCATCGGAGGAAATCACGCCGGATCGCGCCAAGCAAATTTTGCAACACAAGGTCATGAGTCAAGATCGGGCGGCCGCTGTAAAAAAAGAAGTCAGCAAAAAGAACCCATACGGAGAACCCAATTACATGATGACGACGGCCGGAACGTTTGAACGCTTCTCCGTGGTCATTCTCCTCTGGACGACACACATCATTTTGGGGATTGGGCTGCTCATTATCGCTGCGGCGATCTTGTTCTATCAGCTGCTCTTCATCATTTTGACCCTGTTTGCACCGATCGCACTGCTGATGGCTCTTGTGCCCTCTTGGACTCACGTGGCTTTGAACTGGGTGCAGAAATGGGCAGGTGCGATCCTGATGAAGCTGATGTTGTCGATCTTCCTGACACTGATCCTGGCTATTTCTCAAGTGCTGTACCGCACGACTCCGCCGACTGAGTACGGATATATTTGGACCATTACGCTGCAGCTGATCCTCGTGGTCGGTATCCTCTGGAAACGGAAAGACATTTTCGATATCTTGCGCACTCCGGTCCGCGGTGTCGAACGATTCCCGGGTGAAACTTCTGGTACTATTCGTTCTTTGCCAGGAAAAATGAGGCGGGGTTATCAGCGGACAAAATATCGGACCCGGCGAGCTTCCCGAAGCACCTCCCGCGGAGTTCGTCGCGCCTATCGTGCCTATAATTTGCTGCGCCGGACTCGATGAAGAAAGGAGGATGTTGATTGAGAGGATTTAATCCTGATCTTCCAAGTGGCCGGCGACGCCTTTTTCTCCTGATTCTCCTGGTATTTATGGTAGTGGGATTTGGAACCCGTTACCTATTGATCGGATGGGGATGGGGGCAACAAGAGGATGCTCCCTCGTCCGATCCCCTTGCTAAAACCGATGCGCAACCAGGACCGACTTCCGAAAAACAACCATCTCAATCGGACTCTCCGGTGACGGCAGATGATCGAGAAGAAGCCCAGCCGATAGCGAAAAAGTTTGTGGAGGCATACCTTGCCCAAGGGCCCAAAGAGAAAGCAGAGTTTTTAAAAGAGGCGGACCCATGGATGACCGACTCTCTGCAATCCGAAATCGAGGAAGACCCGGCCCGGCCGGTGGGTCCGGTTAAAGTTCAATCAACCGAGGCTACCGAAGTACAAGACTATCAACGAGAGCAAAGCGGCCAGGTAGTTTGGAACGTGTGGGCCACGGTTCCCAAAGAAAACGGGACCTACGAAGTGGTTTACGAGGTTATTCTCTCGCAGGAAAAGGGTGATTGGTTGGTCCAGGAGGTGAACCAGGTTGAGTACCCAGAACTCGGCGGCGAGTAATGCGATTCGCACCTCCCGTCGGTGGGCCGTGCGCTGGGCAGCGAAACGGGCTGCCCAGGCAGCGGTAGCCACACTAGGGTGGAAAGTTATCGTTGCCCTCCTCCTGGTCGCCATTCTTTTTCTCATCCCCATTGTGGCGGTCGTGGCGGTAAGCCTTCTCTCAGTTATCACCACACCGAGTACACCAGAAACGGGACAGATTGCAGATGTTAAATATGCCGAAATCATCAATGAAGCAGTACAGAGAGCTTCAGAAAAATACGGGGTCGACCTGAGTCCTTCGTTGGTGGCGGCGATGATCCGACAGGAAAGCAATTTTAATCCGAAGGCTCAATCCCACATGGGCGCACAGGGACTGATGCAGATTATGCCCTTTAACCTGAAAGGGGCCGATCCGTATGATCCGCGGGAGAACATTTTTCGGGGAACAGAAATCATCGCTTCGCACCTGAAAGCCTACAATGGTGATGTTCAATTGGCTTTGTCCGCATACAACGCCGGCAGTGGCGCAGTTGCGAAGGATCTCCGAAAGGGCGGCGACGGCATCCCGGATAACGGAGAGACGCCTGAGTACGTAGCGAACGTTTTGAAGTATCAGAAGCAATACCAATCCATGGTAAAAAACGGAGAGGTTGCAGCCGCTTTGGGAGGGGGTTCCCTTGGACTCCCTGCCAAAAGCAAAATCAGCTGTGGATTCACCTGTTATGAGGACCATGGAGGCATCGATTTTTCCGGCAAAGGAGGCCGTGCCGTCTATGCAGCGGAAGATGGCCGCGTCGTCCGGGTGGAGAACCTTAAAGGACGCAGCTACGGAACATTGGTTGTGATTGACCATGGAGGCGTTGAAACTGCCTATGCCCACATGTATCCGAAACAGATTCAAGTGGATCCAGGGGATTCGGTCAAGCGAGGGCAACGGATCGGAACCATGGGGGACAACGGTCGCGCAAAAGGCGTTCATCTGCATTTTGAGGTCCGGAAGAATGGACAGCGGATCAATCCCCAGACGTACCTCGAGGCGAAAAAATAAGAAAGGAGGCTGAATCTATGGCGGCCATTCTGTTGGTGGCAGCGATCGGGTTTATCCTGTATTTGCTGTTTGGTTATCGAGCGACGAGTTGTCTGTTTCGGTCCGCCGGTTTATTTGCCTTCTTTGTCCTTCTGATCATGTTGTGGGGGATCCTCACCTTTGGTAAAACCCCACCACCCTGATTATGTATGAGGAAGCGAATAGACAAATGGAAATGCCAATGGTCGGGCTAGACGATCACACGGTGCTAATCAAATTCCTGGTAATTGGACTAGCTGCACTGGGAGCTGGAATTGGGATGATGCGGTTTGTCGGATGGTTGAGACGGCGATAACAGCGAAACGACGGGCAACCGTCGTCGTCCGGGGGTGGCGCCTTGGACCTGATGAGCAGCCGTTTTTTTATATCCCTAATATAAGGGCGCATATAGCGTTTTTTTCGCTCCTCTGCGCCCCTTACCCCTAGACACACTTATAAAAGCTCTTAAAGCGGAAATGAGAGGCCTGATTGAATTAAGAAAAGGGGGAATTGATGCGTATGTCTTGGTTTCAAACCAACAGCAACAGTAGCGGAGATAAAGAATTAGAAACGGTCGGAAGGATCGGCATTACAGTTGGGGGCCCGATCGCTGCCCTGCTAGGGTTAAAATGGCTAGGTGAACAAGTGGGGATTGGTGGCGGGTCGACATCAGGTATTGGCAGTGCTGAACTTACCGTTGAAGCCTGGGCGGATGCAATTCTCCAGACCGCTGCCTATACGGCTGGCGGAGGGGCGGCCGCAGCCGCCGCGGGGGCCGGCGGATATATCTACGCACAGCGCCATTATCGTCAATATGCCCAGCAACATATCCGATATGTCCGAATCCTCCCCCATGCGGAAACCCTGAATGGGAAAGAAAAAATCCTGCAACTAATCAACGAACTGCACCAGGCCCGCCGGGTAAAAAAAGATGAATGGAAACGGGGGAAGATCTGGTATCAGCTGCTGATCGTCTGCACCCGAGAAGATGAGATCCGCTTTTATCTTGGATATCCAGAGGACCGATCCGATTACATACCGAAACGGATCCGCTCCTGTTATTCGGATTGTGAACTGGTGGATCTTCCTGCGGACGAACTGCCCCTTCCGTTTCTCAACAAAGGGATGGGGGGCACATTGGTGCCGACTCAACCCAATCGCTCAGGCCTAGCGTTCAAGCCTTTCGATGGCACTGAAAAAATCTCTTCCCTGCTGTCAGTGTTGACTCCGGGGACCTATGTATCGATCAACTTCAGCCTCGTTCCCTTTGCCAAATTGGAGAAAACTGTGGGGAAAACCCGGGACGCTATCCTCGGGGTGCGTCGAAACTGGTGGGGAAAAGAGGTGAAGTCGAAACAGAAGGGGGAGCTGGATGAGAACCGGCAGCAGAAACTCGACCGCCTGAAGGACCGGCTACGGGGCCATGCGTTACCTTTTGATGTTCAGATCCACCTTTGGCATGAAGATAATCGA